>Ga0181380_1000598_pt1 | contig 16080 bp, 7 predicted proteins | sample 3SPOviralmetaG_FD_130116 | JGI IMG/M metagenome (GOLD analysis project Ga0181380, IMG submission 130116) | Marine viral communities from the oligotrophic San Pedro Time Series (SPOT) site, San Pedro Channel, CA, USA - 3 SPOT_SRF_2009-08-19 | ecosystem: Environmental > Aquatic > Marine > Strait... | reverse complement strand
CGTTTAATTTATAAAATGATTTTAATTTATTTGCAGCTCTTTGGAAAGATTTTGATGCTTCAGGCATTCCTTGTAATCTTCTCACAAGATGCATTTGGTCTCTTTTTCCTGCTAAAACAGAAATATATCTATTTATATTTTCAGAAGGTTTCATTCCTCCCATAAAGAAAATTTTATCAAATACTTTTTTATGAAGAGCTCCTGTAATACCCTTCATTTCAAAGTGTCTCATTCCAATTTCTGTTGCTCCTGTTGCTTTTACTAAAGCTCTATTGTCTTTATGGAGCATTTCCGCAAAACCACCTACAAAATCTCTTAATCTAAATGCTAATAATGATTGTGTGCTACCCATTAAAAAGTTTTTTATACCTGATGTTGGAAAAGATAATTGAAGCTTCGCTGCTACTGATGTTAATTCTCTAACTCTTCTTATTCCATCAGGATACATGTCTAAACTTTTATCAATTTTAAGGTGGTTTTTCAATTGTTCATCAACCCATTTTGCAACAGTTGCGTCTTGACTCCTTAATTTAGCAAGCATTTCTTTGCTTCCAGGTCTATTAAATCCTTTAAATCTTACAAACTCAGGAAAATATTCTAAATTAGCAAGAAACTTAGCTTGATTAATTGAATAGTCTTTTACAGTAAGACCAAACTTTCTTTCATATACTTGAATTGTTTTACCATCTAAATCTTTTATAAACTCAGGAAGTTTAACATGTCTTTTCTTTAAGAATGATGGAGAATACTTTCCAGGATTGTATTCAAAAAGTTCATAAAGTTCTCCGTAAGCAAGAGCATGAGCATCTTCTAAAAACTCTGATTTTCTTTTATCGAGTCTTTCTTTTGATATATTTTTTTCACCTTTAAAACTTTCTTTTGCCATTTTATTAGCAATAGCTTCCTGTTGTTCTTTAACTAAATTTTCAAAATGTCTTTCATTTGGTTGGTAATACTTTTTAAACTCTTGTGTTAATCTTCTCTGAACATAAACATTACCATCTTTATTTGAAAGCCAATTTATATTTTTATCATTAATAAATTTCTCATATTCAGCATCATTTAAAACCTCTTTTAAAACAGACAAAGTTTCTTCTTTATAATACTCCATAAGTTTTTTGTATTCTTTTACAAGTTCTCCATTTTTATTGTTTTTTGGAGTCCATTTCTTAGTATCAAAAGCACTTTCAATAAAATTTATTTCTTTTCTATTTAATTTGCCCATACCTTTTAATTCAAAATATCTTTCTTTATCAAAAAGAGTAATCATCTCTTTTGCTGTTTCCCAATTTCTTCCTAATCTATTTTGCATTTTACTCTCAAATTTAGAAAATTCACCTATATGTCTTAATTCTTGAGATGTATGGCTATATAATCTATTTGCTAATTTACCAAGACCTATTGATTCCATTACAGTTGTAACAGGCATTGCCCATCTAGGTTTACCTGATTTTAAAGTCAATGCTTTAAATCTATCACCTATTTTTGGATTTAAACCTGTTTTTATTCTTTCATCAATCCAAGATGTTTCAGATTTAACTACATCATCCATTGTATTCATTATTTCAGAAAATTCTTTTAGTTGTTTATTTGATGCTTTTCTTATATTGCCATCTTCTACATACAGATTTTTCATAAACATTTCTCTTTGTTTTTCTGTAATGTTTTTATTAATTCTTATTGTTTCAGCTTTTGTAAACGAACTAAACCATTCTAATTTATCAGGTAATCTTTTTATGTAATCAGGTTTAACAGAATCTAAAGTTGATAAAAATTGTTGTATTTCAGGCATTTTAGCTTCTTTTAATACAAAGTCTTCAAACCCTGCTAGCTTACCTACTTGCTTTATAACAAGTTTCTTTTGGCTTGATGTAACTTCTTGCCCTTTAAATATATCACTAACTTTTTTATTAGCATATCTAATTGATTGCTCAGGTGTCATCCCTTCCATTCTATATTTTACTTGACCTTTAGCAAACGCTACACCTTCAGTAGAAAATCCTTTTTGAACTCTTTTAGATAATACTCTTGATATATCATTAAAATTGCCTGCTCCAAATGCAACTTTAACTCTTGATACTAATTGTTTTACAAATTGATTTACTTTATTTAATAATCCTTTTGAAAATTCCATACGAGATGCTTTTCCGCCAACAATATCAGCAAGAAATTCTTCGACATCTCTGTTTGCATTTTTCTTTTTCCATGCTTTATATTCTTTTGTATTAACAGCAAGCTTTTCTCCACGTGCAATTAATTTTTCCAATCCTTTATTATTAGATAGTTTAGCAAATTGTTTTAATCTATGTAAATTTTCATGATAAAAATCAGCAGGTTGCCATATTCCTTTTGCTAGTTTAATAGTTCCTTCACCAAATTCTCCTAATACACCTTTATCTAACCCAACTCTTTTTAATTGAGCTTCAGTAAGATTGTTTTTTTTCATTACATTTGCAATAAACCTATCCCTTACAGCTTTATCGCCTTTAGTTTGAAATATTTGTTCTTCAATTAATCTATCAGCTTTTTTTTGTTTAGTAGATTTTTTAATTGTTTTTGTTTTATAAAGTGGTGTAGATTTTGTACTTGTATGACCCCTTGCTTTTGCAGCTGCAACTATATCAACAGATTCACCTTCAAATAAACTTCTAAATACTCTTCCATATTCAAGACCAAAACCAGCTTTTTTACCAGGTATTTCAATGTTTCCTATCGTCTTTTCACCTGGAATAATATCATTCCAACTATAATCCTTGCCTGTTATTCTGTGTTCAACTCTAACATCTGTCCCTGAATTTTTTGCTAAATATTTAGCAAAGGCATTAACATCTTTTGCGTCTTTAAAAGAAAAAATAGCATCTGTTCCTTTTTTATTATTATTCTTTGCAAATGAATACAATTTTTTAGCTAATGTCTTATCAACAGGATATGAAGGAGGTTCTCCTTTTTGTCTTCTTATGGTTATTTGCCCAGTATTTACGTCAATATTATTAACACGCATATTAGCTAATTCACCAGGCCTAACTTTTCCTAAACGAGCTAATTCTATAGCTAATTGAGCTTCAGTAGAAGATATTGATTTACCATCACTATATTTAATATTTTTTTCTTTTTTAACCCAATTAATCCAACTATCAAATCCTTTTTCTGCACCTACTATAGAAACTTTTTTTTGGCCTTTTATATTAAATTTCTTAATTGTAGTTGTTAGTTCTCCAACTATATTTTTCATCTCTCCTGCAGTAAAAAATTCAGTTAAATTATCTCTGATTATATCAGCTTTTCTTTCTAAGGCTCTTATCTGCCTTTCTTTATATTTGCTTATTTTTTCTTGTGGTCTTAAATCATATAAATCAACACCTAACTTTTCATGTATATAATCTTTTGCTAATTTAGCCTTTTGAGTTCCAGATAATTTATCAATAGTTTTATTATATTTTTTTTCTACATACTGAAGAAGACCTGCAGTTTCTTTTGTAGCTGCTGTTATTTTTTTTCTTGATTTTTTATGATTTTCAATAGTATATGCTAAAAAGTTTTTATGCGTATCATTAATGCTTGAACTCTTAACAATATCTGTTTGCTTAGAGTTTTTATTTAATAAATCATTTTTTATAACATTTAATTCTATTTCAGATGGTTTTATTTTATCAGAAAGCTGTCCAATTAAAGTTTCAGCTGTTGTTTCTCCTTGTACTCTTGCTAGTTCTTGTGCTTTAAAATCGTTAGCTTTTTGTTGATTGTATATATCTTCAATGACTTGCTCTCTTTTTTTAAGTTTATTCTTTGGAGTAAGTTCATATTCGATTCCTAATTTATTTGCTTCTTCAATTAATTTCTTATCAGAAAATTTCTTTGCTTGTTCTCTTGTTTTGCCGCCAATTGTTGTTCTTGGAGGAGGAGTTGATACATTTGGAGGAGGTTCTCCACCATCAATACCATTTTTTGATTGTCTCCAATTTCCTACAAAATAATCATCAACCCATTGCTTAGATTCTGTTAATTGATTTTGAAAAGATTTAAGGCTTGATACAACTTTTTGAATTTCTGTTTTATTAGGACTACGATTATTTTCATTTTTAAAAGTTTCAATAATTTTAGATTCATTAGATAAAACAGAATCAACCATTCCTTGTAATCCAGTATTATATTCATTTACCATCTCTGAATATTTTGCAAAATCTTTAGATTCTTTACTATTTTTTTTCTCTATTTTTAAAACATAATTATCGTCTTGTAAATTTCTATACATTTTTTGCATAAAAGGAAAATCTGATTCAACTTTAGCTACATCAAACTTATATTGACCATCTTCTTTTACTAATTTATTTAAAATTTCTCTTACTTCAACAGGGGCGTTTTTACCTAAATTATCTGCAACAGCTTTATAGCTTTGTAATTGTTTTTTAGCTGATGCATTTTCTAGTTTTAATTCACTTTTAATAAAATTCAAAGCATCAACATTTTTACTTTCAGTAAATGAACCAACTGCTCTCATTGCACCAACAATTACAGTATTTGTTCCAACACCTTGCCACCATTCTTTTGAACCAAGTTTTGGTGCATCTTCGTCTCCCATCATAGATGGTAATGTTGTAAACATAGCACCTTCTGCCCCAACCCTTGCATATGGATTTGTTGTTGCTTGTGTAATTTTTTTAGACAAAGAACCTTCTGTCATATAAGCACTTGAATAACCATATAAAGAACCCATAATTCCTTGCGTAACACCACCTGTTATTGCAAACATAGGAGCTGCATGTAAAAATTCATCAGACGCAACTTTTAATGCATCTCTTACATTAACTTTTCCATTCTCAGTTCTTTGTCTTGCTGTTTCAGCTACCATTGCATGTGATGCAGCAAATGAACCACCACCAATTCCTAAACTAAAAGCACCATCAATTGTATTATTTATAAATGTTCCCATTTTAGGATTTTTAGCTGCAAAGTTACTTAAAATACCTTTTTGTAAATATTTAGAAGAAGCTCCTGCACCAAATACTGAGGCTCTTGCTCCAATAGATGCAACTTTTCCCATTGCACCTGTACCAATCATTACTGCTGCATCTGTAGGTGATAACATTCCAACAGCAAATTGACCAGCTTGAGCGAGCCAATTGGGTTCATACCCAGGGTCTATTGTGTATTTATCATATCCGTTAACAGTTTTAAATAACATTCCTGCCATTGAATTGTTATAAGATTGCCTCCAAAAATCCCTTGAACTTCCTGCAAATCCTTCATTTTTCCAATCATCAGGAATTAAATCAGACATCCACCAACTATTTATTTCTTCAGGGCTTGTTTTTGTATTTATTAAAGAATCTTCTTGTTGTTCTTGAATTTGTTGTGGTTGTTGATGAGTAGAAAGAGCATCTGTGTAAGATGGAACTCCAAGCTTAGGATACCTTTCTCTTACTAAATCAAATATTTCTTCATTAGTTTTGTTTTTATATAAAGAAGGATAACTTTCTTTCCAATAATTGGCAAAATCATCTATGTTTGTTACTGTTAAAGCCATTATCTACTTAAAATTTTAGCTAATGCATTAAAAAAAGTATCTTGTTCTTTTTCTTTTTGTCTATTAATACGACCCATAGGCATAGGTTTAAAGTCAATACTACCACCTTTAAGTTTTCGAGACCTTTCTTCTTTACTATTTGTTTTAGTTTCGCTAACTGATGCTTTTTTCCATTTACCATCAACAAATATATGCGTTATAATTTGTTCTGTTTTAAATCCACCTTTTCCTGTTTTAGTATTTTTTGTTGCCCTTATTACAGGAATGTTTTGTAATTTTCCTTTAATTACAATTTTAGCCATATTTTCTTTTGGTATGCCAACATAAGAATCTGATTCTTCATTGTAAACTTTGTAATTATCACCTTCTTTTATTATATTGCTTGGTATCTCATTTAAACTCATTTTTTTAAAATCTGTTGTTTGTTTTTTTAGAGGGTTTATTGTTACTATTTTCCCATCTTTTGATACCATTTTTGTTGTTCCATCTTCAATATTTTCTTTAAAAGATATTTTTTTATTATCATCAGAAGTTTTAGCATTAGAGCCTAGAGTTCCAGGTATCTTTTCAACAAACGCAGGGTCTTCAGGAGAAATTACTGAATATAAAGGATTATCATTGTATTTTTGATTTGTAAGTACCTTATGTTGATAATTATATTTTACTGCATTTGTTCTATAATTTTCTAATATTCTTTTTACAATCGCAGGGTCTACATATGAATTATTTGACAATCCTTCAGCTGCAAAAATTTGTGTATAACTTGGGTTATCTCCTGATAATTCACTAACAGTTTGATTTTTTGATTTAGATTTAGCATATACTTGAAGCCAATCATTATATCCTTTTTCTTGTATTTGAAATTTTCTTGAAATATCAGTAGTAACATTATCAAAATATTGGTCAAAATCTTTTGTATCTCCTGATAATATTTTAAATTGTAAATCTTGGTACATAGCTAAAGAATTTTCATCCATTTCTCCTGATTCAACATCATAAACCAAAAATTGACCTTCGTTTTCTGCGAATACATCTAATTTATTTTCAATTTGTCCTATTCTTTTTTCAACAGATTTTCCTAAAGACATTCTACTGTACTTTCCTTCTCTCCACCCTTCGTCTAATTGATAGTTAAAATTATTTTTAACTCCTTGATTTATATTATCAAGCATTCCATATAGATTGTCAAGTTCATTCGTAGCTTCTCCCCAAGTATAACCCATTATTTTATTATATAATTGGTCTTGGTCTCCTGCATTTTCATCTTGATACATTTTTGCAGATTCTAAAGAATTGTATGCATTATTAAATAACTCTTCTTTTTCGCTAAACATATTTTCTAAAGAAAATTCATCATACCCTGCATTAGATGATTCTTGATTAAAATCATAAATAGATTTTTTTATATTTGCTAACGAATCTAAGCTATTTGAATTTTTTATTTGATTTGATAAACTTATCATTTTATTAGAAAGTCTTTTTTCTGTGCCACTATCATCTTGTAAAGCACTAAAAAGTTTAATTACATTAGATAAATTATTTATTTGATTTGTTTTGTTTTCATAGCCTTTTATTGCCATTTAATACTAACCTCCATATGCGATTCTTTGACCTGTTTGTTTCCATTGATTGATTACATCAGAAATATTTGACAATCCTTGCATTCTTTGTTGTCCTGTTTCAGCTATAGCTCCTGTCATTTCTTTTCCGTATACGTCTCTTATGCTACTTTGATAATTTTTAAAACCACTAGAGCCTGCAAATCCACCTGCGGCTTTTTTTGCTTTTTGTCCTCCAAGACCACTATATAATCCTGATAATAAATTTTGACCTTTAGCTTGTAATTGCGGAGCATATGTTTTATATGAACCTGCTGCTAACATTGCAGGGTCAATTGTTGTAAACATATTAGATGGTAAATCCTCTATATCTATATTATAAGCGGTAGATATTTGTTGAGCTATATCTTGACCTGTAAATCCTGACATATCTGCCCAATTTACACCTTCTCCAAAAATTGAAGATAAACTATCCAATATACTTTGTTGAAACATATTCTTCCTTTCTAATAATCTTGTTCAAATAATTGAAGCAAAGCTGGTAATAACATTAAGTTCTTTAAATCTAATCCTTGTCCTTCTTTAAATATAGTTCTTTTATCAAAAAATCCAGGTTTTTCATATGGAGTAGTTAATGTTCCAAGAAAGTCTGATGGTTTAGTAACAACATCTTTCATTGGAGCACCAACATCTCTTCCAAAAAATTTATCAGCAAAACTACCACCTTCTCCTCCTTTTATTCTACCACCAAACATTTTAGCCATCATTCCAGTTGTAACTGCTCCTTGTAACCCTGACATAAAATCACCACTTTTACCTAATTGTAATGATTCAGCTTCGGATAAATAATCAGATGATTGGTTTCTTAAAAATGTTTTGCTGTATTTTTCATTTAAATTAAGAAGTTTTTCTCTTGCTTTTCTTGCTCTTCTATGTTTTTTACCACCAATAAAACCACCAATTAAACCACCAAGTAAAGGATTTATAAACAATGATGCTAATTGCCCTAGTTTTTCAGCTCGTCTTGTGTTTTTGCTTCCTGCTTCACTTCTTGATGCATCTAATCCAAGACGTTCAGTTTCTCTTGTAAAAGCTTCTTCCATTTTTCCCATTTGCAAAGTAGTAGCCAAATCAGTATCTTTTTTTTTCTTTCTACCTAATTCTGATTGAGAAATTAAATTTGTTGTTGGTGCAGCTATTTGATAAGGTGAAAATCCATTTGCCATAACTAATCCTTTTCTTTTAAAATTTTACTGTTAAATATATTACTTTTTTGCTTCATATACAAATCCTTCAATCATTGCAATTTTTTGCATTTTTGCTATTTGTCTGTATTGTCTTTCATTTTATTTTTTAAGTATTTAATACAACCAACACATTCAAGATAAGCATTTTCAATTACTTTTAATGTTTTTTCTTGTGTTTCTAACTCTGCTTTATAATCTACTGTTGTTAATACTTCTTTTTTATTACTCATTTTACTGCTCCTCGTTTGTTTTTTTATAATTATTAAATATTATGTTATAATATCTACTTTATTTTCAAGTCCTTCAGGTATTGACTCTAATTCAATTTCTTCATTAAAACATAGCTTTTGCCATAAAGACTTGTCTAACCCATACTTAGAACCTGAATAATATGTAAGCTCAAAATATCTTTTTGCTACTTCTTTTATTTTTATTTTTATTGCCATTATTTTAACCTCGTTAATGTTAATGATGTTGCATAAACAGAACCATCGCTTAATCTTATATTTAAATCTAATGTACTTGCTTTTTTATTAACAGTAACTTGTGGAATAATGGTAGCTGTAACACTCTTTGTATTAGTAGCAACTGCTTGTTGGACTCCTGTATTTAAAACAGCAATTAATCTTGCTTGGTCTATTGTTATTCCTGTTTTTTTACTATTAGTAGCAATAGCATCTGATTGACTTGTTGATATACCTGTCTTTGCAGTATTAGCTACAATAGCATTAGCTTGTGCAGTTGAAATACCATCTTTATTTTTTTCTGTATTAATTTCAGATTGCATAGAAGCAACTTTGTTTATATGTTCATTTGTTTTATCAAAGCCTGTATTTACTTTATCAATTAAATCTCTTAAAACAATTGCCCATTCATCATCAAATGTTTCAAGCATTTTGTGGTCTTCACTTGTTTTATCTAATTTACTTAAAGCCATTAACTGTATTCTCCTATAATGTTTAAAACCCCCTCAAACATATAATATGATGAGGTGCTTGTTGTTGTTCTTCTTAAAGTAGGTATTATAATATCTCCTGCTGATAAAGAAACAGACAATCCTGTTTCTTCAAGCTTTACATTTATACTTGCAGTACCTACAACTAATGTTTGCTCTGAACCTAATGTGCTTAAAGATGTATTTCCTGCACTTCCATAACTTGGTGTTCCTTTTTTAATACAAAGGACTATTGTTTGTGCAGAATTATAATTTCCGTATAAATGATATGATTTTATAGTCATATCTTTAGGTACTACAATACAAGGATTTCTATCATCAGTCCAAGATGTGAGAGCGCTTGTTGAAGCAGAACTCCAATTATAATAATTTGCACCATAAATTGTATGGGGATAATAATAATAACCATATCTTGTATACCATCTCATAGACCATTGAGGCGACCAAGTATCAGTTCCTCCTCCTCCTCCACCACCACCTGCATTATCATCTACATATTTTTTTGTAGCTATTTCATAATCAGAACCCGGAGTGTAATTGCCACCATTATCCTTAACATATATATTCCCACTCGCAGCATCTAAAGTTATATCTCCATCTGCATCTAATGTTAAATGAGCAAGTGCAGCATCTACATCTCTTGTTGCTAAGGTAGTTGCACCATTAGTAGTGGTTGCTAAGGTAAAATAATCTCCTGTATTGGCTGAACTTACAAAAATTAAATCAATTCCACCATCATCAACTTTTTGATAAATACCTGTATTACTATCTCCTCCTGAAATAAACTGTGTTAGTCCTAATGATGCAGAAAACCCTGTTGTATTAGAATCTACTACATTATTTATACCGTGAGGATAATGCCCTCCTATATGTGTTCCTGTATCATCATTTACAGCTATATCTAAACCATATGTAAGCATACTTCCACCACCTGCTGTATTTCCTGTATGGTCTAAATCTATTTGAATACCTCTAATAAATCCGGGAGTTGTTTCTGTGCTATTTTTATCAATAGTTAGTGTTCCTGCCATTGTATCATCAGCATCATCAGTTACAAAATTAGAGCCTCCTCCTCCACCACCTGCAAGACTTGCACCATTAGTTATTTGTACATCATTACCTGCATCATTAGTAAAGTATAAATTGTTAGGTGTGTCACTCTTTACCCATAATTGTCCTCTACCTGCAACATCTGCTTGTGCTGATGCTTGTTCTCCAATAAAAAAAGAATAATCTAGTGAGACTTTACCATCTGCAAAATATAAAACTTCAGAACCATCTTCCATAATAGAACCATTACCATATTCAGTTACATCAACAACAAAACCACCTTGATTAATAGTTCCTAATAAAGTTCCATTATCTTTAAAATATATATCTCCACCATCTGCATCTAAAGTTATATCCCCATCAACATCTAATGTTAAATGTGCATTTGCTGCTGCTGCATCTACAGTAGCTACTGTTAAACTCCCATGTGTACCAACAGAAAATTGACTATAATCAGAGGCATTATTACCATCATAAAATTTCATTATTCCACTAATGGGAGAAAGAATTAAATTTCCATCAGGTTGTATTTTTAAATGACCATCTGCCCCTGCATTATCTTCTGTAGTAATTTCAGTTGCTCCACTAGCTTCAACATATATTCTAAAATAATCATCAGTTGATGTACCACCCTCTTCAAACATTGATATTACACTATAATTACCATTTTCTCCACCCATTTGTATAGCATTAGCACTTCCATCTGCTTTAATTTGAAACAAATCATGTCCTGCACTTCCAAAATCAAAAACAATATTTCCACTCATATCAAATGTTAAAGCTCCACTTATAATTTTATCTAAAGAAGAAATAGTTAAATCGCCACTTGAGTAAGTAACATCTGATAAATCATTTAAGGCAGATGCTCCTCCACCACCTGCTAAGCTACCATTATTAGTTATAGCAATATCTTGTCCTGAATCATCCGTAAAGTACAAGTTATTAGGTGTATCATTCTTTACCCATAATTGACCTCTTGCAGTTATATCTGCTGCAGCTGCTGCTTTTTCATAAAAATATGTATGATTAGGAAAGTCTACTACACCATTAGAAGCAAAATTTATAACATCATCTCCATCGTATTGCATATTTTGGTCTGCATATAGTGAACTTCCTGCAACAAAAGAATGAGCAGTTAAAACTCCTGAGGTTGTATCATTTGCATTGTTTTTAAGAAAAGCATCATCTACATTAAATGTAGTGCCATCTAAGGTTAAATTTGTTCCACCTGTATATGTAGTATTAGTATCTGCAGTCATATCATCTACAACCAAATCTATAGTTCCATCTCCATCTTGGTAGGTTGCTGCAACCCTTGTTTCAGTATTAGATGTAAACATAGCTCCAACTATATCTTGAACTTGCTCTGTAGAAAGGTTTGTGTTTACAACCCCACACGAAATAGTTACTTCTCCATCTGCTGTAGTTTGTGTGCTAATTCCTGTACCACCTGTAAATGTTAAAGTTTCACCATGTGCTATTGTAGTTGAATTTGTATTGTTATCAACACCTATATTAAAAGTAGTTAATTGATTTGTATTTGTGTCTGCTGTCATATCGTCTACAGCTAAATCAATCGTGCCATCCCCATCTTGATATGTAGCACTTATTCTTGTTTCTGTGTTTGAAGAAAACATTGCACCAACTATGTCTTGTACTTGCTCTGTCGTTAATGTTGCGGTTATAAATCCTGATGAACTGTTATCATAGTTTGATAAATCATTATCTACGACTAAATCTACAGTACCATCTCCATCTTGATAGGTAGCAGTTATAAGAGTTTCTGTATTGCTACTAAACATAGCTCCTACCTTGTCCTGCACTTGCTCATCAGTTAATTGAGTATCTGTATAAACACCGCCTATTGCAGTTTGCATTTCACCTTGAGTAATTCCAGACTTTAAAGTAGGAGTGCCGCTATTATCATATATAGCTGAATTACCACTATTACCTGATACGTTTGCTTCTGCTCCATCTGCTACATTAATCATAGTTCGTAAATTAGCAGGAGTTATTTCTTCAATTACACCTGCGCCTGCAGAATCTCTACCTAAAATTCTATTAGTAGCAGTTACGTTTTGTATTTTAGAATAAGTAACACCATCATCTTTAATTCTTAAAGCATCGCTATTAGTTTCTATTGTAGAATCGTCTACACTAATAGTTAATGTTACATCTCCTGTTGTTCCTCCACCTGTTAATCCATCACCTGCAACAACTGATGTTATATCACCAACAAATGCTGCAGTTGTTCCTGATGTTAATTGTATATCATTCCCTGCATCTGTAGTAAAATATAATTCATTTGGAGTTGCAGTTTTTACCCATAACTGACCATATGCAGTTGTATCTGCTACTGCTGCAGCTGCTTCTTTTATTTTTAATGGAGAGCTTGATTTAATGTCTACATTTGGTGTTAATAGTAAATCTCCACCTGTATCTATAGTAAAATCGCCCACAGATACATCGTATTCATCTTTTGTTATTGTAGTAGTACCAACCTTTAGTCTATCTGTTTTAAGGTCTTTAATGGATGTTTTTTCAATTTTACGTAATTCTTCCATTTTGGTAGAAACATGCCATCTTCCATTTACTTTAGAACAAAGAAATACTCCTCTTCCTTGTATTTGTGATAATATAATATCACCATCATCTCCAATATTATTAGATGGAAGAGTTTTATAGACTTGAACTCGAGAGCCTTTAATATATAAAAATTTAGAATCAGCCATTTACTTTATTCTTTTATTTCTATATATAACTTGTATACTTTTAATTATAAAATTAGTATTGTGAGATAAATTTATTCCTAGAAATGAAAACTGTATTGAATATGCATTGTCAAAGTAAATTTTACTTTCATCTGAAGGTATTAAAATTGCTCTTAAATGATTGCTTGCTGCTGTAGCTCCTTCATTTGTATGAGTAAAACCATTAGTAGAATCATAGTTTACTGAATTATTATGAAAAGTTAAACCACTTAATGTTGATTTAGCTCCTAATCCAGTAGTAATACTATCATCATAATGACCAACATTTGCAAGAACTTTAAATTTAGATGCTGAATCTGAACAAATATAATTAACTAATACTTTGTATATTTTTTTTTGTCTTGTAAAATCTCCAAAATCATATGTTTTAGTATTAAACGCAACAGCTTGTTGAGTAAAACCAGCACCATTAAGTTGCGTGTGCATACCAGAACTTAAATCAGTTGCTTGTGAATGTATCCATTTATTGACATTATTTATACTTGTACTATAACCTGATTCACCTGAATCTATAACTCCATAACAAATACAATCTCCTGTTGATGTTGTTGCAAAATTACTCATTTTAGGAGAATAATTATTATTAGAAATAAATGTCATAGATTTGTGAGATGTATACCATGAATTTGTATTAAAATTATAAATAAATCCATCAGCCTGTACAAGAGTATTTGCTTGGATTGCTGAATTATAATGACCTCTTTTAACAATAAGTTCATTTGTTTTTCCATTCCAACCAAGAGATACTGTTAAATTTAAAGCATTAAAATCATCGCTTGTAGTCCAACCCCAAAGAGAATTACTTAAAATATCATCGTTTGAAATTTTACCTTTAATTAAATTAGTTAATTTTTGACCATCATACAAAAAACATCCTTTTGAATTAGCCCATGCAATACCATATGGAGTTTTGGTTACTTGAAATGGTCTATTAATGCCTATATTATCAAAAGTATCTTCTAAAAATTCATAATCTCCTGCTGTGTTAATAATAAATACTTTCTTTTGTTTATATTGCAATAATTTATCTTTATAATATTCCAAAGCTACAATTTCGTCACCATCATTAATTGCTACATCAATAAAATTATCTTTTGGCAATATATTATATTTACCAATTGGAGATTTAATCATTCTATCAGGAAATACTTTTCCATCTTGTTTTATATTGCCTACATACAATCTATTATTTGCAACAACTGATGTTTTATAATCGCAAGTTAATTCATTTTTAGTTAAATTTTGAGATACTAATGTTTGAGATTCATAACTATCTACTTCATTATAGTTTAATATTTTTTCTTTTGGAATAAAATAATGATAACAATCATTTTGCCTATCAAAATCTCCAGAAACTTTAAAATTAGATGTTGTAGAAAAAGCAGTATTAGTTTCTAAATTAATATAAAATTGAAGATACCAAATATCAGAATTAGTATCTTTCATATAATATTTTAATTCTTTTCTATAATCATCTTCAAAAACATCAATACCAACATAAATATCAATATCAGGACATTGACCTGCTGTTATAGCAGATGATGAAGTTTCACTTGTATTTGATTCTACTATACCAATTGAATTACTATTTGCATTTATATTAGATTCTTCATCAAAAATATTAACTGATGAAACCCCTAATTCAAATACTCTTTCTTCCCATCCAAATGCAGTTAAATTACTTGGAGTTCCAAAACTAAAATTTACTTTTGTTTTATGTGCATCTGAAGATGTAAAACCATCAGTTAATCTTGACCAATTACTACTTCTAAAATGAGTCCTTAAACTATTAAATTTTATTTTTTCCCATCTTGGATATGATAAACCTCCACTTTCATTTTTTGAAGTAAATATAGCGTCAATTAAATTATTACCGTAGTTATTTTCAGGATATTGAACTTTAAATTGTAAAATAATATCATCAGCTAATTCAATATCTGCATCATCAAATGATATTTGACCATAGAAAGTTTTTTCTGCTTTTCTAGAATAAGTGCTATTTGGAATTTGATAATCATCTTGCCAATTCCAAAGACTTGAATTATTCCAAAAAACATTCATATCTACTTCTGATTGAATATCATATTCTGTTCCATCAATTCCATCAATATATATAACTGCTTCTTTAACATTTTCCATTTCAACAAAATCTGATTCTCCTAAAGATAAATCTCTTTGATTATTATCTGTAACTTCAGTCCCACTACCAAAAACATCTATTCCACTTCTTTTGCCTGCTTTAATAATAAATTTAGGAGGGTGTATATTATCAGGAATTCTTGCTGATGAACCTCCTCTATGGCCTTGAAAAGAATATGTAAATTGAAATGTTATTTTTTTTACACTACCTGTTGATGTTCCTGAAATCATAGAATGCATATCATTAGTAGCAATATTATCCGAACCTCCATGTGTTCCAGCCCATGTAAAATACATTGGATTTGTTATTGTAGATTCATTTTCTTCCATATCAAGTCTTGTTAATTCTACATCTGAAGAATCTATTAAATGATTCCAATCTTCTGCAATACTTGTTCTATTATGATAATATCTTATAACTCTTCCAATTCCTTCTTTTTGTTCATCTAAATCATCTAATGGCCAATTAGTAGCAGTTTTTGTATCTCCAACTAAATAATATTGATGATTGTTTTCGTATGTATAAGTATTAATATAATCTAAAGCATCAAAAGTTAAGTCAATTTCTCCTGCATTACCACCAACACTAACGTCTACTAAAGGAGCAAAAGATATTGCATTACTTCTTACATTGTATTTATTATTGTGGTAATAAAAAAGTTTGCTTGAATTTCCAGATTCAAAATTAGCATCTGAAATTTTAAGCATTCCATTAATATATGAATAAACAGGCATCATATTAGTTCCACTCCAATATAAATCTGTATTATCTATCCATCTATTTAAATTTTCTGAATATATATTAATTTTAGAATTTGTAGATGTGTTATCATTT
>Ga0181380_1000596_pt1 | contig 16110 bp, 18 predicted proteins | sample 3SPOviralmetaG_FD_130116 | JGI IMG/M metagenome (GOLD analysis project Ga0181380, IMG submission 130116) | Marine viral communities from the oligotrophic San Pedro Time Series (SPOT) site, San Pedro Channel, CA, USA - 3 SPOT_SRF_2009-08-19 | ecosystem: Environmental > Aquatic > Marine > Strait... | reverse complement strand
TCCTATGAAGATTACATCGTTACAATTATTCTTTTCATAAACCTCTAGGCAATGCTCTAGGTATGAACCACCATCGCTACATTGTCCTTTAATAAATGGTGCGTGTAAATCTCCGACAATCAGCACATTACGCACTTCTTTTTGTCGCATCTTTTGGATTGCTTCATACTCTGATTCCGATAATCTAGGTCTAAACTGCTTCATAATTGTTTTTTGCAAGTATAAGTAAAAAAAAAGAGATAACCAAATTATTAGCTATCTCTTAATTCTTTCGATGAGTTGAGTTAGGTAATTACTAGAAACCTACTCGAATTACTTTGAAAAAAAATGGAGTGCCGTTAAGCACCCCACTAAACAAAAACTAAAACATTAATTAGTTACAAAGTATGATGCAAATATACACTAAAAAACATTACCACCAAACTATTTCTTAATTTTCTCATACGACCTTCCCCCAAAGTATGCTCCAAAGCAGGTAATGGCTAGAATTTGCCACAGGTCAACCCAAGAATCATTCATATCTATATCCACAAATCCAAAGTCAACTAATGTAAATACGCTAAGAATAAACAGCAGGAAAGCTAGAGTAAGAGGTCGTATAGACTTTGTAAGCCAATTACCATTCATATCTGCTTCCCAACGCTTAGTTACCTCAATCTGCATCTTTTGTTCATAATCCAATACAATTTTCTTTATCTCAGATTTTATAAGTTCTTTTTCCTCTGCTGAGGTATGTATCTTATCAATGGCACTTCCAACAGTTTCAACCAACTGACTAGCACCACTACTAAAAATTTTTCCTAAAATATTCATATCTTTATCTTTATCTTTATCTTTATCTTTATCTTTAGCTTTATTATATAGGGTATAAACTACCCTTTGTGAACCCTTTGTGAACCCTTTGTCAAGGGTTGCCTAAAAGTTAAAAAAATCGTTAGTGTGTTTGTATTCTATAAACACTTTACAACCTCTATCAAGGTCATCAGCAATCATTTTATAAAGCCTTTTATATGCTTGTGTAGATTTGCCTATAAACCCATCAGTAACTAAATTGTTGTTCTCCTGCGAATCGCCAACAAGTAAACAGCCGCTAGTGTGTTCATCGGTATTACCACAATGTATAAGAATATGCTCAAAGCCAATAACATTAGTGATATGCAACATACCCCTATGTAAATCGCCAAACCTCTTAGAGTACCTCTGATGGAAGCCACCCTCTTTTCTATATTTGATTTCATACGTTCCATTAGGTATTCTTGTTTCGCCCATTACCTTATCAATCCTATACTCATCTTCTAGTGTATAACAGAGGAAGTCGTAGCCTGTAAAACCTTCGTAGAATAACATACCATTGGTGCTATCTAACGCATTATTAAATCTTAGACACAGCAGTTTCATTAGCTTCCACAGTTTTCGCAATCAGGATTATCTATATTGCAAGTAGGTTGTTCTTCTTGTTCTAAATCTTCTAACCAAGCATCAAAACCATTATGTTCAGCAGTTTCAGCAGTTTCAGCAGTTTCACAGCTTTTTTCACACAAATCTTTATCACACTTACAATTCATTATTTTTTATTTTGATTTTTTATAAATTCTAAAATAATATTTAGTTTTTCTTTAACATCACTCATTTGTTTACGCAAATCTTCGTGTCTTTTTTCAAAGCCAATTTTTACTTCTTTAATGCTAAAAAAGAAAAATTGATACAAAGCGTACAAAGAGGCTAATAATAAAACTAAAGATAAGCCATAACCTTCTATTAATATTAATATTTCTTCCATTACTTGCAATTTAATTTAGCTGTTTCTAATTCTAATTTATTTATCTTCTCATCAAGTTGATTGATAACTTTTATTTTCTTTTCTAACCTTTGTTCTAACACCTTTACATCTTCATCAAGCTGACCTATTTGACTATAAGCAATACCCATAGTAAATATGATACCGATAATCCAAATGATATTACCAATACTTATCGTAAAGTCTTTTTGCATTATTTAAAAAATAAACTTGCTAATGCACCTAAAACAATAGTGTATATAGCATATAAGGCTCTCTGTAAGCCTTTTCTAGCAGCAGTATTCTGATTAACTCTTGACACTACACCAAAGTCAGGGTCTAGCAATTTCTTAGTAAGAACATCTAGCTTCTCATCCATATTATCAATCTTCTTCTCAACCGAATCCATCCTTTGCTTCATAAGTGCTATTTCTTGTGCTGCTGTTGCCATTTGATTATTCTTGTGTATATACTACTTCCATAGTAGCGTTAAACCTTGCTGTCGTTGCATCAGTATTTCCTGCTGAAATAGTTACTATAAGTACATCTCCACCTGAAAATGTTACTGAACTACCTAGTCCTGTCATATCAAATAAATCTGTATTTGAATTACCACCACCTGTTTCAGTTGCAGTATCTCCTATTTGGGTAAGGTCAATACTAGCTGAACTTGCATCAGCAACAGTTCCTTTATATATTTTAAAGTTAACATTCTTGCCACTTGTAGCAGATACAACACCTGAAAAACGCTGTATAAATCCACCTCTAGTACAATATAATTGTGCTTGTGCAACAGCATCTTGTGCATCAGCAGTTCCATCTGTAACTACTGTATTCCAAAGGTGAGTTGTTCCACTTGCGTAAGTAGGTGCAAATTCACTTGTAGATGTTACATTACTAAGAAAGCCACCTACACGTACGAAGTGCGTTCTTCTAAGCGTATCATTTGCCCAAGTTAAAGCATTACTGCTATTTTTTGTTAAAACAGTATTTGCTGATGCTGTACTAAAGTCTTTTGGAACGTGAAGTTGTGAGTTTTCTAAACTACTATGTTCGTTACTTGCCATATTTTATACACTTGCAATTAATACTTCTACATCTATATCTTCCGACAAAGGGTCAACCAAAAGACTTTCTAAGTCAGTTAAAGAATCTACAAGAGTAGCGTTAGCATCACTAACAGCAATACCATCGTGAACTGTGTGCATAATGAAACTTTGACCTGCACCTACTAAGTGTGTAGCAGACATATTTGCAGTTCCATCTTCTCCACCTGCAACTTGTAAAGACAAATTCATTGGATTAGTGTCATCTAAATTAGTTACCCTAATATATCTAACATTCTCTAAATCAATAGCATTATCTGCTGTGTTTGTTGCTGTTTGAAATGTTGCTATTGTGCAATCAGTATCATCAACACAACGAACAATACGCTTGAAAACCTCTTTAATAGATGCTATTGACAACTCTTTAGTTCCACCATACTGATTACCACCTAATGTGATGCTCTCAGATAGAGTTACTGTTAAAGTTGATGCTGTTATTGTACTTGCCATATTTTGTTATTTCTATATGTATTATTTATTTCTATCGTATGCCCAATTTTTTAACGCAATATAATTCTTAGAGTAAGGGCATTCTTCACTCACATTCTTTCCTTGCGGTTGTTTTATTGCTCTTGCTATATATGCAATAGCTTTTCTTGCTTCTGTTGCATTTGCTGAAGTCCAATCTTCTTTCTTCTTTGAAAGTAGTGTAAGATTTCTGTTTATAGCTGTCCTTCCTATACTTGCTTCTTTACTGCATTTACTTTCAGACCATCTTTTTAATTCAGAGTAACTCATATTCACAGAAGCCTTGTACTCTGTGTATGTTTCATCTATTTCCTCTTGTGAAAAGGCATTTTTAGTTTTTTTAAGTTCTGATATTAACTCTCCTGCTATCTCATTAATCATATCTAATAAGTCAACTTGGTTTTCATCAAAGCCATCGTAAGCATTGTAGCCGCCATCATCGTGTTCTCTACCACACATCCAAGAGCCATCAGGCATTTGATGTTCGTAGCCATCAGGACAGCTTTCATTTTTTCTAACCTTACCATTCTCTACATCTTGCATAGCTTCCTTTACAGGATGGTCTTTAGGTAGCAAATCAGTATCGTGCTTACCACCTCTAAATTTACCTTTTTTAATAGCATAAAGAAAAGAGTTTACTCTTGCGTATGCCCATTGTTCAGGACTTGTTACATTTGGTCTTACGCTATCAGGATTAGTCTTATAAGCACCAACACCTCTTTCAAAAACCTTCTCTAACTTCTTCAAAGTAACTTTTGCGTTCCAATCAAGATTTAATTCCTTAACTTCATCATTATGTTCTTTCACTTTATTTGAAAGACCTATCCTTACCGATTCTGTTATTGCATTCTCCATTAGTAGAATATTATTCCGTTTAACTTACTTGCTATATCCGTATCAGGCATAGAACTATCTCCATCAGTTCCGTAAAGTGGATATAGGTTTTGTTGGTCTTCGTGCGTAATGTAAGCAATCATATCATCAAGCAATACTTTAGCTTTTCTAAATGTATCACTTTTCATTTGATTAAACTGCTCAACATTTGCAGGTGTACTAAAATCAGATGTATTAACAACTAATCCTGCTGATGTTGTATTGTATTGTATCTCATTCATTACCTCAAACCTTACAAACCAACATAGTGCAGGTTTTAAGTAGTGAGTTAGCAAATCACTATTTGCAGTAGTTAATGTACCTGCGTGATTCTGAGTTTTCAATTCCTCAAACATATCCAAACCAAGTTCAGGCTTGATATGTGCAAGTTCAGCAATTTCAAGGATAGCATCACTAATCAAAGCTGTGTCTGTTGCTTGATTAGTAAACGCAGTAGATATAACTTCTGATGCAGTTAAAAACTTATTGTATTGTCTTACATTACTCATCTACCTCTGTATTTAATGTGTTAGAATCCTTTTTGTCTATCAATAACATATCTCCATCTTCTAAAGGTTTGAAGTCCTTATGAAGCATCTCTCTCTGCTCATTGATAGTTAATACTTGTTTAGGGTCAATGTCAGCTAAGAATGATATTGGCGGTTCATAAACTACCATTAAATCATCTGTATCTACTCCTAACTCAGCATTTAACACCTTTTTAATAGGGTCTAGTAAGATGTTAGTAGTATCTCTAATAACAGTTGACATAGCTAAATCATAAGCTATTCTAATCTCACTACCCGTATTGTTCATCTTTCCTGATGATACTATACCACTCAAAGCAGGTTGCCATCTATGAGAGGTAATTATGTTTTGGTCAGTTAACTTCTGTAAATCTAAGAAATCACCATCTTCCTTGTTTGATATAACCTGCACATCAGTTCCTCTACTATCTTCTCCATTCTTTACAAGAAATAATATCTTAGAATTGTTGCCACTTCCTGTAAGTGTTTCTTTAGCAGTTTCAACAAACTTTTCGGCTTCTGCTTCGCCAAAATCCCCATTAACAGTAACAATAGCGGAAGGACTAAATCCATTTTTAAATGATGTGTGATTAAATTTACCAATCTCAAAGTCTATTGCTATATGCTCTAATGCAGCTACATAGTCAGGTAATCCGTAAAAGTTAAACGTACTTTCGTAGTCCTTGTAATGAATTATAAACCTACTTCTTGATATATTAGGGTAAACAAGTATTTTTTGTGTTTTATCTTTATTCTTTGTGTAGTTTGCCCAATCAGGATTGAACAATACACTTTTTTTGTCCTTAGACATTCTTGCTGTTGAAGCATCTTTATGGTAAAGGTTTACACCACCTTCATACACAACACCTTCTAAATAAGCGTTACCATAGCTGTAATAGTCATCTGCAAGTCTTTTAAAGACATCCTTTAGACTTTCTCCGTTAGCATTAACATCTTGTATGTAAGCAGACAAAGACTCGTTAGAAGTCTTAAAACCACCACCTGTTGTAAATGTAGTTTTCTGTGCTAATACAGAACGATGTGTAGATGATTGCCTTTTTAGTTCTGCAAGGTATTGTGGGAATAAGTTGTCTTTCCCAAAAGGAACAAAGTCCTCTCTTAATCTATCTAAATCCTTAACCTCTGAAGAAACATCAGGTGTAGAAAGATTTACAAAAGCATACTTAGTAGATTGACTACTTTTTGTTTGTAGCTTTTTTACTTGATTTTTTTGCTTTTGATTCGGTTTTCTTGACTTGTGTTGCATCTTCTTTTGTTACAAAATTACTATATCCCAAGTCATAAACTTTTTTAAGTTCTTGTTGGGTTGCTTTAGACCAACTAACCTTGAATCCATCAAAGAAAGTAGTTCCCTTATTTAATTTAGATTTATACATATTGCAAGTATAATAAAAAAAGAAGGAAAGGGCAAATCGCCCTAACCATTCCTTTTTAGTTAATCATTATGATAAAGTTGCTGTTCCTGCCGCAGTATCAAGTGTGATAGTGTTAGAACATACTCTTGGAAGTTCTCCTGATTGAGCAGTAATAGTTACTGTTAAACCATTTTCATCACCTAAAGCAGCACCCGTACCACCTTCCATAGATGAAAGTCTTGCTCTCATTTGAACATTACCTAATGTACTGTCCTCTAAGCCAAATGCTTGGCTCATACCTAATGTAAATGCGTTACCATCGTGTCCTTGCGCTATAACAACTAAGTCTTTGTCTTTTAAAGTTTCCAAACTTCTTAGGTGCGCAGAAGAACAATTAGGAATGTAGAATGAAACTGTGTGTTCAAACATAATAGTTCCGCCTTCTTTCGTTCCGCTTGTTGATAAAGAACCTGTACCTTGTTTAAGGTCAAAAAGTTCTAAAGCAGCAGCAGCAGTATAAGACATAGTGTGAACACCACTATTGTCAAAACCCATTGCTGAAGCCTGAGATAAAAGTCCGATTGCAACATATTGCAGTCCACCTCTTACCTCTAAGTCAGAATGTGCTATACTTAAATTTTCTATTGCCATTTTATTATTATTTTTAGAGTTAAAAATTAAGGGGGAGTATTTCATCCCCCATTAATTAAATTAATTATGCGATTGCGTTAGGAGTGTAATACACAGCTAATTTGCCATCTTTCAATGCGCAACCTACCATATAAGAAACTCTAAAACGATACGCTTTGTTATCCATAGAGTACCATTGCTCTACTGAGTTCTCATCGAAGTCAGTACCTACAACAAAAGCATCTTGTGTAGTTAACATTGCTCTGTGAGTTTCGTTAGCAGAAGTACATCCGTTGATTTCAGAAGCATCAGCAGCGATTGATACATCCCAATCTCTACGCACTACTAAAGGAATACCTCTGTAAGTTAACTGAGGAACACCATTTACCAATGCACCATAACCTGCTGCTGCATAAGTAGATGCTTCTAAAGTAGAAGCCATATAGTCATCAGCAATATCTCCTGATACGAAGAATACGTGATTTCCTGCTTCTAATAACTCAGGAGATGCAGAATCGTATAAACCTTGTAAGATTTTTACACCATTACCTGCAACTAATGCAGCATCATCAGCTTGTGTGCTAAGACCTGCATATTCTCTTGTTAATCCTGTTGCTCCACCTTCTTTTGCTACTTGGAAGATACCATCATAGATACCGTAGTTAGCATCAGCTTCTGCAACATCTGATAACCATAATTGGCGGTTGAAGTCAGCTTTTACACCTTGTCCGATTAAGTCAAGAAGAATGTTCTTAACTACTGAACCATCAATATTATCAAAGTCGTGTCCACCACGCATTAACTGACCTTTCATCTTATTGAAAAGTTCGTTTGCTCTAAACTCAACCTCAGCTTCTACACGAGAAGGAGTGATTGTGATTGTAGCACCTTTATCTGAATCACCTTCAGCAGAAAAAGCACCATTTGTGAAAGCCTTAGTAATCTTTCCTAGTTGATTGAATTTGTCAATCACAGTAGTACCTTTGATGTTAGGTAATACTTCCATATATTGCATATAATCCTGACCCATAAAGATAGGTTGGATGATTGCTTTATTTACATCATACTGCTCAACAGTAGGTAAACTTGTTAATTGTATAGCCATTTTATATTATTTATTAATTATTTTAAAATTGATTTAGCAAAAGCATCCCATTTGTTAACCACAACATCACTTTCGTTGATTGCAGGGTCGTTGTCAGCTTCTACGTTAGTTTCAGTAGCTTCTATTTTTGCTAATTTAGCTTCCATATCAGTAAGTTTGTTAGTTAAGTCAGCAATAGTGCCTTCTTTTTCACCAACAAGACCTGCTAATTCTTCTTTTTCCTCACGTAAAGATTTAGCGTTTTCTTCAAGTTCCTCGAACTTGTTAACGATAACCTCATTGTCAGAAATAGAAACAGAAACTTCGTTAGAAGGAGTAGAAGCATTCTCTCCTTTAACAGTATTTAAGATTTCCTCTTTAACACCATTGAACCAAGTTTTTAATTCTTCAGTCATTTTAAATGATTTATTATTATTATTTAATTTCAATTTGTCATTAACCTCTTTTTCATTTACATTAGTAAATTTAGAAAGGTCAAATGATGCAGCAACTTTCATAGGCTCTGTAATTGTATCTACAAATCCATACTCCATTGCTTCTTCACTTGACAACCAAGTTTCCTTATCCATCATATCCGAAAGAATTTCTGCCGTTAGGTTTGATTTCTTTGAATATATCTCGATAATTTCATTCTTAATCTTGTCAAGTAAGTCAGCAGTCTTACGCATATCTCCTGCTTCTCCTGCCGATTGTCCAAATGGGTTGTGTATCATAAAGAATCCGTTTTCTGACATCTCTATGTTATCTCCCGCCATTGCTATGACAGTAGATATAGATGCAGCTAATCCTTCAATCTTAATGTTTACATACCCATTGTGAGAACGTAAAGTGTTGTAAATTGCAAGACCATCAAACACACTTCCACCAACTGAGTTGATGCGTAGCGTGATGTCCTTTGTTCCAACAGCCTTTACTTCTTCTATAAAGTTCTTAGCAGATGTTCCGTAATCGCCTATCTCATCATAGATGGATATTTCGACAGAGTTCTCTGCTTTATTTTCTATTGAATACCATTTGTTCATTTTGCAAATTTAATAATTAATATACCATATCTTTCGCAAAAACAGTCTAATCACCTAATATTGTAATCTTTGTTAAACTTTCTCTTGTGTTTATAGATTATATTTTGTATAGTCCTCTCCGATACATCGTACTTAATAGATATGTCCATATAAGTAAATGTGTAGTTATTATCGTTTTCGACCAAGATTTTATCAAAATCCTGTATTATCATATAATCTCTAATCTTTCGTGGCTCAATAAGACCTTTCTCCGACAAGTGGTTTAATACATTGATTATCCCTGCTTGTTCGGAGTATTTGATTTTGACTTGATTGTAAATTACATCTATAAACTCCTTTACAATTTCAGAATCATTTTGTCTTATCATACGCAAATATACTAAAAAGTAGCCTGACTTTCAATAGCAGATATTCTATTCTGCACTTCTGTCATATCACTTTCTACGATTACAACCTTAGAACTTCCTGTTCCACCGCTTACTAATTGTTGTGCTGACCTTAGTTCTCCACCCATAGCAAACTTCTCTCCACTATTGAGTAAACCGCCATCAGCGAACTTCACACCATTACCATTATAGCTGTTTATAGCTGATAACACAGGTCTAAACATTGATGTTGACCTTTTGTTGATAATTGCTTCACCGCCTTCTGCTTCGTGTATTCTACCTCCAACTCTAAACTTAACACCACCATTGGCGTGTGAGTTGCCTTGAAACATACCACCTCTTGTTAAACCACCTTGTTCAAACTTAATATCTTGTGATGTACTTACACCACCTCCACCTTCAGCAGTTTCATCACTTCCACCACCAAATCCACTTATTGTTTGAGCAAGTATAGAAGCAACAGACATAGCTGTTCCTATTTTTGCCTGTGCAATCAAAGGTGTATACATAGCTGTTCCTGAACCAAAAAGTAATCCGTTTTGAACTGACATACCTAATCTTAAAGCAGCAAGTTCTTGTTGTCCTTTTACAATAACATTTGCAACAGCAGCACCTTGTTCTACAATAAAAGCTGCTTTAGCTAATGCAGAACCTTCTTCTGCTAATGAACCAATAATAGAAGCCCCTTTTGCAACAGCTTGTATTTTAGCTAACTCTAATGATTCTTTTGCTTGTCTTTCTGATTCAAATACTTTCTTTTTTTCTTTTAATAAATCTAATTCTAATTGCAATTCAAATTGTGCTTGTTGTGCTTTTAAAGCCATATATTCATCACTTCCAACTTCAAGGTTAGCTAGTCTATTAGTAAAATATTGTCTTTCTATATCTTCTAATTGTGCAGCTAAATCTTCTGCTGATATAAGTTGACTTACATCATCTTCTAACTTTAATTCTTTAGTGTCTTGTGCAAACTGTTGTTTTATAAATAACAAAGCATCATTTTTTAATCTTTCAGCATTTATTATAGTTGCTCCTAATCCCCCTTCATTTCCATTTTGACCTTTTTTACCGCTTAAATTATCTAAATTCAATCCTAAGTTTTTAGCTGCAAGTGCCACCTTATCATATTCTTTTGCTAGGTCATCAGCAGCAGTAGCATTGTCTGTTATAGCTTGATTTGTTTTAACTATATTAGCACTTATTTGCCCCCTTGTTAACAATGTTTCATCACCTTGCCTTCTATTTTCAGCAGCTAGTAAACTTTTAGATTCTTCAACAGCAAGAAGTTGTTTTTCTTGCTCTGTTAGCTTAACCTGAAGGTCTAACGCTTCAACTTCATTTTCAATTTGTCTTTTTCTAACATCTGCAAACTTTTCTTCAGCAGCTATTAATGTTATCTTATCCTGATAAGCCTTATTAGCATTTTTTTGTGCTATTTCTAACGATTCTAAATTATCTTTTTCCGTTAAAATATTAGGAAGATAATCTATGTATTCTGTATTTATTTGTTTTATTAATTTTTTTCTTGTATCAGCACTAATATTTGTTTTCTTTAGGGTGTCAAACAAATTATTCATAGCAATCCTGTCTTTTTCCAACTCATCAGCTATTGGAGTAACTGAAATATCTTTAAATGTTGTCATTAAAGTTATAACTTTTGGAACTGTGTTTGCTAAGTCAGCAAAGAACTCTAATGTAGATTGCATTGCAGGAGCAAACTTTTCAAATATAAATATCCTAAGACCATCAAGTGCTGAATTAAATTTTAACAAAGCACCATTAACGCTATCCTCTATTTTTCTTGCCATCATATCAGCAGCACCCTCAGCATCATTGTAAGCTGCTATCTGCTTTTCTAGCATATCAACATTCTGAATCATTGTAGATATTGCAGCTACTTGTCTTACATCTACTAATTTAAGCATCCTCTCTACATTAACACCCTCATCTCTCATTCTTTTAAACTCACGAACCATATCCTCGCCTGAGTTTACAGTAAAGCCAATAGATTTAGCTAAGTCAGAAGAAGGGTCGCCAAGTTTAAGGAATATGTTACGAAGTGATGTACCTGCGATAGATGCTTCAATACCCGCATCTGTAAGAACACCAAGAGTAGCTGTTGTTTCTTCTAAAGATAATCCTAATATTTTAGCAACAGGGGCAACCTTTGTCATAGCTGTTTGGAACTTTTCAAGTGTCAATGCAGAACTTGAAAATGATGCAGCCATAACATCAGAAACTCTTGTAGCTTCACTTGCATCTAATCCAAAACCTCTAATAGTAGAGCCAATTACTGTTGCTGTTCTTGCTAAATCTTCTCCTGTCGCTGTTGCTGACAACAAAGCACCTTCTTGAACTTTTAATATTTCTTTTGAAGTAAAACCCAACTTAGAGAAGTTAAGTTGTAACCCTGCAACCTGCTCTGCTGTAAAGAATGTAGAACGACCTAATGCCTGAGCAGACTTATCTAATTTTGTAAATTCTTCTGTGTTTGCACCTGATATAGCTTTAACCTTAGCCATTTGAAATTCATAGTCTTTAAATACCTTGAATCCTTTTTGAAGTTCTTTTGCCACAGATTTTGATACTTTTTGAAAAGCAAACAAAGCAACACCTGCTGCTGCTGCCCCTTTAGCCAATCTTGCTATTCCTGTGGCTGCACCTCCTGCATCTTTACCTGTGTCCTTTAAAGGTTTTTTAGCATCATCTGCTGCACCCTTTAACTCATCGTAGTTTCCTGCTAACTTACTTATCTCAACATTTAAAGCCTTAATATCATTAAGACCTAGTATTTTAATCTGATGTACTGTTTGTTGCTTTTTTGCCATTACGCTTGTTTTGGTAGTTTATTTAATATATTATTTATATCTGTTGATATTGATTTATGTATATCGTTTGTAAAATCTTTTTCGTAAGCCTTTACTACTCTTTCAATAAAATGTTTTCTGTGTGTATTATTAGAATAATCCTTACTATTTCTTGTTGGAGTACCCTCTCTTTCTATTGCTGCTGCAATCAAATAAGCTATCTCTAACCTTTTTTTTGTTCCACTTGGAAACTTCTTGTTCTTTCCATTCTTATCCTTATCATCCATCCAATTCATTATCTCAGACACATCCCAATCAAAAGGCTTCTGACCTTCATTGACCTCTCTTACATAGTCTGCTTTGGATTGAATAGTTAACTCAATATAGTTATTTCCCTCATCCAATGAGTAGTGCATAGTGTCGTGCATATGTCCTGATGCAATATGGTTTTGGTCAACAAGTTCTTGCTGTATTCTTTCTACAAACCTCTTGCCAACCTTATTTATTGCTCTATCAAATGTCTTTAGTATATCTTTCATTATTCTGTTGCTAATGATGTTTGTTTAATAATAGAGTTCTCAAATCTTTCTAAGTTAGTAGAGATAAAAGTATTGTAAGCTGATATGTGATATATATTACCATTAAATGTATTAAATCCATCGTTACCTAACTTTCCTAATTGGTCAAAAACAAAATCTGATGTAGGAGTTGTTCCCGTAAATACCTGAGTTCCGTTTTCTCTTATAGTCAAAACATTACTCTTTCTTTGTATTGTTACAACAACTCTTGTGTTGTGTGATTCCCAATACAAGCTAGATATAGGAACTTCTACTGTGCTTCCTGATGCGAAACTAATCTTATATGATTTGTTTGCAGATTCCCCAATAGATAAGTACATATCATTATCATCACTTTTACCCAATAATCTAAATAATTTTGGAAGTGGAAAAGGAATTGCTTTAATGGAGATAAATATAGTAAAATCTCCTGATAAAGTTTCTGTGGTTGTGAAAGTTAGAAAGTCAAAGTTTTCTTGAACAAAAGAAGCAGGTACAAATTTATTCGTTCCTTTACCATCAAAACCAACATCAGGTCTTTTATTTGCATCAGATTGTGTTAGTGTGTTTCTTCCAAAAGAAGAATCCCAAGTCTCTACTTGATTGCTAGTTATTTTAGAAAAGCCACTTCTATACTCATACACGAAACTAGGGATTGCTGTAACCTCAGACTTTGTTACAACAGTACCTTTTTGAGGTGTTGTAGTTGTTGTGCTTACTATTTCTTGTACTGTTGATACTGATACTGTATTTCTAGCGGTCTTTCTCTTTAACAGCCTAGAATCAGGAGTTAAAACAACATCATCTTTTAAAGTTGTTCCATCAGTATTTTTTGTGTCATAAACTATCGGTTCTAAAACACCATCAACAGTAGCAAACACCTTTGATTTTGATATTTCATCAGGATTTACTATTTTTACTTTTCTATCTGTATATATCTTTCTCATTACATATTTAGATTTTCAACATCTATTTCTAAAGCTGTTGCGTTAACGGATTTACCTAAAATAAAATATTCTTGCAACTCTACCTTAGTAGATTGCTTTTCGTGTGGTTTAAAATCAATTATCTTATTCAACCTATAATAAGAGCCATCAATAAATATTAACTTTTTAAAGTCAAGTTTAGCTATATCTGTTTTGTTTAGGTTTAAATAAATAACTTTTAATCTAGGGTTTTGTTTTAATTGATTTACCATCTTAGAATAGTAATTGTAAAACAATCCTCTTAACTTTTGACTACTTGATGATATTACTGTGTCGTGAATCACATCAGAGAACGATAAATTATAATCGACAGTTTGGTGTCCATCAGATATTGTAGATTGAGATAAAGTGCTTATTGCAGGATTATCCCCACTTTCTGTTGAAACAAGATTGTCAAAAGCAATAAAAGATGCTTTGTTCCAACTTGTGTAAGGACTTTGACTTCCACCTGCTAAGTTATCATTATCAAAGTATTGCCACATTCTTTGTCCATTAAATGATGAATAATAGCCGCCACCTTTTATAAGTATTCTAGCACCAATTTCAAATTCTTTTTCAGGTCTAGGTGCTGCTACCGATAATGTTAAATCAGTATCATCAGAAAAGTACATTGGCACAAGAGGGGTTCTTTCTATATGATTTCTATATATGTAATTAGGCTCGTACCAATTAAATGTAGGAGAGAAGTAGCTATTTTCTACCTTATACTCGCCTGTTTGAAATTTACCACTTGTATCATTTTCTTCATAAGCACCCCAATCAAGAGTATTTCTTTTATTATATTTATCAATCAAGGCATCACTACTTGCATCTTTATACTTAAATATAATGTTAGATTTTATGTCATATATAAACTCATCTTTTATATTCTTAGAATAATCTACCTTGTCAGTCCAATCAATAGCGTTAGATAATCCTTCGTAGAAATAATCGTAAGGCTCAATAGTAACAATTTTAGTTATTGGGTTTGTTTCAAATTGAAGATTAAACATTTGAGCAATACCTTTAACAAAATCAGATTGCTTTCCATTTGGAAGCATACTATTAATACCTTTTATTATTTCACCATTAAAGTAAGACGATGTTTGTTCTATCTGTAAATAGTTTTGACTTCTTGTTCCAACAGTCAATTTAGGTCTTGTAGTAATCTGACCTAAGTTTGTATCTATAAAAGAAGCAACGTGATTAAATTCTATTTTCATAGCGAACCTATCACCCATTGATGCTTCAACAGGGTTTTCAGAATCAAAATTAAACGTATGCTCTTGGGTATTAGCATTAACGTGGCTTATTGAATGTTCTTCAAATCCTGTTGCTATAACTTCAAATGAATCTACATCATTATCATCACTATCCCCTGTCATCCTAACTATACTTGCCGTAACTATATAGTTGGTGAAATTAAAGCCTAATGCACTAGCGGACATTGCTCCATCACTTGCAACCTCAACAGTTACAGAGCCACTCATATCAAACAATCCACTACTTTGTTCAGCAACAACAAAAGCATTAAAAAACCCACCTGTATGCTCTGTTCCTGATTGTGCATTACCATAAGTGGCAGTATCTACTCCTACTTGAAATGGGGCGTCATCAGTAAATTGGTTAGCTGAAGCTAGAAAGTGTAAAGTGTAGTTAGCTGAACCTGAATTAAATCCTGTGTAAGATTGATTAGAGATGCTTCTTGTTGATGTTACTGAACCTGTATCACTAAAGTCTATTTCTATAAGTTCTTCGCTTACATTTGACAAAACCTTACCAAAAGAAAAGTCTAAAACTTTTTTCTTTTTTCTGAATATAAGGGGCATTATAAGACTTTTAAATAAGTCGCTGTTGCAAAAGGTAGATGAAACCTTATAACCTTGTGCTTGGAATATCTTATCCCATACATTCTTCACAAAAACAGCAGGAATAAAGTCTGAATCTAAAGTGTTATCTAATGGACTATCTCCTTCACCTACTGTTAATAATGGATAAACTAGATTATCTTTATTAGATTCATAATCAGGATATGTTGTCCTTGTATTCTCATAAACATAATCAGCTTCTATATCAGGTGGATATGCTGTATAAGATTCAGAACTAAACTTTAATTCATCTAAATCTAAATTCTTTATGTTGTCCGCCCAATTCATATTATCTCCTAAGAATACGCAGTCGTATTCCAAAACACTTGTGTTTTTATATATCTGAGTTAACCTAAGTTTCCCTGATATTATAGGAAGGTTGTCAGCGTAAATCGTAGATGGCAAGTCTTTCAGTATATTTCTTCTATCATCATTACCATCTTTGTATATATGATTAAAAAGAATATTGTTGTTCTTTGTAGCAGGAACTTTAAAACTCTTACTAAAGCTACCACTACGAGAGTTAAAATCTCTTATGTCAAAGTTCTGAAAACTTAAAGATAAAGGAAAGTCATCGCTTGATGTAATATCAAGATTGCCTAATGTGTTATCAGTAAAATCTCTTATCTCAACTCTTATTTCT
>Ga0181380_1000594_pt1 | contig 16130 bp, 27 predicted proteins | sample 3SPOviralmetaG_FD_130116 | JGI IMG/M metagenome (GOLD analysis project Ga0181380, IMG submission 130116) | Marine viral communities from the oligotrophic San Pedro Time Series (SPOT) site, San Pedro Channel, CA, USA - 3 SPOT_SRF_2009-08-19 | ecosystem: Environmental > Aquatic > Marine > Strait... | reverse complement strand
GTTCTACACGAATGGTCATTAACTCAGGAAATTACGTAATGTATGACGCTGGTATTTTATATCGTCGAAACCTAGTTTGGCAGGATGATTTTGGATATAACGAAACGGCAGAATTAGACATTTTTAACGCTGTATTAGATGTAAAAGTTTTAAACGCAAAAAGGGGGTATGTTTATACTGTCAAATATATTGGGGATAATGAAGGGACATTTGATGATAGCGTCTGGATTCAGCGAGTGAACATCTCCGACGGCTCAAAAACAACTATCTCAGCGGTTGCTTCTGGAAGAATTTACACACATGATGAGGGAGGAATAAGTCAAATATCATTCAATGCAGATGGCGCATATACTGAGTCGTTTGTGCTGGTGATAGACTATTCTTTCATCACGAATAATAGTAAGGCAGGTAACTCAGGCACAGGATATGTTATTAATCCTCTGAATTATATTCACGAACAATCGGCAGGTATTCAACTTTCTGAAATGTTTGATATTGTGGTGGCTAGAGATGGTGAGCAATTAAAAGTAGCCGCTAAATTCAATAATTCGAAAGACATTCAATGGACATTTCAGCGATTAGGCTCAAATGATACTTATTCTTATGAATATACTTATCTTAATGATAACACAGAAGCGAGACCGAGTTCTGATTTTGCCGAAAACACCACTATTTTAACGCTACTATCAGACAATATAGGCCCCATAAATGAAGCTAATAATGGGTTTATGTCAGGCGTAAATCACGGGTTTGAAAGGTCATCATGTACAGCAACTAGTCACGGGAAAGACTCAGATGATATTGATTCGATCTGGTTATTTGGTGGCGTACAATGGAGGTTAGCTGTTATTACGGACGCAAACACCTTGATTTTTGATCCAATAACTACTCCGACGGATAAATTGAGTGACGGACGAGCCTCAGGTACTTTGACTCATGTTTCTGATGCGACAAACACTGCCTCTATTAATTGGACATCTTATGTTCGTGATACTGTTTCGTGCCTTAAAACATCTACCATTGATCTATTGATTGACGGGTTGAAGATAAAAGATGGCGACATCCTCACAGGCTCACAAGTAGATGTTATCGTGACTCAAGAGGTGATGGATTTATCCACAATGGGTAATAACAATAACTATGTGGGTGATGTGATGTTTGAAGAGGTTATTCACTATAGGATAACAAAGTGGGGGATGGAGGTAGCTGTACACATTGAGGCCATCAAAGAAGTGCTGGTTGAAAAATATTACGGCCTTCAATTTAAAGAAGACGCATACTACACAAAGGTGTATTATGAAGATGCTGAGGATACGGATATTGTCGCAAAATCAGGGAATCCCGATAGTGGAGATATTGCTACTTATGATGAAGTGAACAGGGTTATATTATCAAACGACGATTACTCTACTTGTGTCGCAACTTGGCTGAATGAAAATGTAGGGTTGGGAGTAAAAGCAACACGATTGGCAAACGTTGAGGCGGGTATTGATGCCGCATTTATAGCGAGTAATTCAAAGTTATACTTCAACCTCATTAGAAAAGAAACAAACGCAACACCATACAAAACGCTTGCAATAGCGGAGACAATTAATTGGATGGGTGGATATACTTGGTTTGATGCTTCCAGCTTAGTAAATGCTTCGTTTGCCTATGTGTTTGAACAAAACGGGCATAAGTATATAGCGATTGATTTTCACACTTCAGGAACGGAAACTGTAAAAGCCCCTGACCTTCATTTGAGAGAGTTAGAGCTTGTTTCAAAGTCGTCAAGTATAACCATCGAAACAATGTTTACAACAGCTAGGGGCGTGACCGTCTCAGCCGCGGGTTATGGTAATGTTATTATTAAAATAATATGACCACAACCCCCTACATATTCTTAACCACCAAGCCACAGCGCCGGTTGATTAGCAAAGATCACCCGGAGCTGCTGGTCATTGCTGCAGGTGAGGCCATCACTTCACCTACACTCAAAGTGGTTGTTACATTTACGGATGCGACCACCGAATCTTTTGATTTGATTGCATCGGGCAGCCTGACACTGCGAGCGGGTGAAAGCCATTGCTTTAATGTCGGCTATGATCAATACAATTATGATGCTTACAATACATCTAAGACCGTCAAGTCATTTATTATTCGTGTAGAATCTGCCGACTTTACCGACCAAGCAGCACAGGATTATATTGAGTATTACCCACGTAAATTTGAAAGCGACACATTAAAATCACTTTACTATAGTAATAGTCAAGGCGGTATTGATAGCTTGATTTGTACAGGCGACCAAACAGAAGCCAACGAGCAAACTGGCATCATCACTGCTCAGCCTATCGAGTCAGTATATGACCAGGCAACAGCACAGTTTAAATATACTGATCCGAGAATCCGCAAAAACATCAGCACTAACACCGGATTTAAACCAGGCAAAGAAATCTTTGCACTGCAAGATCTTTTTAAAAGTGAAAAAGTGTATGAATACACAAGCGTCACGGGAGGCATACAGCGCGTGCCGGTGATTATGCAGGGCGAAGGCGTAACACTACCAAGCGAGCGCAGCAACTTGAAACAGCTGCAGATCAGCTACAAGTATGCATTTGAAGACAAAGTAATCGATAGAATACTATGAGTGTGGGTTTGATGTATCAGTCGCGAGAATTGGCTATAACCGAGGATTTTTCGATAAAATGGGAGGTTGAAGACGACTTGTTTGATTTTGATGCGCTGGGTCAGGCATACTCTTGGACTATATCTCTGCCAATTAAGGGCAATGAGTGGGCTTTTTTGTATGCGAGCGATCCCGCCACGAGGAAAACTAGATTCAAAAACTATGATGACTTTGCTATTACATGGCATGGAAACAAAATATGGTCATGCTCTTTTGAACTAACAGCCGTAAGTGATGACGCTCAATATTATGAAGGTGTTTTGTCGACGACAACAAGTGCTTTTTACGACAATAAGTCTAAAAAAATATCAGAGTTAGTCTCTGAAGAAATTGCGATACAAAACGGCACTTATCAGCAAATAATTGAAGCAGTTAACAACCTTGATGATAGCAATCTTCGATTCCCTTTTGTCCATTTTTACAATGACCGCACTTCAGTCCCTATTTTTATAGATTTTCAAGACGGAAATGCGCGTACAGAATACTATAACGAACCTGTAGCCAATAGGTCGGCTTACTACGTAATCCCAGCCTTTAAACTGCATTATATTTTAAGATTAGCTATCGAAGCGACAGGGCTCAAATTAGTCCTTGACAATGTAGATAAGGAACTCGACCAGCTCTTGATTATTTCAAATCGCCCAATAGACCAGCAAGGCAACCCGCTTGGCTTGAGCACTTACTTTGATCCTGTTAATAATCTTATAGATGTGGCTAAGTACCTGCCAGACATGACACTGGCCGATCTTATCAAAGACTATATGTTTTATACAGGGAAAAACATTTCTATTGATGGAAACACGCTGATATTTACCTCCATTTCACGGAAAATATCAACTGAAGCTGCGGCGATAGATTTAGGATTTGATTACGATCCCAAGGTTATTCCGAAACAGAGCCCAGTGAATGGAGTTAGTATCACATATGGTTTTGATGATGATATCTCGAAAGCCGAAAATGAGATCACTGGCAGTTACCAGGGCGCTGTTATCAACACCAACAGTATCTCCTCGTCGACAGTAGGAGATTCTTTCTTTGTCAAAGAGCTCAATAGATATGTAATCCTTGTCGACGCGGTTGGCAATGATGCGATTGCTTACAAAAATATAGCGTCACCCTATAGCACTTTAAAGCTAGGAGATCAAAATGCTGCAAAAGAATGGCTCCCAAAAATATTGCCAGCAGCAACAAAGGATCGTCACACATACAAGCTATTTAATACTGAATGTTTGGTTGGAGACGATGGCACAGGGAAAATTGAAATTACAGGAGACTTTGGCAGCATAGCCTCTGGCTCAAAAATAGGCTGGGTGCGTGAGGATGAGCCCGAAGGACAGGTCGATCTTCTCTTTGTTGTTGCCTCAGTCACAACCACATCCTTAGATACAATCGTCATCAATGAAGATTATCTGAGCGATTTTAAAATAAGTAAACTAATAGTCGCTACCGCAATAAACTATGTAATCCCAGTAATACAGAATGACGTGTACTATCCCGAAATTGGCAATACCCGTGGGGAGAATTTTGCGGGGCGTATTATGTTTTGGCGCGGCATGGTCAATGACTCAGTCAGCACCCCCTACCCATTTGCATCACCGGACTTCTATGGAGTCAATGGCGCGATAGTAGGCAGTTACTCTTTAGACACAGTAAATACAAGCCACATATATCGTATCTGGAACATTATTTACAACTTTCTGTCAAATTCACGAATAATTAAGCTTAAGACAAACCTGATCATGCCTCAGATTCTTCGATTACAAAGAAGCCGGTTGCGTCATCACAAAGGCGTGATTCTTTTTAGAAGGTTGAGCGTATTATTTGCCCGCGGCATCCGCGATCAAGAAGTTGAAGGGTATCGGCTGTAGTTAACAAGCCACGATTGCAGCATCTACAAAGAAGTGCCGAGTCTAACCTCAAAATTATTTCTTTGACGCCTTGGCTTTCTTATACTCATCTTTACTTAGCGTGCCATCATTCCACATTTGATACAAATCATCGTCGCTATACTGTGAATAATCACCCGCCACGCTTTTTTCTCGCATATCCCCTCTTTGCTGCTGCTGTAGTATTCTCAATATTTTGTTGAGCTTGGAAAAAAGCGTCACCCACACGATCACAGTCACAATAATTGATATTAATCCTATACTTTCCATTTTTTTTAATTGGAAAGTTATAGAATCAACGCTTGCCGTGTGCAAAACCTCGTTCAAAAGCTGTGCACAACTCACAGGCCATGTCCTACCCTTTCCAGCCTACTATGATGTACTTTCCGGTTCATTAAGTACACACATAAAAAAGTAAACCATGAAAAATGTATTATTAGCACTCGCAATGATCCTCGTTTTGTTCTCTGTGCCCTCTTGCTCGCAAGATGAAGAAATAGTCGCGCCGGACTTCAAAGAATCACCAGCGCCGACCGATCAAGACGACAACAATGGCGGTGGCCCCAAGGGCGGTGGCGGAAGTGGTGGCGGCTAACGTGCCACATATTGCAACACAAGAAAGCATTGAACAAGCTCTAAAAAGCGTTCAATGCTTTTTTTTTAAGCATTAGCCGACTAAATTAGCGTACATTACATTCCCGCAAAAAACCAATAATTATGTACATTTTTTTATCATTTGCTATAGCTTTCCTCCTTCAAGCCTCCCCAAGCCCGTCGACTAGCATATTCGACTATTATAACGGGCATATTTCTCTATCAAATGATGAAGCCCTAGCACTGGTACATCACACATTGGCCAATCAAACGACAGCATATGAGGAAACAATCGCCCTATATCTGGCCGGTTACCTCTACGAAAACCAAAATCAAAACATCAAATCGATAAAATATAGCCTCGCCGCATTAGAGAAGACGCACACGCTAGACACGATCGACCATTATCTAAACTGGGCAGTCTCCAACAATATCGGCGATGCACTCGACAATGTGCACAACTATGACGAAGCGCTCATATACTACTATCAAGCGCTACAGCATGCCCCACACGCAGGGGAGCAGCAGATAGCATGGACGCATGAAAACATTGGCAACACATACCGCGATATGCTCGACGCAAGCAGCACGATTGAGCATTACAACCAAGCACTAGAGATTTATAAAAATAGCCGCAACAACACACGCATTGCTTATATGCACTACAAATTCGGCCTAGCCTATTACACCGCCGATCTCCTCGATACAGCCGCATATTATTTTGCACAGAGCAGCACCTTGCAAGCCTCAACCAATAGCACCCGCGGCAAGTCATTCAACTATCTGGGTATGATTCAAGCAGAGCAAGGAGACTACACTGCCGCATATAGCAGCATGACCCAAGGGCTACAATATCTCGATGGCCGGTGGGACTATCTCACATATCTCGATATGATCGAGGTAAGCCTCAAGGCTGACAAACCGCAGCGTGTCGACAGTCTCCTATCCATTGCTTACACTCAGTATGACAGCAGCAGCGAGTCCATGCAAGACCATAGCATCCTGTCACTACATGCCGATCATTTGGAAGGTAAAGAAGAATACAAAGCTGCACTCGCACTCAACAAGCGCCACGGACACATCCTCACGACGCTCAGCGCACAGACTGAGCGAGCAAACAGTGAAGCCATAGCTGCCTATGCGGCAGTGATACTCCAAAATCATGACCAGTTTAAAATTATAAAGAAAAATAGCACCCAGATGATGGTACTTAGCACCGCCGCGACCATAGCTTTTATATTTGTGATCTGGTTCGCCTACAAGCGCAAAAAAAGATCCCATCAAATAGCCGCCATCAAAAGCAGTGTCAAAACGGCATTGTCATAAAATGCGCACCGCACGTCATCTCGAACGAAGTGAGAGACCCCCAGCAAAATCCAGAATCTTACTTCAAATCATTGAGCATACCCATGATCCGGGTCAGCTCAGCGCGGTAGCGCATATTTTCGCTGATGATAGATGCGACCTCCTGCTTGAGAGATTGTAAGCTTTCACCGTCACCGCGATCTATCAAAGAGTATATATATTGTAACTGAGGATTGTTGACGGGCGACACGCCCAAAGTAGAGACTTGGTCTATCACCTCCTGCACCTGGGGAAAGTACTTGCGAGGATCTACACCGATAATATTGGCAATGCGGATAATCTTAAACCCATCCAGCAGATGACCATTGTCAGGAGATAGCCACCGGTCGAGTGTGTTTCTGTTAATAGGAAACTGCGTGTAAATATCTTTTTTACTCGCCCCACTCGATTCGACCATCTCTAGTAATCTTTCACTGCTATATTCACTCATGAGTTTGGTTTTAATGCCTCATTATGCGGCATCAATGTAAATTATATTAAGAAATAATACACGAAATGCCTTTTTTTACTACATTTACAACGCGTTTAACGCTTAGTTGTGCCACATTATATAGCACAATAATAATGAAAACGCACTGTAATAAATAATTAATGTAGTCCCAAAGCACATGGCAGACAAATCAGCGACCGAAGTACTCAAAAAAGAAACCACATTCAAAGACTTAGAGCAAGACCTGCGCGATGGTTTCAGACACTTACTAGACCGCAAGCTCAACCTACCGCATGACTATCTGCAGCAGTTCAGCCACACGCTAGACCAGAGCATCAACGCACTAGAGGAGATGATGAGCGAAGTGCCTCTGGAAAAACCTAACGATACAGGCCATGGAAAAACACCGCGATGAAAAACTGATTAAAATTTGCATTTAACAACCCGATACGTTAAGATTGAAGTCGCAAAAGATTATTAATTTATTCACTTAACTACTTCATATCTCTATGACTTATCGGAATACTCTCATTAAAATATGGGATCGGGGTTGGGTTTGTCCCTTTATTAGTAGTTATATTAATATGTCTTTTGCGAGCCTCCGATCCCTCTTTTTTATATTAAACGCAAAAGACAATGCAAGACAATCAAAACGAAGTGCTCGAACTTACCGAGGCACAGTATCAAGAATTACTCAACATTCACAATGTATTTGACAGCTCGGTAGACCTGCGCAAAGAAATGTGGCAGCTCATGATCGACGCGACTAACAACAAGGAGCTGATGAATAACTTTCACACGCCACCCAGCGATCATATATTTAACATGATGCAAGTCACCGAAGCACTCAGCGCCCTATGGGACGCCCTAGCCAAAAAAGAATTTGACTTATAAAACAAAAAGCCCGCTAATAATAGCGGGCTTTTTTTATGCGTCATCTCGAACGAAGTGAGAGACCCCTTGCTTATATGGGGTTGTTGGCTAGGGACTAAAGTGACGCTCGATTAAAAAACAAGCATCGCTTGCCTACGCTTCCTCCTTCTGCTCTCTCAGCATAGATATAATCTCACCCTGCAGGCGTATATTTTCTTGTAGCGCGAGTATGTGCTCATCGCGAAACCTCTTCGTTTCAATAGTCAAGTCCTCCATATACTCCTTTACCTCGTCGATGATCTTGTAAGCCTGCAAGCTCTCCGCAGGCTTGCCCATGATCTGCGTCACGTCCTCTTCCAGCTCGGGGAAGTAGTCCGCCACATTGGCACCAACCACACGAGCCACGGCAAGTATGCGCTCGCGTGATAGTCGACTATTCCAGATAGGCTTTCTGATATCATAAAAAACTTGCTTGCTCAGATTGGCGCGAGTATAGATCGTCTCCATCTTCATGTCACTATCCTCGATCATCTTATTAAAGCTCTCAGTACTAAACATATTACAATTGGTCGTTTTGTTGGTACAAAAAAGTAGTATTTTAATTACTTTTTCGCTTGCTTTTTATTACCAAAGTGGTACTTTTGGGTATCAAAGTACTACTTTGGGGTACTAAAGTAGTACTTTGTAGTAGTATTTCAAAAAAAACAAAGACAAAGCCATGCAGCGCATCATTTGGAACAATATAGAAAAGGAGATCAAGCTCCGGCACCCTGACAGCCTCGTACTGCAGGACAATCTCCGCGACCAGATAGAGCAAGAGCTCTTCCTTGGAAGCAAGACCCGCTGGTCTCGCATACTCAACAACAGCAGTCAGCCCACACTCCACGAGCTCATTCTCATCTCTGAGATCCTCAAAAAACCAGTGGAAAACTTAGTGGAATACAAAGCGCTCACACCATCAGTGTAATATGACTCTTATATCAAAACCGCAGCAACAAACACGAATAAACCTGCTAAAAAAGGTGGGTATTATTTGTCCAGAATTTAAGAGTGATCTTAAAAAGATGGTTGGCTTTTATGAAAATCAACCAACGTCCGAGGAGATCAATTCTGTTAATGATTTTTCAATATATGAGACATCAGGACTCAAAAGAGTGATCGATCGAATTACCGATGAATTATTAGCTCCACATAAAGAGATTAATTGCGATTGCCCAGATGATTGTGTTCCACAATATCTAGAGCCACTTTGGAGCGCTCACCGCAATGAATATTATTCTTTATTCCACGCCACCTATGGATTAATCCCGGATAAATATAAAATCATGTATGTGCAAACCATCCGACACAATGAATTGAAGTTATTAAAGGATGAGACAAGACAGTTATTGATAAATCAATTTAAAGATATCATTTTAAATAGCTCAAAATATCAATCATTTAAAACAAATATTATAAAAATCGAAAAACAAATCAATCATGAAAGCAAACAGCAAGAATCTACTAAAGCACGCATTTGATACAATGCAAATGTTAAAAAAAGGAGAAATAGATATTGAGTCTGCAAAGGCTCAAGCTAATCTATTGAAGCAGTCTAATAACATACTTAAATATGAATTAGACAAAGCAATCGCTACTTCTAAATATGAAAATCTAAGCATCACTGATATAGAAGATCATAGCGAAGATGAAAGTGAATTAGTCATGAGTCATGAGTCAATACCAGCTTAATGAAAAAGCTCAAGCTCCATAACGATAACAACAAGCTGCATTGCATGAGCTTCTTGCACGTCTGTCTATACCAAGGACCCGACGTGTGGTCGCTCAATCAAGGCTATGAGATATGGTGGCGACATACATTTCTTGGCGAAGCGAAGATTATCAAGAAGCAAGTGTCAACAGTGGGAGCGCTCAATGAATCGGTGGCCACCATCGCCACCGGATTTAGCCTGCAGGTGCTCAAGTGTGAACTCGCCGCAAAAGGTGAGCGCACTTTCCCTGTCACGGACGACAGCAAGATCCACATCATCACTATGCGATATGTCAAGTATGCCAAAGACCATCCGCTCAGCAGCCCTGCCGAAAAAACGAAAAGGCGACACGGCCAGCAATCGACGCTGGGCTACTCTCCCGTCAGGTAATAATTTTTAAAACCAAATAATCATTATATGAATACACAGCAAGAAACAACGCCTGCTTTATCCTACGAAAAAGACAAAAACGGCAACCCCTATCTCGGCTTAAGTACGATCTACACTTTTTATGGCGTCAAGAAAAAGGACTATTTCAGCTTTTGGGTACAAAACGGGATCGTCGTAAAAGCACCGCCGCGCCACAGCATTCACAAGCACGAATCAATTGAAGATGTAATCAAATTTTTAACCAAAGCTAGATACAGATATGAAGTATCATAAAATTAAGCGAATAGGCGAGATAGACGTACTCTTTCATATTCGTCGCAACTATCAGCGGCAACTCCATATCATGGAGAACGACCCCAACAAAGACACCCAAGCCGCCGACCTGGTCGATCAAATAGACCGGATAGACAACACACTCTTGGCCAATATCCCGCAACACTTTCACAATCAAGTAAAGCAACTATGAATATATCGATAAACATTACAGAAGAAGAAACCAACACCATAGAAGAGATCATGCACATTGCGCTTATGGACTCCCTGAGCCCAACACTGCGCATTGCGGCTATTAGTGAGGTCTTGAGCGCCACACGTACCTTCGAGCGCAGCGAGAAGCCACAAGACTCCAGTCCGCAGAATGCTACCACCCCCTATTTGCGCAGCGTCCTGCAAAAGATACTACAGGAGTGCCGAGCAGTTAGACTCACAACTCCACTGGAAGAGCGGATACTCAACCATTGCAAAGATGGATTGAAAGACACAGCGCCGCGCAGCTGCAAGCAGGTAATTACATCATCGCCAGAAGCAGAGAGTAGTCTTAACGATTTCTTTAAATCAAAACAAGCACAAGGATGAAATATCACAATGAACAGCCGCAACACGGCGATGAGTATAATATTGAAGAGCTCGCCTTTGGCAATGCTGTAGCCGCCGGGCTACTCTTTGCTGGGGGCATCCTTTGCGGTATCGCCGCATCAGTTTTCGTTTACTATATCGCCACGCTATGACAGATACCGAAGAAATACAGCTAAAAGTCAGCCGATGGCTAGACCAAAACAGGCCGGTACGACTAGAGCTTGAGCGGGTGATACTTGGCGCTGTGTTGATAGAGCCGCATGCCCTTAGTAAAATCATAGACCTACTGGTTCCTGCAAACTTCAGCGACAATAATCAGAAATACTGGTCCACGATCAAGCGCATGTACAACAAGCAGCCCATTGATTTTAAGACCTTCACGCATGAGTATGTAAAAGCCTACCCTCGCGACGACATCAAAGCAACGATCGACGCGCTCATCAATGCGGTGAGCTGTGTTAACTCCTCAGCCAACATCATGACGCATGCTTACATGCTACTAGAGCACGGGATAGTGGCGCGGTTTTTATCTTTATATACGACACACGTACACAATAAGAAGGTAGCCGCCTTTGCTGAGGATGTGCTAGAGATATTACTCGCAAGCAGTGACAAGCTCAAAGAACTAGACGATATGGTCGACTGGCTGGTCAGCGTATTGCCAGACGAGGAGTTTACGAAAGATTTAGTGCTTCAGCAAAAAAGCATCTCGCGATATACCGCCAACATCAAGCGACAAGAAGCCATCCGCGTCAATATAAACAACCTCCTGGCACTCAACAATCAAAAGCCGAGCAGCGCCACGGAAGCTTTGACCGCCATATTGATCCATACCGTAAGCAACCCATGCACTAGCGAGGCATTTGTAAACCAAGTATATCATCTCAAAAGCATGTTGCATCAATGAGTGGAAATTCCTACAAAGCGTATAAAGAAAAAAAACAAAGAACGCTAAGCGCGACCTCAGTTGAGGAGTTGCTCGGAGAAATCGAAGAGCGCGAAAAAATGGCCAATCCATTTCCGCTTGATGTTTTTCACCCGAACATCAAACCATTCATCGAGCTTATCCACGAACACTACGACATCCCCAGGAGCTTTATCGGGCTGTCAATGCTTACCGCATACAGTACCGCGATAGGCAATGGCTATTATTTGTCAAACAAAAAGCTGGGAGCCATGCCACTGACTGTGTGGGCGGCTCTGGTGGGCATGTCTAGCTCTGGTAAGTCTGTGATTATGAAACAAATCTTTGATCCTCTAAATGAGATTCAAAAAGATTTTAGCGCAGAATGGAAGGCTAATGGTGAGATGCTAGGCGATGAAGAACGCAAAAACTACCCGCTGCGCAAGCTGATATTTAACGACATCCAGATACCCACACTCGTTAGATGGGTGCTTCCTGATAATCTAAAGGGCATGCTCAAGTTTTCGGACGAGATCTTAGAATGGATCAACGGCATGAATCCAAACAACAGAAGCGAAGGAAACGAGGAACAATTTTGGCTCAAATGCTGGGATGGTGGCAGCCATCAGATTACGCGAAGTGGAAAGCAGGAGACATTTATTGACAAGATGTTTATCAACAATTTCGGATCTATACAGCCCACGGTATTGCATAAGTTGTTTAAAAATGACAGAGCAACCACTGGGTTTATCTTTCGATTTCTGTTTGCGATCCCTGAAGAAAACAAGATCGCAATCCCCTCGCTTGATTTTGACATGCCTGAGCAGCTGCAAGAGTTACACCGTAGGTCTATAAACACGCTGTACAAAGCCCTCTGGGTTAATGATCTGGACGATGTAAGGAAGTGTATTTTTTCACCTCAAGCCATCCGAACCTTTGATGTATGGCGAAAAGAAAAAGCACACAAAATCAACGGCATGGAAAGTTTGTATGAGAAAAATCTGCAGGGTGGTATTTATGGAAAAATTACGGCATACACGCAGAGACTGGCGGCCATTCTGCACGTATCGGATAAAGCATATAATCATGAAACATTTCAGCAAGAAGAAATCATCGAAGAAGAGACCATCGAGCGAGCCATCAAGCTGGGAGACTATTTTTTCGCCAGCGCATACGAAACGCACAACCTTGCCAAAGAGCATGAAAACGCACCGCTCGATGTTGCAAGAATAGCCATCCTATGGAGTTCCGGGAAAAGCTACACGCAGATCGCTGAAAGTGAATACCAAAACCTAACCCCATCGGCAGGAAAGAAAAAAGTAGAGCGAATGGTCAAGAAAAACCTTCCAATGTACCCGCGATTATTTCGCGCAGAAACCGGCAAAATATGAAAACTACAAGTGTCCCGATTTTTTTTAGTACTTTTTACTCAAAACAGCCTTTAAACCTATTTAAAGCCCGTTTTTGCCCGATTTTATCGGGACATAATCGGGACACCACAAAACATAACTATTTGATATACAGCTTTTTAGGTCGGGACAATCGGGACACTAAAGTGTCCCGAAATCGGGACACTTTAGTGTCCCGATTGTCCCGACGCATCGCTTTGATTATCAGTAACTTAACATATAAGGTGTCCCGATTGTGTCCCGATTTAAAAAGGGTTAAAGTTCTGATAGACAAAGAGTTAACCATTGTTTGTGTGTTAAAAATCGGGACACTTCGATTTTCTAATTTTAGTACTAAAACGTCGTGAGTTTACTACCTATTATATCGATAAAAAGCAGGTGGGTACAGGATCAGCTGGGGATAGATATGACGAAGAGCAACCAGGAGCGAACAAGAGCAGTCAAGCGCAAATGCGACAAACTGAAACTAGAAATCTTTGATGAAGAATTTATCAGCTTAAAACAAATGGAACAATACGCAGCAGCACAATTAAAAGCCCAACCCTCAGCAATCCCTCGTCCGCAAAAAGACTGGGCGCAAGGATCAAGCTTTGAGGGGCTGGGAAGGTAACTATTAAAATAAATACAGTATGAAAGAAGAAGTAGTAAAATTAATAATCACGAGAATCTATTGCAGAACAGCGGACGCTGAAAAACTAGCGGATGAAATATTGTATTTATTTCCTGTTAGCGACCAAAGGGAACTGTTATGTGATTTCTTTAAGTTTTTTCGTGATAATGGAGAATCCAATATAGGAATGACTATTGACCAGTTTGTAGATGGTTATATATCACATAATGCTCAAGCTAAACACCGACAGACACGGATAAAATGAGAGAAAATACGATAAACATACTGAGTGATTTAAGGGAATTTACAGCTAATGTAATAGCGGGAACTGATCCAAAGTATAACGACACTTCACCAGACAAAACCAGATTAAAAGAACTTGATAAGTGCCTTAAATGGTTAGTGTCTGATGGTGATTTAGCGGTTGTTATGATTTCGCTGATTAATTTAAAAGACAAAATTATGAAATTCAATTTAAATCAAAGGGTAACTATAAAGCCAACTGATAAGGGTATTCAGCTAATGGCTGATAGATATAATATTGAAGGGTTGCCTAAACAATGGTACACTACATACGAAGCAGAAAAGGCTAGGCTCAATGAGAATGGAGAGCTAACAATACAAATGCACGAGTTCTTGGAATATTTTGGCTGTCTGAGTCTAAACATAGACCAGTATGTCAATGTAAACATAGAACTAAGTGAATCATAACGATTAGCTAAACACCGTCTGAGGCGGTTTTAATATGAAAGATAGAATCAAATACTACTTACTTGATTGGAAAGACCACAACATGAATAAGTTCATTGGCTTATTTGGTGAAGTTGGACTACATGAACTGAATGATCAGCAAAAGAAACAATTGCTTTCAATCGCAATAGCCTCAGATGGGGTTTTAGCGTCTGTTAGCGAGAGTGAAATTGCTCGAATGACATTGCGTAGGCTTTACCTCTACAGTGAATGTATGGCAATTGATAGAGATGATTTGAAAAGGATCATTAACGGATACTGTGACAAAAACCACATCGATAGAATATTAGATCATTCTCACTAATGGTAATGATAACCTCCGTTTTTGGACGGGTAAAACGTAGAAACTATGAAAGTAAGAAAAGAAGATTTTGAGGTGTGGGATAAGCACTTAGATACTGATAACAGCTACAAGTCATTAGGTGATGGCAGGTGGTACAACGATTATATGTACCAAGAAGCTCTAGTCCAAAATGGAGAGTTATATAATGTTACCACACGTAATTGGTTTGAAAGACTTCCTCTACATTGGAAGCTTTTTATTCACATGATGGGCGGTATATTAATTGGCTTGTTACTTCCTTATGTGTGGTAATTATTGTTAGGCGTAGTTATTATGAATAAAAAAATAGATGCACTACGTAAGTTCTTTACTATTAGCGTGGCGGCTTTTGAAATGCAACACACCATAAGCACCGCATTTGGATTTAAAGGACATAAAAGTTACATGCACATGTTGCATTTAAACGCAAAAGAAGAGATTGAAAAGGAAGAACCAGACCTAAACAAAATAGACACCTTGATTGCAATGATGGAAGGTTGTGCGGAGGCAAATAGTAAAGAACGACTAGCACCAGATAAGTTTGATAAAGGCAGCTCATAATTACGCCTAACGAATTGTATATGATTTGTTGAGGAACGAAAATAAAATATATACGGTGTTATGCACCGTTAATTTAAAACAGACAAAAATGGGTTGGAATCACAGAATATTAGCACACAAAGACGGAGATGATATGTACTTTCAAATACACGAAGTTTACTATGATAAAGACGGTAAACCTGATGGATATACTGCAAATGGTGTAAGTGTAGGTGCTGAAAGTTTAGAAGGTATTAAATGGGTATTAGATAAAATGAAAGAGTGTGCTAATAAGCCTATTCTTTTAGCTGATGATTTCCCAAATGAGTACAATGGTGCATAACGTTTAGTGTAAAATGCGTTGTGTAGTGCAACGGAACAATGAATTTTAAACCGTGTTAGCGTTTCGTTTTTGAGCGTTGGCACACAATATTAATAGAATGAAAAAAGTAAAAATATCCTTTCCACAAATAGTAGTGGATCAAAGAGAGGTAGAAGTAACAGAAGAGCAATTTGAAGACTTAACAGAACACTCTTCTGATGATGAAAAAGCGGATTTTATTTGGTCGAAAATGACCGAACAAGAACAGCAATGGACACAAGGCAAAAAGTGGATTGAAAATGCGATTGACGCTGGTTACTGTGGAGTGGCAAAATGAACGCTAACGTCCAGATATGATTTGATTTTATTCACGATTTAAAATAAAAAAAACTATGAGCTACGAAAGCCAAAAAAGACAGGAAATAATGGAGGCTTACATTTTCCTCCGAGAAAAGAACCAAAGC
>Ga0181380_1000593_pt1 | contig 16151 bp, 25 predicted proteins | sample 3SPOviralmetaG_FD_130116 | JGI IMG/M metagenome (GOLD analysis project Ga0181380, IMG submission 130116) | Marine viral communities from the oligotrophic San Pedro Time Series (SPOT) site, San Pedro Channel, CA, USA - 3 SPOT_SRF_2009-08-19 | ecosystem: Environmental > Aquatic > Marine > Strait... | reverse complement strand
TGGGAAAGATATTCGTTTAGAGGTGTCAAGAAAGAAGCAGAGAAGAGAAAGAAAAATCCTGAGTTGCAGAGGTGGATACAGTACTGGTTGACTGACATATATGACCCAAAACAGGGTGCAGTTGATGAGATTGTGATGATGAAATCAATTACATCACATCTTAAACTGTTGAAGAAACCATATGTAACTCTTACGTTTATGAATCCAAAGAGTGCTGTTATGGACTACGACATATATCTAAACGCTGCAAATAAACACTATGTGACTGGAGAGATAACTACAAAGTACGATAGATTATCTGACGGACACCCATCAGCACTAGGTAATAGACAAATTGCTGATGATATTATAAAATTCATAGATGAAAAAGTTTTACTTTGATGGTGACTCATGGATGAATGGTGGAGGACTAGAGTTATGTGGTCTTCCTAGAAAATCACGTTGGTCTACCTTAGTATGTGAACATTTTGGAGCAGAAGAAACTAATTTAGCAGTTGGTGGTGCTCCTATTGACACCGCTATGCGACATCTATTTACTGGTAAGTGTAAAAAGAAAGAGATCCCTCTCCATGAGTTTGATATGTTCTTCATACAACTGTCTTACCCTCGTAGAAGAGAATACTTTTGTGATATTGAAAAGAGATGGAAGAGATATCATCCAGACAAAGATAAGTGGGCAGAAGACTATCTCAAATACAAATACAGTGAGGTACAGGGGAGAGTAATAGAAAAGATTGCAGTCAAATCTATAAGAGCATACTGTAAAGAACTTGGTAAACCATTGTTCCTGTGCACTCAATGGAAAAATGCAAACAAAGATTTAAATTATGATCTATTTCTCCATACATATGCTAGACTACCTGATGGAGGGCATCCTTCAGTCAAAGGTCATCGTCACATTGCTGATGATGTAATAAAATTTATGACAAATGAACTACATTTTTGATGTTGACGGTACACTGACTCCCAGTAGGAGACAGATGGATCCATCCTTTCAGGCATGGTTTATAATATTTTCATGCAAGCACCCTGTGTATCTGGTGACTGGTAGTGACAGAGAAAAAACTATAGATCAAGTTGGTCTTGATGTATATAACAGAGCACAGAGAGTATATAATTGCTCTGGTTCAGATGTATGGGAGGGAGATCGTAATGTGTATAGTGACAAGTGGACACTACCACACGATGTCAATGCATGGTTGATGTCAGAACTTAGGCAAAGTAATTTTACTATCAGGACTGGTACACATATAGAAAGGAGACCTGGTTGTGTCAATTTTAGTATCTTAGGTAGAGGTGCTAACTGGGAGGAGAGAGAAGTATATAAGCAGTGGGATAAGGATGAGCATGAAAGGCAGGAGATTGCTAAAAGATTCAACAATAGATTTCCTGACCTCTTTGCTACTGTTGGTGGCGAGACAGGACTAGACATAGCACCACAAGGTAGAGATAAGAGTCAGATACTTAGAGACTTTGATGGAGATATAAAATTTTTTGGTGACAAGATGGATGAGGGAGGTAATGATTACCTTCTTGCACAAACAATAAGAGAAAACAAATTAGGTGCTACCTATTATGTGTTTGATTATAAGCACACTTGGGAGATATTACAGTACGAAAATAAATGAAATTTTATTTTGATGGTTGCTCATTTACATTTGGTGAAGGAGTACCAGCAGATAATAGATGGAGTAACCTTGTGTGTAAACACTTTGGTGCTGAAGAATTTAATATAGCAAGTAGTGGTGCCACCAATGATACTATCATGAGGCACTTTTTTACAGGACAAACTATGAATGAGTATGTTCCTAATATGACATTCAATCTACAGAATTTTGATTTCTTCTTTATTCAATTTACTTTTCACTTAAGAAAAGAGTATTATGATAGCAGTGCCAGTAGATGGAGAAGGTATAGGTACAATGATAATGGTGCAGGGTGGGCAAAAAGACACATTCAATTCTTTCAACACTATAGTACAGAGATACACACCAAGTATCAGGAGAAAGTTTTTGAGGAAATAAATCATACTGCTATAACCTCACACTTGAAGTGTCTGAGTAAACCATACTTCTTAGGACACTTGGGACAATCTTTTGGTATGGAATATGATTATGATTTTCGTACACCAGTTGATCTACTGCCATGTCACCACCCATCAATAGAGGGTAATAAAGTGATAGCAAAAAAAGTTATAGATATAGTGGAGCAAAAATTATTATGAAACCGCAATCAGCGAAGGCAAAGGGTAGGAAACTACAGCAGTGGGTGAGAGATCAACTCATTGAACATAGGGAAGTACATCCTGAGGACATTGAGTCGAGGAGTATGGGTGCAGGAGGAGAGGATCTTATTATGGCACGAGATGCTAGACAAAAGTTCCCTTTTAGTATAGAATGTAAGAACCAAGAGAAATTGAACGTTTGGGATGCTTATCAACAAGCAATTGATAACTCTGGTGACTATGAACCTATTCTTATAATGAAGAAAAATGGTAAAAAACCACTGGTTGTCATGGACGCAGAAAGCTTTATCAAGTCCAAAGGCTGATATGGAAGACTGGCGTTACTCAGACGAGAGAATGTTACTGAGGGCAGAAGTCTTTCGTGCATTGCAACATCATTTAGCAGACCATACACGTGCAGTGTATGAGTTCTGTACACTATGGGTAGATCTAGGAAATCCTACTAACAAAAGTATAGAGGAAACATTCCAAGACTATCTACGTAAATTAGCAGAGGATTCTTATGCAAAAACTAATTAATGCAGCAGCACTATTCGCTGGTGCAGTATCACTCGCTGTCGTTGGTACAGCAGGGTATGTATACATCAAAAAAGACGCTATCATTGAGAGTGTCAAAGAGAAAGCACTTGAAGCAGTGATGGGAAGCGTTAGCGAGTCACTTCCTAGTGTTGATCTACCAGAGATGACAGGACCAGCAATGCCAACTCTACCAAGCACACCATCATTCTAAATACAACTGCATAGCAGTTTTAGAATGGCAGAAGAAAAAAAAGAAAAACCTAAAGGTCCTATTGGAAAACTCAAGGAGTTCTCTGAAGATAAAGAGGAACAACTTGCTATCCTTAGTACATTTGTTCGCCTTGGTATTTTAGTGTGGTCCGGTGGGATCTTAACTCTTAATTATGTTACGATACCTGGTTGGGAACAAGATAAAATTGACCCAACCTTCATAGCTTCGGTCTTCACAGGAGTCACAGCTACGTTCGGAATTCAGACGGGAAGTAAGAAGAAGAATGGTGACGGTGGTGGTGCTAACATAAGTAAAAAGGATATGGAGATGTTGATAGAGAAAGCATCACAAGCAACACCACATCAAATTATTAAGTTAGAACAGGGACCCGTGACAATATCCTCAAACCCTAGTAAAAAGGTGTAATCTAATACCTTTGTGAGATAATTAGTAGATAGTATTTAACTAAGCTAATGTCTCACTATACTGTAGGTTATCATGATAACTACAACGGACTCCATGAGATCTGTGAGTATGCAGATGATGCATTCTCTGCTATAAAGCAAGCAAGAGAAGATCTAACAGGATTCAACTCTCCGCATAGAGCAGAGTACTGTATCAAGGAGGACTAAGATGAACGGTAGATTAGATAAAGTTGCAATGACTTCTAAACTCATGCAACTCAAAAGAGAATTGCACTATAAGTGTGAGATCGGAGAGAAAGGTAAGTGGGAATGCAACGGTGCGAATGAGTACCTAAACAAAACCCTAGATATATTGGACGAGTTTTGGCAATGACTAAGTGGATGAGATTGAAATCCCTAATATACAAATAAGATCATTAGATATACCTGAGGTTGGGGTGTTTCCAGCACCTGTAACTCCATTCATATATGTGCCAGTTACAGTGCACATAGGTAAACCTATTGTAAACATACCTGGTTGTGTGGAAGCACACCAAGATGACAAAGGAAAAAGTCCCTCGCTGAAGAAAGATGACAGCGATGGGACTTTTGTTTTATGTGATGGTCAGATGCCATCGTACGATGCGATAGACTATGTACCAGAAGACATTATACTAACGACAGAAGCAGCACCACCTATCGTTCAACCACCACCAGATCCACCAACCACACCAGAGGTTCCTGAGACTGGAGGTATAGGAGAAGAACAAGAATGTCCTGCACCAGGTCAACCAAGAGTGGGTGACCTAACTCAGAGTGGAGATGAGAAAGTTATTGGTCATGAACTACAAGGCACTACCTGTGTGGTATTGTATGAACCTACTACTACATTAGAAAAATTTTTACCGTCATCAAATGTGGTTACAGCAACTGCAACCATTGCAACTGTTGCTACTGCGTCTGCCCTATTTGCAAAACCCCTAGCGGATTTGCTTCTGAGGGTTTTGAAACCTCTAATAAAGAAGGCAACTGATACTGTGAAGAAGAAACTGGGGCGTCATCGGACTTTGTCGAAGGCGGAGATTGCAGCAAATAAGTATCGGGGTTCAAAGGGTCTTCCACCTTTGAAGGTTTACCCAAAGAATAAGAAGAAGAAGGGATAGAGTGATTATGATTTGGTAGTGTATTTGGTGGGTTCACTAACACCACGTCAGCACACACTGCATAGTAAGGAGACTTTGGATGAAACATAATACCCTGTTTCATCAATTCTCCGCAATTTTTTAATCTGGCTATCTCAAAGTCGAGCCTCTTATTAGCATTAGACTGTGATAGAAAAGCGATCTGAGTTGCTGCTGCTTCTTTACATAAATTTCTTAACTTCTTATCAAGTGGGAAACTTATAGTACCACTGATACCTATGGATATATTTTGATTGTTCTTCTGACCTGTACGAGTTGGTTTATAGTATAGTATCTCACCTGGATTGTCAGGCACCCCGTCATCATTGGCGTCTAGGTTGTTGTATACAGGATCCATCCACTTATCTTCGTAAGGATGCTGTTCGCTGAGACTTCCTGTAATGAAGGGCGAGAGGTTCATCGTAGCACCTTGACAAGATATACCACCACCATAAGTGTTGGTAATATAAGGACCTTGTAAAACTTGTATTGCCTGGTTGGTGACTGAGCCGCTACTATTTGCTACTGGGTTAGCAGTTGCACTAACTCCTCCTACATCTGTTGCATGTACAGGGGTTACACTTACACTTGCTGCAAATAATAGACATAATTTTTTTATTGTGAGAAAATTGAGGTTGTATCTGTGACGCTTTGAATCGTCGTTGTTCGATTTATTATAGTCTGTGTCTGAAGACCTGGGGCTTTGTAATGTTCCGTAAATTGGAAGGGTGCCCCCACATCTGTCTGTGTCCAATTGGGTTTGTTGGCGGTGTCTAGACCTGTCCATGATGAAGTTACTCCGTTCAATGTATTTGATTGAGCAGTACCTGTATCAGGTGTCATGCTCGTGCCATCGTGTTGTACATTTGTACCACTTACCGAATATGTCCAGCCAGTAGCGTAGTCCATAGAATTAATGGTCTCCGTCACAGTGGAAGTCGTTTCCGTGTGGCTAGTCATCGATCCCTGAGTAAAATTCGGGACCACGGGCACTGCACTAGCAGGTGCTACTGCTAGTGTAAGAAGTAAGAAGGGAAGTCTTCTTACCATAACTTAAAATATATTAAGTTCTGTGATGCTTTGTCCAGTGGCTGTGGTACCTGCTCCACCAGCTGTTATTGTCATAACCCCTGCACTGGTTATGGTTCCAGCGAGTGATCCAGCAGTACCTGCTGTAGTTGACGTTTGATCACTGAAGTTTCCTACAGCACCTACTGTTGGTGCTGATGTTGCAACAGCGTCAGCTTGAGTGTATGACGCTGTGTAGCTGAACGCTGCACCTGGTACATCCTGTGTTGCTGCTATAGTACCAGGATTATAAACTCCTGAAGTTATAGTACCAACTGATACTGTACCTGCTGTATTTCCATCAGTGGTATCAACACCGTTTCCTGTTACAGAAAATGAGGATCCGATCCTCCCAACTTGTGTTGCTGCTGCATCTACCCTGAGTTGCACACTCGAAGATAATTTATGCGTGATGTCTGCCTTTGCAGCAGTCATCGGAACAGCTAACGCTAACATAATAAAGGGTATGAGTTTTTTCATTTGCATACGTAGCATTATAGCCGTATTTATGCTAATATATATCCTAATGATATAATTACCTATTACAATGAAGATTTTCCTTGACACAGCTGACACAGAAGTTCTTAATAGGCACTATGTTACTGGACTCCTTGACGGAGTAACTACAAATCCGACACTGATTCGTAAAAGTGGACGTGATCCTCTTGATGTTTATGAAGAGATAGCAGAGATAGGATTCACGGACATCAGTATGGAAGTTGGTGGTAACGGACTAGAGATGGTACAACAAGGGCGAGCACTTAGAGATAGATATGGTAGCATAGCAACAATCAAAGTACCATGTACACCAGAAGGACTATGGGCATGCCGAGAGTTGAAGCGTGATCTTATAAATGTAAACGTAACATTGATTTTCTCAGCATCACAAGCGATACTTGCTGCAAAAGCAGGTGCTAGGTATGTCTCACCTTTTGTGGGTAGATTGAATGACAACTCTTTCAATGGGTTGGGTTTGATCACAGACATCAATACCATATACACAATGCAAGGTGTGCATGAAACACAAATATTATCTGCATCACTAAGAGATGTATCTAGTGTGTCTGGTTCGTTTGCTAAAGGTGCTGACATATGTACAATTCCTCCATCAGTATTTGAGAAGATGTATGATCATGTTCTTACTGATAAAGGATTAGACCAATTCAATAAAGACCTAGAGAGTATAGCAAATGCGAATAATTCATAACGCAGTATCAGAAGATCTCATCGACAGATGTATCGATGAGATGACAAGGAAGAAGAAGCAAGACGTTTGGGGTATAAGTAAATGGAAGTGGGATGAGAAACTGACAAAAGGATTCAAACAGTATTGTTTCTCATCCAGACCTGAGGTCTATCAGTTCAATGATCTTCGTAATCAATTGACCCAACATTTTGATCAAGTTCCTACAAATATAAACTATCACTTGTGGTTACCAGGTTCTGGTATCAATTGGCATGATGATAAAGCAAATTTATATGGTGCTACATTATATCTAAACACATGGGAACCAGAGAAGGGTGGTGTATTCATGTGGAAAGAGAAGATGACTGGTGAGTTGAAGTGTATGCACCCTCAAAGAAACATGCTTATGATAAATGAGCAGGGAGAAGATCATGCTGTGACACCTATCATGGTGAATGAAGCATTTGGTAATAGAAAGAGTGTTCAGATATTCTGTGGTCTCCCTAAAGAGAATGGTGTTGACATACATGAGAGATAATATAATCTCAAAACATATAGGATTTGACTGGGCAGATGATGTAGAACTGCTCTGTAAGAAACTAATACTACAACATAAGTGGAGTAATAAAAACTATAACAGAGGTGAATATGTATTTGATATTGCACCAAGCAATCTAGGATTCTTTCAACCTCTGTTTGATATAATAAAACAAGAGGTTATAACACTATATCCCAAGGCAGATATACCAGATAGAATATTCAATAAGAGTTGGGCGTACGTATCTAATCAAGATAGGACTGTGAGTTTTATGCACAACCATATGTCTGAAAAAATAAGGAAAGATATATCTACTGTTTTCTACCTAAAGAAACCACCACACTCAGGAGACATCATGTTTTTATTGGGTGATGAAGAGTATATACATACTCCAGTGGAAGGTGAACTCCTTATCTTCCCTGCTACTTACTATCACTCACCTTTGCCATCCCAAACAAAGGAATACAGGATAGCAATCAACGTCAATGTAGTGACTCTAAATGAGTATGAATACTTCCTTGACAATGATTGGAATGAGCAGTATAATAATGTCGTTAGTTCAAAAATCAATGTCCAATAAGGGATCTTTCCTCAGTAGATTCAAAAACAAATCTCAAGTCCTTGTATCTGCTATTGAAAATAAGATAGACTTAGAGTATGATCATCCTAGTCTTTATAATTCTTTGAGATCTTACTATCAGACACAAGAAATTTATTTCTATAATGATAGGGATAAAGATTACGATATTATCATGGAGAACTTGGAGTATGATCTATTGAATACGGGTTTTATAGGATGATGGAAAAAGAAAGAAGACCATGGGGTTACTTCACTGTATTACAGAGAGGTGACAAGTACTGTGTCAAAGAACTGTTCATTGAACCAGAGATGAGAATCTCATTACAGTTCCATCGGTATCGCACCGAGGACTGGGTCGTTGTTGAGGGTGATGGTGTGATCACACAAGGTAATCTAGAGACACCCTGCAAGGTTGGTGATACATTCTACATACCAATTGAGCAACGTCATCGTATAAAGGGTGGTGATAGAGGTATAAAAATTATAGAAGTACAAAGAGGTAAGTGTATAGAGGATGATATCGTAAGATTAGAAGATGATTATAATAGAGTAGAACAACATGCATGGGGACATTACTAATGAATGTAGAAGATCTACGCAGTGGTGCACCATTAAAACCAGTTGATTTTACACCAGAAGACCCTGCACATTACCAACGTGGTAAGATACAAGTCTGGGATTTCATAGCAGATCAAGGACTTGATTTCTTCACTGGTAATATAGTGAAGTATGCCTGTCGTGCAGGACACAAGGACGATAAAGTCCAAGACCTCAAGAAGGCAAAAGCATACATCGATAAACTTATAGACTTATGTTCCTAGTTACAGGTGGAGCAGGATTTATTGGCAGTAACTTCCTACATTATCTCAAAAAATATACTGGTGTAGATGATCAAGTTGTCATCATAGACAATCTATCGTATGCTGCTGATGAAAAATACATGCCACTCAATGATCAGTTTGTATTTGAGTACTGTGATATATCACGGGAGGACAATGTAAATTATATTTTTGATAAGTATAAGATCAAGAAAGTATTTCACTTTGCTGCTGAGTCACATGTTGATAATAGTATAACTAACTATAGACCGTTCTTAGAAGCAAATGTAATTGGTACAATCAATTTATTGAATGCCAGTCTAAGACATAACGTCGAGAAGTTCCATCACATATCTACTGATGAAGTGTATGGTTCTTTAGAATATTATGATAAGGTATTATTCAAGGAGACAACACCCTATGACCCAAGGAATCCATACTCAGCAAGCAAAGCAGCGTCTGACCATTTTGTCAAGACGTGGCATAACACTTATGGTTTACCTTATATTATTACTAACTGCTCTAATAACTATGGTCCTCATCAACATCTAGAGAAGTTGATACCTAAAGTTATATTCAATGCGTTTAGAAATAAGATTACATACATGCATCAAGGTGGACATCAAGTAAGAGATTGGTTATATGTTTATGATCATTGTTCTGCAATATGGAAACTGGAAGAAAAGAATATTATCAACGATCACTTCAACGTAGGTGGGTCATGTGAGAAGAGAAATATAGATGTTACTATAATGATATTAGATATGCTAAAGAAACCACATGATCTGGTTGGTATCAGCAATGAAAGACCTGGCATTGACAAACGATACGGAATGGATCATAGTAAGATTACACAACGCACAGGATGGAACCCTACTACAGACTTTGAAGTAGGTCTTCGTGCTACTATCACATGGTATCTTGAAAAGCTAGTATGATTTCACTATACGGTCACGGTTTCATAGGTAAACATTTCAAAAACCTATACAAAGAACAAGTTGAAGTACAGGAAAGAGATGATAGAGTGCCAAGGCACAATGACATCCTGTACATGATCTCTACCACTCACAATTACAATGTACATGATCAGATCACTCTGGATGTCGAAACAAATCTTCGAGTCCTTTGTGAAACACTCGACTTCTGTAGATCAGAAGACATCACATTCAATTTCGTTTCCTCATGGTTTGTCTATGGCAAAGGGGGAGCACTTCCCGCCACAGAAGTATCGCCTTGCGAACCAACAGGATTTTACTCTATTACCAAAAAGTGTGCAGAAGATCTTATCATTTCTTTCGCTCAAACGACAGGGATGAAGTATAGAATCCTGAGACTATGTAATGTCATGGGTGAAGGTGATACTAATGCAAGTAGAAAAAAGAATGCTATCCAATGGATGGTGAATGAATTGAAACAGGATCGTGACATCAAAGTATATGATAATGGATCTCATTGTCGTGATATAATGCATGTCAAGGATGTATGTAGAGCAATGAAACTTGTTATGGACAAGGGTGAATCGAATGAAATCTACAACATTGGGTCAGGACAACCAACCAAGGTTAGTGAGATCGTAGAACTCGCTAAACACTTTACAAGATCTCGTGGTGAGATTATAAACATTGACCCACCAGAGTTCCACAACAACGTGCAGACACAACACTTCTGGTTGGACACAACTAAGTTGAAGAAGTTGGGATTTGCTCAACACATAACTAATGAATTTATAGTAAAAGATTTATGTATAATCTAAGCGAACAGGTCGACAATTTTATATTCAGTCTTGAGAAGAGTGGGTATGAAACAATGAAGTACCTTCCTAATCAAAATTGGAAACCAGGTGACCCAATCTATTACTCAGGTCCTTACTGGGATAATAGAGAAGTGACTGCTGCTATAACAACACTACTAGGTGGTCAGTGGTTGCCAGCAGGGGAGAATGTCAATAAGTTTGAACGTGCTTTCTCTAAGAAGTTTGACTTCAAGCACTCTGTTATGGTCAACAGTGGTTCATCTGCTAACCTAGTGATGATCGCTGCGTTGAAAAAATATTTTGACTGGCATGATGGAGATGAAATTATAGTATGTGCATGTGGATTCCCTACTACTATCAACCCAATCATTCAGAACGGATTGAAACCTGTCTTTGTAGATATAGACATGGAGGATTTGAATTGGAGTTTAGAACAGGTAGAAAATAAACTGACACCTAGAACTGTTGCTTGTTTCTCATCACCTGTTCTTGGTAATCCCTATGACTTCGATAAGTTTTTTGAGATTCTTGATAGGAACAGACTGCATTACATTGCTGACAACTGTGATTCCTTGGGTAGCAAGTGGAGAGGTGAGTTGCTGACTAAAAAAGCCGTCGCTGCGTCTTGTTCTTTCTATCCAGCACATCATATCTGCACTATCGAAGGTGGAATGGTCTCCTCTAATATCGAGGAGGTGATTCAGATCGCCAGATCTTTTGCTTGGTGGGGTCGTGGATGCTACTGTGTAGGAGCCCAGAATAAATTGCCCAACGGTGTTTGTGGAAATAGGTTTGATCGCTGGTTGGAAGGGTATGATAAGGATGTCGATCATAAGTATGTCTTTGGCGTCCAAGGATACAACCTCAAGCCTGCCGATTTGCAAGGGTCTATCGGACTTGTGCAATTGGAGAAGCAGACAGAGATACATTGTGTCCGTCGTATGAATAAAGGAGCTCTCACTCAAGTCTTCAACCAAATTCCTGGTTGCAGGGTTGTTGAAGAGAAAGAACATGCAGAAACTTCTTGGTTTGGTGTACCTATAATATATAAGGACGGTAAACACCACCTCGTAAAGTATCTAGAAGAACATGGAATTCAAACGAGAAACTATTTTGCGGGTAATATTCTTATGCATCCTGCTTATAAGCATATTGAACCTGCATCAAACTATCCCAGAGCTTCAGAAGTTTTAGACAACGTGTTCTTCCTAGGATGCTCACCAGTTATTACAGTGGACATGCTAGACTACATAGATCATGTTATAATAAAGTACATTAAAGAATTCAAATGAAGAGAGCATTAGTGTTAGGTGCCGGTGGATTCATCGGATCACACATGGTCAAGAGACTAAAGAAAGAAGGTTACTGGGTAAGAGGTGTTGACCTCAAGTACCCTGACTTCTCTGATACTGCTGCCAATGAGTTTATCACAGGTGATCTCACAGACAGAGACTTTATGAGAAGAGTCATACACTTTAGAGGAGAGACTGGAAACTTCTACGCAAGTGTTCCCTTCCAATATGAAGAACCTTTTGATGAGATATATCAGTTTGCTGCCGACATGGGTGGTGCAGGATACATTTTTACAGGAGAACATGATGCAGACTTGATGCATAACTCTTGTCTTATTAATATAAACCTCCTATCATGTCAAAAGGAGATGAATGAAAGTTATCCACGTCTATTGCAACCTGTACCTGCTGGTGTAGGTAAGACTAAGATCTTCTATTCAAGTTCAGCATGTATGTACCCTGAGTACAACCAACTTGATCCAGATAATCCTGATTGTCGTGAGGATTCCGCTTACCCTGCTGCACCAGACTCAGAATATGGATGGGAAAAACTTTTCAGCGAGAGGTTATATCTCGCTTACAGTCGTAATCACAATTTTGATATTCGGATTGCGAGATATCATAACATCTACGGTCCCGAAGGAACGTGGTATGGAGGAAGAGAAAAAGCTCCTGCTGCCATCTGTAGAAAAGTCGCATATGCCTCAGATGGAGACTCCATTGAAGTATGGGGAGATGGACTTCAAACAAGAAGCTTCCTCTTCATCGATGAATGTATTGAAGCAACACGTAGACTCATGGAAGGAACGTGGACTGATCCCATAAACATAGGTTCAGAAGAGATGGTAACTATAGATCAGTTAGTTGATACTGCTGCAAAGGTTGCCGGTAAAGAGATAGGTAAGGATCATGTTGATGTAGAACATACTGGTGTTCGTGGTAGGAATTCTAACAATGATCTCATCAGAGAAAAACTTGGTTGGGATTATAGTACTACTCTTGAAGAAGGTATGCGAAAGACATATAACTGGATCATGTCACAGATCTCTAGAGATTTGATTGAACAGTCTGATGACTCCGCAGAAACAGATGTAACTGGTAAAAAATATCTCTCTTATGGTAACTGTCACAAATGAACACAACATATAATTATGAAAAGGATACACTAAAGCATCCTTTCAGTGGACACACTAAAGTATTCAACAATTACTCACAAGCATACCAAGATCTATTTGTCCTATCAATGCTCAAGGGTAAGAAGAATGGTAAGTATGTAGAGGTAGGGTCTAATCACCCTAAAAATTTAAGTAATACTTTTTTACTTGAATCTACTTTTGGATGGAGAGGATTCTCTGTAGAGATAGAGAAGTCTATGTGCGAACTATTCAACGGTGATATGTCTAGACAGAACCACTGTTATGAAGCAGACGCAACACAGTTCAATTTCTTAGAAGCAATACAAGCAGAGAAGTGGCAGAATAGAATAGATTATTTTTCTGTTGACTGCGAACCTCCTACTGTTACCTACCAAGCACTAATAAATTTTCCTCATGAGGAGTATAGAGCATCAGTCATAACTTTTGAACATGACTCTTATAAAGATGGTGATGGTATATTGGATGCATCTAGAAAGTTCTTGACAGGTAAAGGATATACTTTAGTATGTTCTAGTGTATGTAATGGAGAAAATCCATTTGAAGATTGGTGGATAGATCCATACGTGGTCAAGGAAGAGACTTGGAAACCATTTGAATGTATGGGTTCCGAAGCAAGAAGTATTTTTATATGAAAATTTCTCATTGGTATGGTAGACTAGGCAATAATATACAACAATGTGCTGTTGGTTTGATGATGGCACAAGCATATAAAACCACATTTGAATCAATTCCACATGATGTCATCAAACAATTTTCGGTTAAATTTGGGGATGGTAGTAGTGACCATCAGTCCAAATTTTTCTATTATCAAGGACCGTACAAAGAAGTTACGATTGATTCTTCGTTGGTCTACACTCAGATACGAGCGTTTTGTAAGGAGTTTATATACCCTCAGTTGGCACTCCCCAGTGTTGATGTTCCTGATGATACTCTTGTCATCCATCTTCGCAGTGGAGATGTTTTTGACAAGAACGTCACTAACCCTGATCAATATGTTCCTAATCCCTACCTTTTTTATTTTACTTTGCTCGAATCCTTTGAGAAGGTCATAGTAGTAACAGAACCAGACGATTACAATCCATTGATAGAGGAGTTGAGGAACCAATGCCCTAAAGTAAAGGTACAATCTAAGAGTGTTGAAGAAGATTTTGCTACGTTGCTGAACGCAAAACATGTAGCAACCTCTGGTGTAGGAACATTTGGTACTGCTGCTGCATTGTGTAGTAGAAAGATAGAGAATTTATATTGTACTGACCTCCATATTACAGAGCACCTAAATTATAAGATGTTCTATAATACTGATGTCAGGATCAACCTAATGGAACTACCTGATTACATAGGTATAGGAGAATGGACTAACTCTGATGAGCAACGACAATTCCTTTTTGATTACAAGGCACAAACTTAAACTTACAGATCAGAAACTGATTGAGATTCTGTGTAAGAAGTTGCCATACTATTACTTTGATGATTGTGCTTATGGTAATTTTGAGCATGAACTAAAGGGTGACATGCATCCGTACTTCAGTCACACATTACTAAACGAACAAGGAGGGAAGTCAGAACACTTTCGTAAGTTCCCATGGATTCCAATCGGTGAAGCAATAGGTATGCCTAATAATAAAATGATGAGAGCACACATGACACTACAATATCCTAGACCTGATGTCTTTGGTGTAGCACACAATTCACATGTAGATCAACCTAATAGAAAACATATTGTGGCACTGTATTATCCAAATAAATCAGACGGTGACACATTCTTTTTTGACTCTGATCAAAACATTATACATAGAGAAACACCTGAAAGAGGAAAGGTTATAGTCTTTGATGGGTCACAGTACCACTCAAGTTCTTCACCTTCTGAAACCACTAGGTTCACCCTCAATATAAATTATTACCCATGAAAATTTTTGACGTCTTTACTTTTTATAATGAACTAGATCTATTAGAACTAAGAATGAATATCTTAGGTGATTCAGTAGATTATTTTGTTATCAATGAGGCAAACATAACCTTCACAGGCAAACCTAAACCACTATACTTTGCAGAGAATAGAAAGAGATTCAAGAAGTGGGAAGACAAGATAATATATCATCTAACAGAGGACGACAATAAAACATACGAACAATACTATGAGGGAGTGCCTTATCATCGTAGTATGATTGAAGAAGGTATCAAGGATCTACCGTTACATTATCAGAGAGCATGCTTCCATAAGGACTCAGCAATCTATGGGTTCCTTGATATAGCAAATGACAATGACATCATACTAACAAGTGATGCAGATGAGATTGCAAACCCAGAAGCAATTCAATGTATTGATAGTTGGTTTGATCCTAAGAATCATTATGTATTGACAGGTCCTTTATATTACTACTACCTCAATGTAAAGTGTGAAGACCAGTGGATGGGGACAAGGGTATGTGATATGAAAACTCTAAAGAGTATGAGTGTAGATAAACTACGCCAGTCACATGAACGAGCATACAAAATTGCTGATGCATCTTGGCATTGGAGTTTCTTTGGTAATGCTGATACAGTCAGGGAGAAGATGGATGCTTATGAACACCAAGAGAATAATACATCAGAGTTCAGAGACAGTATGGAAGATAGAATAAAGAATAATCAAGATCCCTATGGCAGAACTTATCTATACACACCTACTACTGTACCTATTGATGATTCATTCCCCAAATATGTAAGAGCACAGAAGAATCGTAAGATGAAGAAGTTTATAAAAGTATGAATGTAATTTCAGGACCTTCGATAGCAGACCTATGTGACTATGACTTTGGAGATCAAGCAGGGGTTGTAGGTCAGGTGTATGGTGCGTTCATGAAGAATGCTAGTTATACAAACAAGGAGTTTGTTACATTTGTGAATGAAAGTCATAAGAATATCTTGACTCTGTTCATAGATAACATTAGATTATATAATAGAGAGATCAAATGCAACAATGATAGTGATCAGCGTTGGGTAGATGATCTTCAACTTAATAATGATCTTATGAAGTTGTGTGCTTCATTAGATAAAAAATTTATAGTCTTTTGTAATAATGAAGATACTCCTATTGACAGTGATATTAATATACCTCCTAACGTACTGGGGGTCTATGGTGCTAATGCGATAGGAACCAATAAAAAATTACACCCATTACCATATGGTGTGGGCAGGAGGTTACATGTTCAAGACATCT
>Ga0181380_1000585_pt1 | contig 16265 bp, 6 predicted proteins | sample 3SPOviralmetaG_FD_130116 | JGI IMG/M metagenome (GOLD analysis project Ga0181380, IMG submission 130116) | Marine viral communities from the oligotrophic San Pedro Time Series (SPOT) site, San Pedro Channel, CA, USA - 3 SPOT_SRF_2009-08-19 | ecosystem: Environmental > Aquatic > Marine > Strait... | reverse complement strand
TTATTGACTGTTTTATTGCTTTGATTAAATGTACTATTGTCTGTACTAAAGCTGCCGTTTGAGTCTCCGCTATAGACTGCTGTTACTGCTGTATTTATTCCGCTAATTGTTACATTAGAATTAAAAGTAGTATTTAGTGCAGCATCACTAGAGTCAGTAAAAGTAAACTGATTAGGCGTTGTATCTGCAGCTTGTCCATTTTGTTGAAAAGTAAAAGTCATTGTATGCGAGTGTCCAAATTGAGTACTCGTTGTATATGTAACTGTAGCAGTTCTTGAACTTGTAGAAGAATTGCTTTGACTTGTTAAATTAAAGTTTCCTGCAGAAGAATTTGTTATAGTACTTGATAGCCATCCACCTGAGTTGTTACTTATACTTGTTGTTGTTGTTCCCCAATTAGCAGAATAAGTATTGTAGTTTCCTCCAGCTCGTTGAGGGGTTGGAGCATAAGTATTATTTTCTCCTGATGCGCTTCTTCCTGTAAAATTACCTATTCCTGATAATGTTACTACAGGTGGAACAAGTTTTGTTGCTGTTATAACAGTGCTGTTTGCTTCTCCCACATTTCTCGCATAGTATGTTACTGCACTTCCACTCCGATTTTGACTAAAAGCAAACCCATTTGAGTAGAAAGTACTATTATCATTTGAGACTTGTGGAGTTCCTGTTCCTCCACTTGCTGTTGCTGTTACTGTTTGTGCTGTTCCACTTGTATTTGTTGTTTGTGTAAGTGTTAATGCTGTTGGTGCAGAAGCCGTTACTGCATCTCTATTTGTAACTCTCCAAGTATCTGTAACTCCCCCGATATTTATTGTTGTTTCAACAAAATTACTTGTTCCAAGAGTTGCATTAGAAGTAAGTCGTACATTTATACTCTGTCCATTTGTAATTGTTGTTGAATTTGTATAGCTTCCGCCATTAACACTTACTGTTCCATTTCCAGAAGCAGTAACAGTTGCAGCTGCATCAATTCCTGATATATTTATTGTGTTTGAAGTATTTACTGTACTTGCATTAGAGCCTGTTACATCATTAAAAGAAAAAGCATTTGGTGTTGTATCTGAAGGAGCTGCTGTACTTATAACAAAGTTTCCTGTTACTCCACCAACTGTAACTGCAATAGTTTTTGACCCAGAAGAAGGAGCAGTTCCCGAAGCTGTAATAGTAGTTCCAGTTACAATACCAGTTGTTGGGCTTACTGAACCATTTGTTGCACTTGCTGTAGTAGGATCTAATAATCCCGCCATTGTTGCTGTAGCAGAATGACTACTTCCTGCTGTAGCATTACTTACTGCTGTAAAACTAAAAGAGTCAGGAGCTTGGTCGACTGCTGCAGAAACATGAGAAGTTGAAGTAGAAACTACTCCACCTTGTTTTGCCCAGTAATATCTTGTAGTTCCTCGTGATTGTGTAAAGTCTGTTGAAGTTTGATACCCCGAAGAAGGCTCAGAGGTTGAAGTACTTTGTGCATATGTTATTGTTCCAGAGTTATTGCTACCATTTGAAGCAGATACTTGAACTGTATCAGCAAACGGTGATGTTGTGGCTCTTGCTGTTCTACTTACGCTATTAATTGTAGGAGCAGAAGGTGACCCTCCTGATCCTCCTCCTCCTGAAGTATTTCCTGTTGGTTGAGTAGTAGTGTTAAAAAGAGCATCTATTCCCATTTTTCCATATTGGCATGGAATTCGTAGCATAAGTATACTTACAGATGCCGAAGCATTTGATGCTATTCCTCTATCATCTAGAAAAGGGTAATTTCCACTATTTTGAGTAGGATCTTCATATTTTGAAGCGTCAATTAGTTTTGCTTCTATTGAATTTATATTTGAACCTGAGCCTGAAGTACTTAATTCAAATAATCCTCCACCTGAATTAGTAGGTAATCCACTAATATGAGTAGACTCTAAACTATAAGTATATCCAATGCCAGAAATTATTCTAGTTTCATTATAACCAGCTGTAGGATTACGAACACCATTTTCTACAATTTGATATGCTGGAATGTAATAGTTATTATCTGATCCTAACGTAGAAGGTAAATTTGTTACGGCGCCCGAAGTCATAGTAGTTACTGTAGTATCAGTTACTATAACTCCTGATCGAAAAGATCTTTCACTTGTTGCTCCAGAAGCTGTAGTTGTAGCTCCAGAATTAAACAATAAGTCTTTTGGAGAAGATGTTGTAGTTACGTCTACGCCAGGCTTAGATATGAACAATCCATAGTCTGAGCCTTTCTTGCCTAATAATACTCTTTTTGCCATTATGTTGAATCATCCGCAATTATTATTTGACCGCCGTTTGCTGCAGAGATTTCTACATAGTTTGTAGATGAAGCTGAAGTTATTCCTAAGAATAGGCTTCCGGCATTTAGTCTAGTTACAGTACTAAATTGAGTTGCTAATGTTGTGTCTGCGTTTACTACACTTCCTAAGCCTACATTATCTTTTGTTGTGCCGCCTCGTATAGAAGCAACAGTTGCTGTTGCTGCATCGCCTAAAGACGATGTTAGTGTTAAACCTGCAGCATTTAGTACAGTTACTAATCCTGCAGTGGATGTAGATCCTGTTCCACCTTGTCCTATTGGTAGAGTTCCTGCAAGACTTGTTATCGCTAAAGAACCTGAGCCGCTTAGTTTGATTTTATCAGCAGTAATTGTTCCTGTATCTATGTTTCCGCCATCAATCGTAGTAATAGCACTTCCGCCTACTTCTGAGAATGTTCCACCACTAAATGTAACAACTCCTGTAAAGCTTGTATGTTTTACAACACTACTATAAGCTACTGAGATTGTAGTTGAACCTGCTGATGACTCTGTTCCATAATATCGAACAGTATAATGAACATTGCTTGATGTTGCGTCTGTAGTGTTCGGAGAGTTTAACCAGACATCGTTTGGTTGGTTTGTTGCCGTACTGATGCCTGTTCCAGTAACTACTCCAGTACCAAATGTATAAGTATTACCGCTCGGAGCACTCGGTGGAGTGTTAGGACTGGAAGATTTTTCATAGTATAAATAACCTTGAATTGTTCGTAAACCCGCTGCTCCTGCAGAACCAGAACCTGAAGTAATAATTCCAATCGGAACTTGTCTTGTAAAAGTTTCTCCAGTATCAGTAATAGTTACTTTTAGTAGTTTTGGAGAAGTACTTGAACTTGCTGAACTTGCATCTACAGTAGCGCTTGAAGCAGTCAAACTTGTTGCTCCAGTAGTAAATGTTACATCTGATTGTGAACTACCATCTGCCTCTACAAGAGAGAATGTTGGAGTTCCTGATAAATTTTGTAAAGTTGCTGATACGGTAACATCTTGGTTTGAACCTGCGGGATCTAAATCTCCGTCAGAATCAAAGAAGAAGTTTATTGCACCATGACTAACTTGTATATCTGGAGATAATATTTTTGCTGTGCCTGTGACTCCCCCAGTGGCACTTGTTGGGTGGTAAGCTGAAGTTAATACTTTTCTGTTTTTTAACTGATTTGTTAGTCGTCTTGTTCTTACCCAGTAAAACCTAGTTCCTGCACCTGCTGTTGTATAAGTAAAAGTAGTTACATTACCAAGCTCAACATGAAGGAGTGTTGCATTTGCTCTGTTATTATCTGCTGAAGACCAAATTTCTACATCATCACTTTCATCAACAAAGTCTGTTGGATTTGTCCAATTAAGTATTACACTTCCTGGTTTAGTTGTAGTTGCGGATAGTCCTGTTGGTGCACTTGGAGCCGATAAAGTTTGTTGTTGTGTTGCTGCTTCTTGTCTTAATTCGTTTGCTCTTACTGCAGTAATTATATATTGACTATCATCATATTCCGTTGCTTTTATACTAACGGAACAGTCGGGATTAAAGTTTAAGTTAGTTATTCTAAATAATTTACTAGAAAAACCAAAAGGCTCATAAGTAATAGAAATAACTTGTCCTGCTTTTAACAATAATCCTTTAGGTCCTAGCTTAAAACTTATTTCTCTACTAAATCTTGAACTAATTAATTCTTTTTCTGTACCAATTCTAGCATTGTAGTAGTTTGTTATTCCTGTGTAATTAAAGTTTCCTGTTTTTACAACTTTTCTGTCTGCTTCTAAAAAATTACTATTAAAGAATGATACACTTCTAGATGCCCAATTATTTGCAGGATCTGTAATACTTGCTTTTATTGTATTCTTTGCATTACGAGCCGAGTTATCTGTTAAAGATATACTACCAATTATATCTGTGTTATCTATATATTCTGGATTTACATTCCATTCGTAAGTTTGTGAGTTAAATGTAGTACTTGAGGTTGGGGCAGTTGCTTGGGTTTCTATATCAAGAACATATTTTCCACCTTCATATGACAATATTCCATTCATATGAGATAAGAATACATTCATATTTTCAAAAATAGATTTAGAAGTGTCTATAATAAAGTTTGTTTGATGTCGAGTAACAAAACATTGTTTGTGATGTTCCCATCCCATATATCTCCAATATTTTACAAAGTCAGAATCATACAAAGAATATGTAGGAGCAATGGATGCTGGGCCACCTGCAGCGTCTATAGCAAGAGTGCTAGGTCCTGAGCCTGACTCTTTTGTAAGATTAAAGCTAGCTATTTTATTAACCACTGAATTTATAGTTACATCAGCAGGACTAATATAAGTTACTCCTCCACTTGTTCCACTTGTATGGGTTGGTTTAGAAGATACATAACCTGCCCCTGATTTTTGATAAAGATTTCCGTCATCTGTTATAATATACTCATCGTCGGCATATGCTATATGATTACCATATAGTCTTAAAAATTTACCAGATAAATTATCAAAAGTTACTTTATTTGTAGAGGTACTTTTTACTCGAGCAGATCCTAAATGATTTCCACTTCCATCTGCTAATTTATAGTAATCTCCTACTGTTATTCCTGCTGTTCGAGTGCCAAGTGTCAGTGTACCTCTAACTTCACATAATTTTGCAGAAGATATAAAAGAAGCTAAATCAATATCATTATTTACATCAAGGTCTTTTCCATATCGAGGATCTTTCATGTAGTCTAATAATTGTAAAGCTGTATTTGTTATTGTTCTTTTATCTCCTTGAGTACCAGAAATATCAAATTTTATAATTCCTGCATCATAGTCTGCTTCTCGTAAGGTTTTAAAAGGACTTTCTATTTCGATTCTTTTTTCATTTGCTGTATAACTCGTAATTCTTCTGCTTTCTCCAGTATGATTTAAAGTAATTGTTGCTCCTGCAAAATCAGCATTATTATCAAAGCCATCAAAAGGTTGTCCTGATCCCCCCATATAAAAGTTTCTACTTTTGTATACATCTATATTAAGGACGTTTGAAACACTTCCAATTGCTACATTATTATTTTTAGAAGAATCGTATTTTATATTTTTAAGAGTAAGAACGTCTCCACTCCAAGTTCCAACAGCTTGACCATCTTTTAAGTTACTAAATGCATCACAGTCATTTGTTAAAAAACTATATAGTGCTTTTCCTGGTTGACTTGCAAGTTCAGTTGTGTACCCTGCTTTTAGTAAATTTGCATTATCAGTTGAAAAAGTAAATTGTATTTCATTACTTCCATTTACGCCTACTGCTGTAGGAGATTGTGCATACAAAGCAAAGCTTTTATTTGTAATATTTCTATGATTAAAAGTTCTCATGTGCCAATATTGAGCGGCACCTGTTTTCTTTAATCGTAAATATGTTTTTGTAGGTAATCCATTAACTGCATCTAAATCTGGAGTTTGGTCTAATAAAAATCTATAATGAGTGTTCCCCTCATTATCTGCTAGTAAGTATTTATGTAATATTCGAAAACTTGTATCTGAAGAATTTCCTTCTACATTTGTTGTAGCCCAAGAACTTCCATCTGTACTTCTTTCAACAGTGACTGTATCTCCTTCTTTAAAGTTTGTATGTGCATCACTTGTACCTATAACTGAATCTGGTACATAAGAGTTATCAAAGTTATAACATTCTAAAACTTTGCCTCTAACCACATATTCTAATTCTGGAATTTCCGTTGAATCTGCAGAAATAACAAAAGCATTTACCATATATGCAGTATCTAGTAATCTATGATCTGGACTCCAATAAGGAACCGAAGAAGTATAGTAATCATTTTGTCGTTTAAATCCTGTACCCTCTGCCTGAGTTACAAGAAGATTTGAAGCTAATTGAGAGTTTGAACCTTTGTAAAAAGTAAAGGACATATTGTGTGGATGAGATATACTTCCATGCTCTGAGTGTTGTAATCCTTGTGCATCATTTGTAGTTGCAGTTATACTAGGGATGTTGTCTTGTGTTACATTTGCATAGAAAAACGCAGCGTTTCTCTGAAGATTTCTAAATATTGATCTTATTTCATCTGGATCGCCACCTTCTTCTACTGCTTCTAATAACATTTGAGAAAGTGGAGAATTAGCAACAAAATTAGTCAGTGCACTAGCAACTCCCGTATCTGCTGCTCCTCCAATAGTGTTTCCTTTATCTGCTCTACCGTAACATTGTAGTTGACTATTGTCTTTGTCGCTTCCAGTACTAGCGTCGCGTACTCCTGCGTCTGCTGCATCAGTACAAATTAAAGGTATGCCATCAATATATAAATTATAAAGTCCATGTATTTCACCCTCACATATAGCATCCGCAACATAGACTACTTTTGAATCAGTTGCTTTTGTATCAGCAAAAACTGGTATACCAGCAAGTCTTTGCACTCCGTAAACGACAGGTAAAAATTTTCCTTGTAATCCAATACTGAGATCAACTTCATTATCTATTTCTTTTTGTTCTGTTGATATTACTGTTTTTCTTCCACCGAAAGCTCCTGCGATTCCTCCTCTTTTCTTTGTACTTACTTTCTGTACTGTTTCATATGTCTTGTAGTTTGCAATTGCACTTAATGTAGTTTCTGAGTGTATAAATCCTAAATCATCTGCATACTCTGGCTTTATTGTTAAATTTTCTTGTGGTGCTCCGTTTCCATCTAATGCTCTGTGAGTGTCATCTGTTGTCATACGACCACCTACTTGAGACCAGTCTCCCCAATGACTTGTAAGATTCCATTTTACATTACTAGCAGTTGAACCTTCTGTTATTGAGCATCCTCCAACGATTCCTTTAAATATAAGAATACTAGAGTTCCCATGAATATCTCCAGTTTCTGGGTCTATGAATACTTTATGAATAAATACTTCTCGATTGAGAAAAGCTGGATTAGCTAATGTTAGTGATGCTTTATCTGCAAGTACTCCTTTTAGTTCTTCTGACTCTAATGATAGAGTTACTTCTACTCCTGAATCTGTGGGGTAAGTTGTTGTATCGTCTGAATCATTTCCTGTAGTAGCAAATGTCATTTTACGATTATCACTTGCAAATCCAGTAATAACATAAGTTACAGATGTTACTCCAGTAGAGAATGTACCACTATTTTTAGTTATCTTTACTTTGTCTCCTTCACGAAAACCAAAGTCTACTAAGTCTGTAGCATCTGCATCATTATGAAAAGTAGTTGCCACTGTAAACGCAGCACTGCCAAAGTCTCCTGTTATAGATAGTGAAGTTCCAAGATGATCTCCTGAAAGTGTAAGAGCCATATTTGTTGCTCTTGGTGAAGTTGTTTCTGAATAAGAACCAACAGATTTTACTCTGTTTGCTCTGTAGACTTGTGAACCATTAGAGTTTCCATCTTGATCTGTGCTAGCATCATTAAAACTTATATCACGGCTTGCGTCTGTAAAATAAGCATAACGATTTGCATTTGTACGAAAATCTGGACTATCTGGGTCTTTTTTGAAAGGGCGTTCGAATTTTATAAGATGAGCATATTCAAACGGTTCATTACTAACAAGGACTTCTTCTATAGAAGTGTTTATACTGCGCTTAGTCATTAGGCTTGCGCCTCCTCTAAGTTAAGGCTAAAAGTGTATAAGTTGTTTGTTCCAAGTGAATATTCTTGAACATCTGATTTTTGTACTACACGAACTAATGGACTTGCATATGTAAGTGTTGAGTTGTCTGTTACATCTTTTTCTACTGGTGGAACAACATATAGTCTTCTTTCATCACTAGTATTTAATACAGTATCAGAGGATAGTTTATTCGTTGAATCTGCAACTCTTACCACTTTATAAATTTTATGATGATTGGAATTTCCAGAATCTGAGAAATTGAACATATCCCCAGGACGTAATCCACCAGTGAGACCATCCATCCCATCTACTAAAAAATTTGAATCGCCACTAGTTATAGTCCCTTGAACTGAAAGTGTTCCACTTGTTGTAGTTCGGGTTGTGGCATGTTGTGGTAAGGCAACAAAAAATGGTTTAAGTCTTCCTCTTTTTTCAAGCAAAAAGTTGTAAATTGGTTCAAACTCATCGCGAGTCATAGGGTTATATGTAATACCTATACTCCAGTGATGACCAACTATTGATCTTGTAGTTACACGACCACTATTTGTTCTTGAAAATGATACAGGTTGATTTGCAGTAAATTTTACTGTTGCAAAGCCTGGCCCAGCTGTTCCACTATTACTGTTTTCTCCCGCTTCCGTTATTTTAAAATTAGGATCTGGTAATCTATTTGCAAATGCACTAAAAGCCATTAGCCTCCACCTCCATAAACATCAGAATCTACTGACTCTAAGAAACCTTCTCCATTGTCGTTTGCTGCTTGTCTAATCATTGATATGATATTTCCTTGTTGTTCGTTGAGCATATTCTGTACGCTTGCTCCATCTACTGCGCTAATATTAAAGTTAATGTTTTGTGATTGTCCACCTAAAGCATAGTTTGGTGTTATATCAACTGGTTGTGAAGGAGTGATGACTTCTGGGCCTCGTTCTCCAACTGTTATGCCATCTCCACCATTTGCATATCCTTTTCTTCCCATTGCTCCACCAGGTGTAAAGTTATTTGCATTTGTTCCAGATCCTTGGCCTCCTCGTAAGTATGCTAGTTCTCCTGCAGTTGCTCTTTGAGAAGTGTCTACTGAGTTTCCTCTACCTCCAATGGTAAGAGCTGTATTACTGGCTTGAACGTCTCCGCCTCCCCCATTATATTGTGTTTTTCTTATAAGTGCTACTTGTGCCATACCTAGTGCGACTGTTGCAGCAGCAAGTATAGGTCCAATTAGTGGGCCAAGTGTTAAAGCCATTGCAGCACCAGCTGCTGTACTTACTAGTGCCTGTGCTATTTGTAATTTTTTGTTTGTTTCAAAAGCTTTTCTGCCGATGGACTCTTTTTTCTTTTCCATCTCTTTTATTTTTGCAACAGATTGTGCAGATTTTCCATCTAATCTTTTTTCTGCTTCTATTGCTTCATCAATTTGTGAGATTCTTCTTTTTGCATCTCCAGCAACTGCAGCACTAAAACCTGCGATAACAGTACTTATAGCTGCTGCTTGTGCAGCAAATCTTTCTAAAGGCGAGGAGCCTTTATCGCTTATAATTTGACTCATCTGTGTAAACGATTGTAAAAACATACCGCTAATATTTGCTAAAGTTGCTGCAAATTCTCCGTCTGCTCCTAGAGCTCTTACTTGTGCTGCGAATTGCGAAAAAGCTGCAGTAATCATTCCAACTTTAGTTACAATTTGAGCAGCATCAAAATTATTTATAGAATCTTGTAATAGAGCTATTTGTTCATCTGCTTTAGCTATTCCTAAAATATCTTGGTCTTTTAAATCTTTTTTGCTTTCATTTGCTATAAATTTTTGTAATTTTGTGATTTCGCCTTTTGCTGAAGATGTGTTTGCTCTTAATTTTGATAGAGTTGCTCCTCCAAGAGTAATTTTATCTAAGTAATCACTTAGTCCTCCATCATCTATTCCCCCAGAATCCATAGTTCCTAAACCACTTTCAACACCTTTTATTAAGTCTACAACAAATTTCGTTGTAGAATTTTCAAGTCCTTGATCGATTAAGTCTATAGAGTTTTGTAGTGCTTCGTCTAAGCCATCAACAGTGTCTTGATAATCAAAGTTAGCAATGCCTGCAAACTGTTTTTTCTCGTTTAGTATTTTTAATTCAGCTTTAATTATAGCAAACTGTGATTTAAGAATTGCTTTTTCTATATCTGCCTTTTTCTTAGCGGTTTTAAGTCTTTGTTCTTCTCCTGCAATTAATATCTTTTGAGATGCAGTTGCAGATAATGTCGTACTTCCTGTTGTAAGAGCGCTAGAAATTTGAGCCTCTAATTTTTGACCTTCAAGTATTGATTTATTTAATTTTTCTTGCGTATCTACTCTTTTCTTAAGAATACCTTGAATTTTTATATTTTTTCTATCTGATTCTGTTGCTATATCTAATTCTTGTTGAAGTAGCAAATTGTTAAGTTTTCTCTGAGCAAGAATGGCAGTCATAGCTTCGCCGTCTTTCGTAGTGAGTTTAGCAATTTCTGCTGTTAGATTTGCGTTGATTTCGAGTGTAGCTAACCTTTCTATTTCTGTTTTTGTTAAGTTTGAAGCAGTTCGTAATTTTCTAACTTCTGCTTGTTGTGCAGTTACTGCTAATTGTTTTTCTTGTTTTTGTAATGCAAAACTTTTTTCTATTCCTACTACCGTTTCTTTTTGAATATTTTTTATTGATTTTGATATATCTTTAATTTCTTGAAGTACTGCTTTTGAAGATAATTGTATTAGTCTCATTTTAGCATATTGTTCTTCTTCATCTTCAAGTATAGTTAACATTAATAGTTCTTTTAGTATACCATCCTCCATTTGAGCAAGTCTTTTAAATTCTTCTTTGTTTTCCTTTGTCATTATATCAAAAACAGCATTTTCCGTATTTGCAATTGAATTCAACAGGTTACTTCTATCACGGGTAGATAGTTTGGAGTCTTCTCCAAGTTTATTTTGATGTGCCAAAGCTGCGGTAATTTGTCTAAATGAAGAAAGTGGTTTGTCTACGTCTGTTTTTGTAATAAATTTCTTTGCAAATTCTCGTGCTGAATCTGTTGCACCATCAAGAGCAGATTTTGCATTGGTTTGAGCTTCTACTTGCTCTTTGCCTAAGTCCGCAACTTTTTGATATATATTTACTAGCTTTGAAAGAGTATGTCCCTCTGATAAGAGTATTTCTGTTGACTCCTGTTGCATATCAGCGCCTTCTTTTATTGCTGAATTTTTGTTTCTAGTTGCTCCTGCTATTGCGGACAGTATGGCCTCTTCACGACCACGTTCATTTATTATCGTTTTTACACCAGCCATTTCCAAAGCTCTTAAATCAAACTCTTTTTTCTCAAGTGCAAGTATTTTTTCTCTTTGGTGTTCTAATTTTACAGCGTGTTGTACTGCTTTCTCTAAAGTTTGATCACTAAGTCCTTCAGTTGACAATAAGTTTTGCATTTCTGGAGTTGCTCCAGCGAAATTACTAAGTATATCATTTAATGCTTCTATTTCATTTTTTACTATGTTTGTTGCTCCAGATTGATTAAAGTCAGTAAAAAATCTTACAAAACCATTGGTCTCAGCTATATACTGCCTATAAGCCTCTCGTGCTGCTAGTAAGGATTCAGAGGTTTCTACTAGTGCATTATTAAAAGCCGTGCTTGCGTCTGATATACTTTCAAAAGAACTTTCTGTATCTACTATTGTATCGCGAGCTGTAGATAATTTTTCATCAAAACTATCTAATAATTCATTACTTTTGTCTAAAGCTTCTCCGAATTTTTTAGATGCTTCTCCACCGAATCCTATTGCTTTTGCAAACAAAGGCATAAGAGCAATACCTATCATAATAAAAGGCATAAATGGAGCAAGTTTTAACATAAGCTCACTCATTTTTATACTGAGGGCTGTCAAAGTTGCACTTAATCTAAAGCTCATTTTTTCAAAGAAACCTAATGAGCCTCCTGCTGCTGTAGCTGCAAGGCTCATTTCATATAGCTCTACTTCTATTTGGTTTAGTGCAGCTTTAAGTCCTACAGTAGAAGCAGTTGTAGAAATATTTTCTAGTGATACTGCTCGTAGTTCTGCTTTTGCAAGCCTCATTTGTTCCAAGTCCATAAAAGTACCTGGTTGAGGTTGTACTGCTTGGACTTTTCTCTGTCTTATATTATTTCTAGTTTTTTCTTTTGCAATAACATTTTCTAAGGCGTCTGCCTCATCATCTAATGCTTTTTTCTGTGCATCAATAATGTCTGAATTTGTAGATTTTCTTGACTTATCAAAGGCTAAGCTTTTCTTTCTAAGAGCGGTTATTCTTTCTTCTTTTGTAGTTGCTTCATCTAATTGTTTATTTGCTTCTTCTAAAGCTTTTCCGCCTTGTTTATATGCAGGTAATCTAGCACGTGCGGCTTCTGCTGATTTTAGATCACTTCTAGCAGTTTTTAGATTAACTTTTGCCATATCTAAAGCTGCTTTTTTACTTGCGTTTCCTGTTGATTTTAATTCTTCTTGGAAGCCATTAAAATTTTCGGAAGCTTCTTGTGCAGCTTGTCTTGCATTTTGTCTGAATACTCCCATTGCAGGAATAACTTGACGTAATAAACTAACTGCTACGGCACCAAATGCTCCTACAAGTAGGGCTCTATTTTCTTGAAAGTACCCTATGATAGGAACAAGTCCTTGGTTTATAAAACTGACTGCACCTTGTGCTAAGTCTGCAAAAGTAGCAGCAAGTATTGCAAATGCATCAGGGTCTACATCTTCAAAAGCTTGGAATTTTTTAGTTCCTTGCTCTATTGATTCATTTAAAAAGGCTTGTCGTTTTTGAAATTCTGTTAATTCTGATTGGGCTATACCTAAAGAATCTGCATATTTTGAGGCAGCTTCGTCTACACGAATAAATAAACCAATCTCATCCAAGAGTTCTGGTTCTACTTTAATTACACCTCGGAATATTCTATCTAAAGAATCCGCTAAATTTCTTCCTAAAGAAACAGATGCATTTTTAGCAACTTCTCCAAGTTGTACAATTTGATCTGCATTAAATCCTGCACTAAGAGCTAGTGAGGTTGAGCGTAAAGCATTAGCAAAATCTAAACTAAAGCCTGAAGCTTCTTGAAGGTCTCTACCTACTGCTTTGATACTTTTTCCTGAAACTATTTCAAGTGTTTCAATAGATTTTGTTAATGTGTCAACCTGAGCAGATCTAGAAAGTACTCCAAAAGCAGCTGTTAAAGCAAAAACGTTAGCAGCTAGTAAGGCGTAAGCTCGTACAAGTCCACCACCCCCACCACCATCGATGCTTTGTTGCATTTTTGAGAAATTTTTAGTAGAATTTGAAGATATACCTGCAACACCTTTTTCAGTACGACCATATTTATCTCTACTTTTCTGTAGTCTTTTGGTCGATCTATCTGCGTTGTCAGTATTTTTTGTAAGTTTTTCTGCATCTTTACTAACGACTTTTAAGCCTTTAGCTGTTGCAACAACTTCAAAAATTATCTTATTATTTTTAGCCACTCTTTCTCTTTATTCTATCGTACTCAGCTTTTAATTTTTTCTGAGATTTTTCGATTGCTCTACTGTCTAAAAACAGTAATGTTTCAAATACATATTCTTTTTGGTGATTTTCAATATTATAATTTTCTAATAAAAAATTTAAATTGGTATAATCTTTTCCTATATATCCTATTTCAGGATATATTCTATCTCCTAAACTATGATGTATATTTATTATATCTATGAGTATTTCTGGAAAATCTTCCCAGTCTGGAGGACATTTATCCCAATCAGGTTCTTCCCCCATTTGTTCCATCATTTCCAAGTATTGATCCTTGGACATACCTACATCTTTATTGTCTAAAAATAACTCAAGTTTCTTCTTTAATTTTTCCTTGTTCTGTGCTACGAAAATTTTCTAAGTCAAAGACTACCTCATTGAGCCAGTTATCAAATTCTGAAGAATTTTCCACTAATTGTAAAGCGTTTTCTTCTGTATATTCTAACTCAGTTTCTGGGTTTTGACCCTTTAGATCAACAAGTAATAAATCGTGCAAGTATTCTAGTTTGAATCCTTTCCAGTTTTTGACTGTTGATTTTGTAAATTCAATAATAAACTTTTCATCGTTAAGTTCATCTTCAAATTGTCGAGTTTTTCTATTAAATTTATTAACTGTGCACTTCTTACGAAGACCTGTTAATTCTTTTCGGGATAGATTTGCAAGTTCTACTTCAAATCCAAGTAATCCTGGGAATTCCACCCAAGTAGTTTTACTATCTACTAGTAATGATTTTAAATCCATGTTGTTATATCTCCTAATATGTTATAACGGTTGATAAATTTGCAGGGTTTCCTATCAAACGATAGTCAAAACTCTGCGTAAATACTTCGCTTTGGGACATTCTCTTAGTAAACATACAATTTGCTAAGTTTGCGTCTAAGAATGTGCTCCCATTGACGAGAGTTTTAATACGAACAGCTGTGTCTGTATTAAAGCTTTGCACAGTACTAGAGTTGTTATCTGTAATATATTGAACTATACTGCCAGATACCACTCTTCTTCCGAGAGTAAACCCAGAAGGGTACATTGCGTTTGAAGCATTTGTAACTGAAAGACTATTATGCAATGTTTCATAAGGTGTCCATTGAATATCATTCTGAACACTCAATGTTGCGGAAATAATGTTAGATACACTAGTTCCCCCAACTGATACATCAATAATGTTTGTGGTGGGAGTTCTTGTCGAACTAGCACTAACCAAAGAACTTGGTAGTGAATAATTTTCATCTCCTACTCTTTCTAACTTGCTTGCTTGTCCTTGGACATTTAAAGTTAGTGGTGAACCTTTCGATAGATTGAAGTCGCCATTTGTAATGACACATTCATCCAATTTAAAAGTACTCTCTCCAGTTACAACATAAAGGTCAAAAGTATTAACTCTTGTTTGCCCCTCTGTTGCATCATAATCAGTTAAAAGTGCTTTCACGATCGTTTCATCTTTTTCTGTTGTTAAAGAAATTGAGAAACTAAATTCTGCAGGATTTGCTTTTGTTATACTTGTTCCCTGAAACATTTTTGTTTGATCGTGCAAAGTCTTTACTTCGTATGCATCTTCCGCAAATGTCTGTGAGAACGATACATCAGGAGCCGTTTTTAATAAGTAACGACTCCCTCCGTATACGAGGTGTACATTACTTTCTCTAAGAAAGTTGTACGATGTCATTGTTATACAGTGTAGTCTGTGGCGTACTGAGAGTCTGAATGAGAAGTTAATCCCTTATATTTGACAGTCATTTCGTCGCCTGTTAGTAGGTCTGTTCCGTGAGCTGCGAACTCTACTGAAGTAGAGATCAGATCTCCAGTTTCGATTGTTGGTACAGTCATATGTGCTTTTGGAATATCAAATTCAACAACTGGTACAGCACTTGAAGCGCCTCCCATGAATAAGCTCATATCAAATACGTTAGTAACTAAGTCGGTTGCACCAGCTAAGTCAGTAAGTAATTGGTTAGAACCATTTGATTTTGTATCCAAGTAACATGTTAAGTTACCAGTAATCTGTCTAGATCCTGTAAAAGATCCAATTGGTTTGTCAATAATACCTAGTGTTTCAGGTGTTACATATGTAACATTATTAGCGATAGTAATAGAACCACCAGTAATATTAATGTCATATGTTCTTGCATCTAATCCACCAGAAGTTGCACCACCACCTTGAGCGGCTGCAACAAGTGTTAATGTTGACAATTTGTTTCTTAAGTAATCAGCATCGTCTGGTCCAGTACAATCAGCATAGTTATAACCTTCTACATAAGTAGCAGTTGTAACTGAAACGTCTGTTCCACTTGGTTTTGCATGAAGTGTTTTTGAAGGATCTTCGATTGCTGTTGAAACTTGGTCAATTGTTGTTGCGTTTCCAGACCATGTTAACTGAGCAATACCATCAATTGAGAAGTCAATCTCACACTGATTTACCTGTGCTTCATTCAAACGATAAGTTGTATTTTCAAGAGCAAAGAATATTGAAAGTTTCAATAATTCATGATGTTCTGATCTTTCAAAAGTTACATCAGCATCTGTAGAATCTACAGTAACTGATGGAGCAGAAGTTCCAGTTAAAGAACCATCTGTAATATCTTTACCTGATATAGAAGCCCAAAGAATATTTTCTACCATATCCATGTCTCCACTTTGTCTCCAACTGTTTGTTCCATGCTTGAAAGGTCTTACATATGTTCCGAAAGACCATTCTGCAGGTGGTAAAGAGTCGTTGAATCGTTTTGAACCACGGTTAGGTGCGGCACCAGCTTCGTTAATTGTAACGTCTGTGCTCTCACTTCCTTGTGAAAAACTATATCCATCTAATACACCAATTCTAAAAGTGTTGATTTTC
>Ga0181380_1000583_pt1 | contig 16290 bp, 17 predicted proteins | sample 3SPOviralmetaG_FD_130116 | JGI IMG/M metagenome (GOLD analysis project Ga0181380, IMG submission 130116) | Marine viral communities from the oligotrophic San Pedro Time Series (SPOT) site, San Pedro Channel, CA, USA - 3 SPOT_SRF_2009-08-19 | ecosystem: Environmental > Aquatic > Marine > Strait... | reverse complement strand
CTTAAAAATCCAGGATTAGAATATGCTAAAGCATTTCTTGCATCTCTTTTTTTAACTACTTTTTCTGCATAATTTAATGTAGTATCTTCATCAATTTGTTTTGCTAATCTCTCATATCTAAACCAAGCAACAGAATCGCCTTGTTGTAATGCAAATTTATCAGGTCGTTTAGTAACACTAAACCATAAATTAGAATAAGTACGTTCTGCTTCAGGATTATCAGGAACTAAATACGCTGCACTTTTTGGAAAAAGAGTAAGTAACTCATTATTTTTTCTTAGAAAATCAATATTTCTTTTTTCAAAAACTGCTTTTGTACCATCAGTAGATTCTTTACTACCAGTAGTTATATATGGATGGTCTATACCATACTTAACATAAAATTCTTCTGCAGCAAGAGTTGAATCAGAATTGTTTTTTATTAGTATTTTATTATATTCATTAGCTAACATTTGTGTTGCCCACCACTTACCATTTTTATCTTTAACTGTAAATATAGGTTTAAATCCAGTAGGAAGTACTTCCTGTGCTATAGCTCTAATTAAAAATAATGATTTAGCTTTATGAGCTGAGTATTGTAACAAAGCATCTGTTAATGTTTGTTCTGTTAACTCGCCTTTTGCTGGACCTTGTTCACTATATGGTGCTACTTTACGTCTACCATTCCAATCTTCATTTATATATCTAATATATTTATCTAATACACCAGATTTTAATAGTCTTTCTTCATCGTAACCTGCACGTATATTACTATAAATATCAATAGTTGTTTCTGCTCTCATACTGTCATATTCATCAGTAGAAGTTAACCATTCTTTAACATTATTATCAGAATCAATTCTTCTTTCAGAACCTGGTCCTGAAGTTAAACCCTCTGCGATTAACTCAAATGGATTTCCAGCTGCTATTAGTTTTTTAGCAAAAGGAGGTGGAGATAATAATGCTTCAGTTATTTCATCTGGTGGAGCAAATGGTCCAAAAAATTGTTCTCTTAGTTCCATTTTTGCATCCATTTTATCAAATACTTTATTTAAAGCAAAAGCTACTATTGAGTTAGGACCTGGAGTTAAACTTGTACTTAATAAGTTTACACCTGCTATATTGCCAGCTGCAGTCATTCCTGCTTGTGCTTGTTCTAATCCTAAATCTTTTGGAAATACTAAATTACTTATTTTTGAATTAAAAGGATATAAAAATAAATCGTCACCACTACCATTAGGGTCAGGTGAAAACCATCCTTGTCCTTGAAAATTATACGCACCAGCAGATGATTTTAATCCTTTGTATAATAAATTACCTTCACGTATTTTATAAGGATTTTTAGCAGCTAATCTTCCCCAAGTTTTTCCCATTTCAAACCAAACTTCAGGAAAAGGAAATATGTTTCTAGTTATTTCAGAAAGTTGATGTCTTTCAGAAGCATCATATAATAACTGTTGAGTGCCTTTTAAACCAAACTGACTAGCTAATTCGCTTGTTGCTCTATAACTTCCTGTTTTACCAGATTGACCTAGTAGTTGCATACCAACAAGTTCATCAATAGCTTTCTTTGGTATCTTTGCATCTTTAAATTCTTTAATATATTTAGTTTGTAATTTTTTAGTATACGTAGGAAATTGTGCAGCAATATACATATATCTGTATTGTTTAAAAGCAGGTGACCTATTAAGTCTTGATAGTGGTTCTGTTAACAAAAAGTTAAAAGATGTATTCCAAAATTCTGCCATTAAATCAGCTCCTCTACCTAAACTTGTAGAAGCTAATCTACTTTTTTTAGGCATCATTACTTTACCAAAATCAACTGATACAATTTCATCACTACCAGCAATATAATTTTGTATTTCTCTATAAATAGCTTGTTGTTGTTTTCTACCCCAATTTTTTACAAAAGGTGCTTTTTCCATATCAGGCATCATAGAAATGTAATCATCTGGATTAGTAACATCTCCTCCATGTTTTAATAATTTATCTGTCCATAAAGCTTCTCTTATTTGTAAGTTTCCACTATTTTCTACTGCATTATGATTAAAAATAAATGTTCCGTCAATTTGTTTAAATCTGTCTACACCTTCTTGCATTACATGACCTGTTCGCATTCTTATATCAGCTTCTAAAACAGATAAATATTCCATCATTTTGTCATGTTTAGAAACAATTTGTCTATATCTATCTCCTGTTTCTTGTATTAAATCTAATGCCATATCTTTTGCTTCTCTAGTTCTAGCCCAAGCTTCTAATTCAGGCCCCCAACCTAATCTTGCTACAACTCTTGACATTGGATTATTTCTTATATGTTGCAATTGTGTATTTATTGCTGATGCTCCTGCAATACTTTCTGCATCTACAGCTACCCAATTGTATCCTTTAACACTTTGACTTCTATAATCTATACCTTGATAAGACCAGTTTGCATTTACAGCTTCACTAAAATATTGTGAACTTAATATTTCATTAGTATCGTTACCAGAATCCATAAATTTTTCTGCTAATTTTCTAGTACGACTACGCTTAGGAAGTTGTCCATAAGAATATACCCATGATAAATAATCTCTAGGATTTGTAAATATACCGTCTAATCCTTCAAATATAAATCTAGCTTGTTCTTCTAAACCTACTCTAAATGATAAAGCTTGTTTAATAATTTTTGTTGGTTTAAATATTAATGAGTTCCAACCATCAAACAAACTACTTATTAAATCATTTTCTATTTTGTTAGTTGGTATAAAACCATATTTAAAAGGATTTTTACCTTCAGATATTAAATTGTTCATATATCGTAAAGGAGCTTTAAAATGGTCTGGGTCATCAACAGCATCTGCAACTTCAAAAAAGAATCCTTTTTGTATTCTATTAAGTCTTCTTACTGGGTATAAAGCTGCTCCATTATTTGCAGCTTCAGATAATTTAACTAAAGAAGGAACATAAATTTTTGTACCATCTGGTCTTTCAACAAATTTTGTAAAAGAAGTAAAAATTTCATCGCCCATTTCATCAGCTAAAAATGATTTTAATTGTTGTTGATTATTTTTTATATCTTGTAAACCTTTTTTAAATAACTTTTCACCATAATCACCTTTAGTACCAGCAATTAATTTTCTATCATATTCCATTAATCTTGTAGAAAATGCATCCAAATCATCTACAACGCTTCCACCAGATTTAGTTTTTCTAACATTTGTTATAAAATCATTTAAAACTTTATCTGCCATTCTGTTTGTGTAACCTACATTTTCTACATGACGAACTATATCAATAAATGCTTGATTTCTATTTTTATAACTTAAATTACTACCAGGTAATGTACTAAATTTTTTTGTCCAGTATGGACTCATGCCTTGTGTAAATGCTGAACTAAAACCTAAATTACTTGAATAATCTAAAACACCTAATTCTTCCCAATCAGTTAAAGCTTTTTTATTTAAAGCTACTGTACCGTCTACAACTCTATTAAAGGCATTATCACCTTTTAATAACTTAACTCCTTTAGATGTAAACTTACCAATATTATCTACGCTTCTAATAACTTTATTTCCTAACCCACCAGCTATTGAACCTATAGACCTAAGTCCTGGGTCTGTACCTGTTAAACCTTTTAATGCAGCATTAGTTAAAGCAGAACTACCTTTAGGAATACTATTTAATATAAACGGTGTTGCTGTTTTTTCTGCTACATAACCTTCACTTAATGCTCTACGTATAATATTTTCTGTTTTAGCAAAAGTTTTACTTTTAGCAACTTCTATTAAAACTTCTTCTGGTGCATCAACTAACCACGGATTTTTTGCAAGTTTAGCAACATTTGATTCTTCAGTCATACCTTGTATTGATTTTCTAACAAATGTTTTTTGCATTAAATCATTAACTGTATTTGATAAAAATTTAGGTGTTTTACCTAAAAGTAATCCATATTGTTTTCTAGCTTTACCAGATGCTTTCATAGCAGGTTTAATATAACCTTTATAGATATCACTTTGTAATGCTCTGTATCTAAAAGGAGCGTCTGTAGTATAATCAAATACTTCAGCATTAATATTTGGACCAACTTTGCTTTGACCTGTAAAAGGATTAACATATTTTTCAATAGGTTCTAGTATTTCTTTTGCTTTATCATGAGTAAACAATTTTTTATTTTTAAGCATGTCAGGTAATCTATCTACTTGACCAGCAAGAATAGAACCTTTTTTAATTGTCTTAGTAATTGCACCTAGACCTAAACTAGATATTATTCTATTTTCTGCATCAATAGCACCAGAAACAACATTGTAAGCTTTAGAACCTACTGGTTCAAACTTAGATGCTTCATATCTACCAATTGAATAAGGTATTCTTATTCCAGCATTTTCATTACGTGCTTGTATTTCTTCATAGTCTTGAGCTAAATCAGGACTATATACAAATCTAGTTCCAGCAAATGCATTAATCATGTTAGGTTTTTGTATTGATGTCCAATTAATTTCTGAACCTTCATCAGGTTTTTTAATTGGTTCTCCAATATTTGCATAAATTATTTCTTCAGCTTGTTTAGGTGTATAACCAAAAACATTTACCAAAGAATTATATTCAGGCATATCCTCAGCAATTAAACTTTCAAATGACAAAACATTATCTCTGTTGTAGTTAACTGGTAAGTTTTGTACTACTCTAGTTAAAGCTTCTTTAGCATACGCTTCTCCAGCTAAGTTTTTAGCTTCCCCAATCCAACGTAACAATTGTTTAGTTTCTCCTATAAATCCTAGTTTTTCTCCTACTTTTTCTTGTGTTAAACTTAAATTAATTGGAATATTTGATTGTGCATACTCTTTTGTATAACCAGATTCTAAATATCTATCATAAGCATTCATTTGTTGTACGTAAGCCCACACACGTCCTCTTGGTTTATAAAAACCCATTGGGTCTTTCCAAGATACTGTTCTACCTTCTTCAGGTGTTTCATTCTGTGGAAAAGGACTCCATATAACAGCATTTTCATCAAACCAATCTGCTGCTGCTACAGCCCATAAACTTGTTTGAGTATCTCCAAATTTGCTTATATTAGGTTGAAAATCAACTTTGCCAATAACAGGAAACTCTCTAATACCATCTTCTGAATATATTATTTTTTCTAAAGAATCAGGAACTAATTTATTACCATAAAAAAATGCAGTAGAGGCTAATCCTCCAGCAATATCAAAAGCATTCATTGTCATGTCGTCATTGTATTTATTTGTTTGAAATCTATTTTTAACTATTTCCCAATCATTAGCTGCTTGAACACAATATTGTAACGAATACTCGTCACATAAATCTTGCATAGCTTGAGATGATGGAGGTACTTCTAACTGTGCCATAGGTATTAATACTTCAGCAGGAAGTATTGCATATTTACTTGTGTATTCTTCTAATCTTTCAGTAAAACCTGGATTGCTTTTTATATAATCTTTTGCCGATTTTAATTTATTATTTAAAGCATTTGTGTTGTTTCCAACATTTTCTAAGTCAAAATAACTTAATACCATAACTACCTTTGTGCAGCTCTAGTATTTATCATTTCATAAAATATTGGATTTTTTGTTAATTCAGCAGCTGCATACAAAAGCACATCTACATCATTATAAAGATTTTCTTTAGGAGGATTTCCTGGACCAATTGCTCCACCTGATGTTGGTGGTTGTTGAGGAAAATTAGTAGGTGCTGCTATATCAAAAGAAGGTATTTTTTTAGTTTTTGGTAATCCACCACCAGCAGATACTTGTCCTTCTATAGCTTTTCTTTGACCATAATTTCCACCAGATGCAGCTGCAGGTGCAGAAGCATTGCCGTCTGTTCTTTGACTTAATGCACCAGGACCAGAAACAGCATTAGAAGTATTAGCAGTAGGTTGTCTATATCCTCCACGTCTACTTTTTGCCATAAAAATCCTTTGTTATAAAAATAATAATACCTTCTGCTGGATATATTATGTTTTGTACATCTTCAGAAAGTACATCAAATTCATCTTGTACACCATATTCGTTATATACCATATCCCAAAATTCGTTTTCTACGTATTCTTCCATTACCCACCAAGTGCTTCTGCAATGGATGGTGGGGCTTGTGGTGGCAAGCCCTGTCCACCCAACATTTGTTGTTGAATCATTGCTTCCTGTTCTGGTGTCATACCAGGTTCTTCAGGAGTGTAAAACTGTTTCATAATATCAGTTATAGCATTCGGTTGCTCATAGATTGCTATAGCTGCCATTGTTGCAGATGGGTCGCCTTGTGCTGACCTAGCTAGTATTGAATCAAACAAAACACCTTCTGCTTTATTTTTTCTAATACGCTCTTGTACTTTTTGTATATTTTCTAAACCATCTATGTTATCTTGTAATGTTTCAGTATCTATAACACCTGCTTGTAGTAATTGCAATCCAGTTACTATTTTTTGTGGCTCATCAAATCCTGCCATTACTCCATAAATACGTCTAGTTCTTAAATCTCCACCTATGTCTTTTAATGGTTGATAATTTTCAGAAAAAGCAGAACCGTTAATATAACCTACCATAGGTTTTTTTGTTATACCTGTAGTGTATGCTAGAACAACATCCATTTCTAATCTTTTAGCATCCATCTCAACAATTGCGCTTTTAATAATTTCTCTATACTCGTTTATCATTAATGACATAGCGCCATTAAGTTCTTGTAAACCAGCTCCTGTTACAAACGAATTAGGTGACTGTGCATCATCAGTAACAGGATAACCACCAACAAGCCTCAATTGTCTTTCTAATCTGTCCACTTGTTGGAACAATTGATATGGCATGTTGTTTTGTGGTTTGCTAACCTGTGTACCTGGTGACAAATAGTTAACGGCAAATCTACCTTTTCTATATTGTCCAGATTCTAGTTCACCAGAAATGTTTGTTTCTGTAAATACTGCATCTTCCATAGCAATAGCAGACATAATGTTTATTTTTGCCATCATACCCATAAGACCTATGACATGGTCATACTGTCCTTTAAGTTGGTCAAAAGAAATACGTTTCATAAACACAAACGGAGGAGTAGAAAGAACGTTTGGTATAAAATCTAAAATTAATTTACGTTCAGGAAATACTATGTATGTACCACCTTGGTCATAATATTCTATTATTCTTAATCCAGCTCGTGTGTTATCTTCCCAATCTTGTGAAGTGTTTGTATCATAACTCATAAATTCTGTAGGAACAGGTGTAAAATCTTCTCCTGTTTCATCATCATCTTTTCTCATAATTTCATCTTTAAACTCTGGATAAATTTGTGCAAGTTTATATCTAGGCACTCGTCTAAGGACTGCTAGTTCTCTAGGTTGTTGGTCAGGACCAAAGTTACCTGGAAACGTATCATAAGGGTCACGTAGTTCTGCACTAGGATAAACATATCCATTTGCATCTACTTTAGTTGATATTACCCAAGCACAATAACCATAACCAGGTAACCATCTAGATGCTTGTGCTAACTGTGAAGTTAGATTTTGTGTTGAATCATAAGAAGTTACTATTCGTTCTAGTTTTTCTGCTTGAAATTTAGCTCTCTCTGATTCATTACCATTAAGAATATCTACACGTACTTGTGGTACACCAGATATTTTTTGTGCTAATCTATCAATACCAGATTGTAATAAGTTTGGTGCAGGTAACAAATCAGCATCTTCTGCATTCATTGAGTCACCTAATAAAGACTTCATGCCTTCACTACCACCATTTAAAATAGCTTTAATACGAGCTTTACTTACTTGTCGTTCTTGAACTGCTTGTCCACCGACTAACTCAGAGGCGCTTTCAATAATTTCATTGTATGTTTTAAGGTCTAAGTTTTCTATCCCCATGGTGCATCATTCATATTAGTTAATTTAAAATCTCCATAACTTGGTTCGTAATCTGTTCCAACGTCAGCTAGACGTTCTTTTTGCATACGTCTAAATACTTTCATCGGAAACCAACTAGCCATAACTATATCAGTTTTTTCCTTGTTTCGCTTTGAAACAGGTTTACCATCAAAGTATAACAACTGTTGTCTGTATTTTTGTATTTTAGCACTACTTTCTGAATCTCCTGTAGGTAAATGTATTTTTCTATTTTCAAACAAATCAGCCATTGCACCTACACCATATAGTGGGTCATGTTTGTTTTTACCTGTTAGATGTCCTTGTAACTGAATACCACTACGTAATGTAAATTCTTTTATTTTATCATCTTGACGTATAGCAGTTTGAAAACCGTTTTCTTCTACTATCCATTGACGACAATCATACCTGTGTAACCAATCTGACATTTGGTCTAGTGCAGCCCTTACTCCGCCCCCTTGTCTATTTTCTAAATCTACTAAAAACAATTCGCCTCTATATGCATCTATACCCCAAAGTACTGATGCTTGGAATCCTGATGATGCAGGGTCAAGTCCAGCTACTAAATGTAAATTTCTATAATGTTGTCCCATAACTAAATCTGGTCGCATACATTGGTCAACCATGTTCATAGTAAAGATTTGTGTACCTTCTATGTATGTTTGGTTATAGTACACCATTTCAAATATCTGCCTACCACCAGTAGATTCAGCAGAATGTAACCTAGACATTAACCATTTGTGTGAACGTTTAGTAGGCCATAACATACAATCTGTATGTATTTCATCAGTATGTTCTGGTAGTTCACATTCTAGTTTGTGTGCAGATTCAACTATTGATGTAAAGTTATCTGATTCTAAAAGATGGTTATATAAATCATCAGGGTGTTGTCTTGAACCAATTACTACAACAGCTGTGTGTTCCTCTTTACGTGAAGATAATGTTGTTGTCCACCATTGTCTAGTACTTTCTCTTGCACCAGGTTGCATAGTAGTTTGGTGGTCTTCAATGTCATCAGCAATAATTAAGTCACAGTCACGAGATAATATCTTTCCACCTTTACCTACAGCAACCATAGTTGGTGATTTAATACCAGCTACAGTTCTTGTACCTACAGTAAATTGATTCTGTGACCAGTTCTTACCAGAACGGTTATCTGGTTTAAAAGATGTACCTGGGGGACAGTATGCCTCTCTGAGTTCTTCGTTCGTGTCAAGCACGTCTAGGACTGCGCTAAGAGCATTTTTAGCTATATCTTCGTTTCCACCTACCCACATGATACGTAAGTTTGGATTTTTGCATATCTGATACACAGCAAAATGTATTAATAGTTCTGTCTTTCCATGTCTTGGGGGGCTTAATATTAATAATTCTTTACCGTTATTAATAGAATCTATAATGTTATTTATCCAATTAGTATGGAAGGGGGCTGTTTCATACTTTTTACCTAGTTCCGTACGAAAATATTTTTCGCGGAAGCTAGAAAAATTCTCTAAACTCTTTTGTGCATCCTCTGATATTTCCCATCCGTCAGCAGCGATGGAGTTCCTGGTGTCAATTTTGTAGGCAGCTGCCATTCGAGAGACGGTAGCCGAGCTAGTCTCAAGGAGTAAAGATACCTCAGCTACACTAATGTCTCCATTAGCTAGTAACTCGGCGTATCCTTCACTTACGAAAGCTCGGTAATACGTACCTCGTCTAACACTAGCGTAGTCGCCATCATCAGATTTTAGTTCACGGTTAATTGGTTTCTCAACCTTGTCATTATGTCGCTTGTCGGCTGCGAACTGTCTCTTTTGACAGGTAGGTGAACAAAATTTTCTTTGTTTCCCACTTAATCGCTTCCTACAGCCTTGAGCTATACATACAACATTTTGACCCATTTAACTAACTTTCTGTAGATGTTTGCGTAGTGCTAATTATATGGTACTATACTCTCAAATACAAACATCAAACACAAGTAATTTGTTACAGGTGAAGGTGCAATCGGGATGTAGAAAGCTGCTGACTGGCAAGACAGTACACTAGAAAGACAAAGGCAGTACCCAAGGACATTAGAAAACGTTTGATTAGGCACACAATTACTAATGCCCGCTAGTGCCTAAAAAGACTGTAGCCACCTACTGTATTACAGAATTACCAGCATATATTTTTAGCCTTACATACTATATATAGAACATCAAGGTTAACATTGGGTGGTCAAACAACACTCAGTAATAAACAGTATTGACGGAACGTCAATTCTTTTATGTACTGTACTGAGTGTCTTTACCTTACGGTAAAGTGACCTACTATATATAGTATCCCGTATTGATTTAATACCATATGTAGTGTATTGATATGACTATGCAATGATATGGATACTATATATATACTTCAATGTTAACTGTCCAATGTGTTACATTCCAGCTGTTCATTAAGTTACTTGCCGATACTGTATTGTGCTAACAGTACAGTGAGGATAACTTAATGTTACAGACCTTTGTCGCCGAGGCTTTCGAGTGCGTCTTGGTCTGTCATACTTGCATGAATATGCCATTCTAGTATTAACCATAGGTATTCTAGTCTCTTATTTTCTAAGTCCTTTCTATTTAAGTATTTTCTGTTTTGTCAGGTGTGTAAAACAGAAAATTCATAGAAAGGACAAGAAAATATGGATACTGAATACACTAAATGGTTAAATACTATTGATTGTGGCATATGTCATGAAGAAGTATTTCCAGACGAAAGACACCCTATAAAAAGCTACTTCGGTCCACAGAAGGGCTGGATAACATGGAAGTCATACCTACATGGTGACTGTGTCGCACAACGTACAGTAGGAGGCAAGCCGAACCTAACTGAACTGCATAAGGAATCTAACACCTATATTGCACGTAAGTTAAAAGATTTGCCTAAATTAGTTAAACAAGTTGATAATATTAAGCAATTATCATTATTTGAGAGTAGTGAAGCTTAGGCTTCACTATTCCTCAAGAGAGGAATATATGATTAAATATATAATACATAAGTACCAAATTGCACGAATTAGATATAAATTTGCACGCGCAGGTTTATATCTTAAGGAGTGTAAATAATGGTTATTCAAAAAGATATATTTGACGAAGTTTCGCGTCTACGAGACGCGTTTGAAACTGTCAAACCACATTTATCAGAAGAAGATTACTCAAAACATATAGAAAATGTACTAACTAATTATAAATTACATATGTCAGGTACATTCAATACAACTCTTAATAGAGTTGTAAAAGAAGCTATGGATATTCCAAGGCAACCTGATGAATAATGACGTAATTGGTCAATCAATTGACTGGACTGGAATGTATTCAGTCCAGGATATTGACGGTTGGCCTATGATACCTAACAATGACAATTACATGAGTCAGGACGCTAAATACATAGGTTTATCAGCCTTGCACGAAGCAAGTGCTGATATAGAATTTATGTATTCAGAAAGTCCTGAAAGACTATGTAATTGTTATAAACCAATCACTATGTATGAATATAACCAATACATCTGGGCTAATGGCCCAGAATGGTGGAGAGGTAGCTATGCAGTAGGAGGAATAATATGAATAATATTGTATACACGACTGAAACTCGTGAGGAAGGAGTGTGCTATTGTACAGAAGATGGCACATTTCATTCTCCGCAATATCCATACCGAAGCATTATCTGCTTATGTAATATCTGCGTGAGTTGTTATTGCATGGAAGATAGTTATATGCAAGTCAGTCATGTTTTTGATTATATAAAAATAGAAGAAAGTAAAACTTGATAACTATCCTTTCTTGTATAACTATGTCTTTAGCTAAATATTTTCTTTCAGAGCGTGGTGTGAAAGAAAAATTTATCTATGAAAGACATAGATGATACATAATAGAAAGGATATATATTATGGCAACTAACGTACCTTACGAGGTAATCTGTGCGCAAACTGGCGTACAACTCACAGAGTGGAGTCAAATGGCTGTCACTCATGGCTATTCAGCAACTCAAGGTAAAAGTAGACCTTACTTTTTACACCTTGATAAAACTGATACAGAAGTTGCAGAGCAACTAACTATCATTGCTGACGCACAATCAAAACTGTGGGAATTGCATGACGCAAGTCCTACATCTCTTAAAGGTAAAGAGAATGCAGAAAAACAATTAGCTATGGCTAATGTTTCTGCGTCATATGATAATGATGAGCTACTTGAAGAACTAGACGCTATCGAAAATGATAGTGATTATGACGGTAACGTTGTAGAATAGTTTAATACTTATATATTACGTTCTTCTATGGGAGAACGTAATATATATAAAGCGAAAGGAAACTATGAATATTACATTAGATAATAAACTCAATACACTTAATGTAGATGAGTTAAGACAAGTTATTCAGTGGACACTTAATGACTTACAAGCTTGGAGTAATGATGATAGAGCTAAAACACAAATAGGCAATCATTGTGCAATGCTTCATGAAGCAGTAAGTTATCAAATAAGCAAAGCTGTTGATAAAAAAAATAACTAATGGGCGGTTGGTTACTATGCGAAGGTTGTGGACGTTATGCACACACACATAATGGTGGTGGAGAAATTAATAACAAACACTATTGCGAACCATGCTACCCAGAATATATAGAAAGGTAATAATGACAAGTAAATTAGACGACATAGAAATAAAATTAAATGACATAATTTTATTACTTGACGGTATTAAAAACACCATGCAAAGCATGGGTGAGCTTGATAAAGCTATTGTAAGTAAGATTATGGATTTAGATTCAGTTATTAGTAACATATATGATACAGATATAGTATGAAAGAACATGATGTATATGTATTTGAAAATCAAGACTATAGACAAAAAGATAATATCTTAACTGTTGATTTTCATTTTGGATATGATACTGACGTAGATGACGCTGTTGCACAAATAGATGCAATGGTTCGTCTTATACCTAATGACGGTGACATAGAGTTCACCGTACATAGACCAAGCATATATTGTAAGTCTATGTTAGATGTAATTGGACCAGATGATTATGCCTGATTCATTTACATGTTGGTTATGTGACGAAGTCATACACAATGAATACACCAATAATGCAGAACCTGTATCTATTGGTGTTTGTTGTGCAAAATGCAATATTAAAGTTGTCATTCCTGCCCGAATCAGACAACTTTATAAAACCTAGACCATGTGTCCAAGCTGGCTATTTAGTTCCCCTTTATAGCCAGCGTCTAGGTTGTTACACGTACGTAGCTTGTAACACATAAAAGTAAATGCGTATAGCGAATACGAAAGTATGGTCGCTTTGTAGGTTGGATTCCTACCAATTGTGTGTTACGAGCTATCTATAAAATACATAATGCCCTGTGTAAAGATAGCATTGAGTATGGGAGGAATGTTATATGCATTCCTTCCGTTACTCTCTGTCGCAGAGCAACGAAAGGAATATTATGCATGGACACTTAATTAAGGTTCAAAACAAACCATTAAAAAAGTATCAAGTACAAATATCATATTTCAGACACCAAGTGTTTGAAAAAATAGATAATAATAAAGAACTAGATATAGAAAATGGTATAGCTAATCGATACGAAGTAGAAGCAAGTTCATTAGAACAAGCTATTGCTAAAGCTATCAAAATTGACACTGTTGTTAAAGCAGAAACAATGACTAGATACCCAGGTATTTTACCTGATGAAGACGAATTTGATAAAGAAACAGTGCTTAAATTTGCTGAATTTCTTGATAATAAAGGTTTGTTTTCAGACTGGATATTGTTAGAGCCAACAGCTATACAAGCTAGCTTAATTGATGACGAAGATGAGCTTAATACACTTACAGAAAATACTGTTATGGAACATAGCAGTAACATGAGTGAAGAAATAGAAGATTTTCTTAGAGATACTGAGGAATAAATACAGATACGAAAGGAGCTAATCATGGCAAACGATTGCTGGGAATTAGTAGAATCTGTGTTGGGCAATAGCCGTAGAGTATTACTCTATGGCCCGCCTGGTACAGGCAAGACATACAGTGCTGTTAAAACTAATACGCCTAAAGCGTATAGTAAATCAGCAGGACAAGAAATAGATAATATCTATCAAATAACTATGACAGAAGATACTGCTAGTGCAAACTTAGAAGGTTTTTACAAACCATCTAGCACAGGTACTTTTGAGTGGCATGACGGTATTGCGATACAATCATGGAAGAATGGTGGTCGTCTAGTAATTAACGAGATAGACCATGCTTCACCAGACGCAATGACGTTCTTACATGCTATTCTTGACGACCAAGAGATAGCAATGTTGACATTAAATAACGATACAAAGGAGACAGTTAGACCAGCTGATGGCTTTCAAGTTGTAGCTACAACTAACAGTCCACCAGAGTCATTACCATTGGCTTTGAAAGACAGATTTCCTGTAAAAATATATGTTGACACTATACACCCTAAAGCAATGGAGAAATTTCCAGATGAGTGGCACGGTGTAATTAATGATACAACATTAGTAGAAGACGATGAAGAACGTATTTCAGTACGTGCATGGACAGAGTTCTTTAACTTACAAGATAATGGATTTAGTCCAGAACAAGCAGCTAAATTAGTTTTTGCAGAAAAAGCAGAAGAATTAATAGACGCTGTTACATTAGCTCGTGCCTAACAGTAAAGCTTATCCATATCCAGAAATTGTTACTGGTGAGAAATGGGAAGTAGTAGGTACTGTTAACAACAGTCCTGAAGGTTCTACAGACAATCTCAACAGACAAATGACAGTTCCACTTGACAGAGAGTGTTCGGAATGTGGTATCAATCATAGTCGTATGATACGCAGACACGAACTTGGTCATGCCAAGTGGAGTCCTAAGACTATGGGTAAGCTAAAGCCTGGTGTACGTGCAGAAGCTGTTCATGTACTAGAAGAAGTTAGAGTTAACCATCTTCTATATGAGAAAGAGCTTGCATTATCTGAACCATCACAGTGTTTAGATGTAATACAACAAAAAACTATGAAATTAGTTTATGAGTCAGGTATTGCAGATATAATACTTATGGGTTTAGCTAGTAGATGGAAAATACCAAACGATGATACTGAACGTAAATATATTACTGCTAGATTTTGTGATGAATGGATTGTAATAGCAGCTTGTTTCAATATGATAAGAGATGACAATACAGTTACTGATTATCGTAAGCAACAAATTAGATATGCAGAAAAAGTTATTCATCAATTTTATCATAATATAACTAACCATGGCTATGGTCTAACTATTAGCTATCGTAAAGTACAAAAGTATGCAGAACCATTAAGTGCAATACTTGACATGTTTAGAGATAAACCTGAGCATGATGAAGTATATAAACCAAAACCAAAACCACAACATACCGCACCAGGTATGGATGAAAATAGTGATGAAGGTGAAGATTCTGATGAGTTAAATGGTGGTTCTTTAGAACAACGTACGAGAGACAATCTAGCAGAGTTATTGTATAGAAGTACTCAAGGTACAGGTAGATGGGGTGAAATGTTTACGCATCAACCACCATTGTCTGTTAATTTACAAAGTAGACTTAGAAATGGTAGGTCATATAGACCATCTGACTTTGGTTACAGCCCAAAATATATTAATAGATACTGTATAGATAAGAAAATATTCAAACAGAAAATGACTGCACTTGGTGGCACAATACTTATTGATGCGTCAGGTTCTATGTCATTCGATGGTCAAGATATTTTAGAAGTTATGCAGCAATTACCTGCTGTTACTATTGCTATGTACAATGGTAGTGGTGACACAGGTGATTTACGTATTATTGCTAAAAATGGTAAACGTGTAACTGAAAAGTATTTAGATGACTATTCAGGTTTCGGTAATATTGTAGATGGTCCTGCTTTAGAATGGCTAGGGACACAACCAGCTAGAAGAATATGGGTATCAGACATGCATGTGTTTGGTGCGCATGGTCATACCGCTGGTTTTAATCTAATGGCTGACGTGAATAAGTTAGTTAGAAAATACAATATTGTTAACCTTAAGAACATAGAAGAAGTAAAGGAACATGCATTAAAACTGAATGTAGTATAGTTAAGGAGTAATGTAACACGCAAGTGTGGCGGAGTTCCTTTCCTTTGCTTAAGCATTACACCGATAATTAGAGTGGAATAGAGTGCAAAGAGAACTTGCAACAAGGTATTTTATTCATCATGTCAACAGTGACCTATAGTGAACACCACTCTGATTATTTAGCCCTGCGTGCTTTCCCTCAATACTTCGTGTCCATAGGTAGGACACTCGTATTTCGGGTTAGCCCGCTCCGTCTAAATAAATTAAATCCTTGTATATAAAATAAATGAACATATAATGACAAGTATGAAAGATATAGATAAACTTCTGAAGGAAGCTGAACATGGTAAGACAAGTTCAGTTGCTGACAGAATAACAGATG
>Ga0181380_1000581_pt1 | contig 16294 bp, 33 predicted proteins | sample 3SPOviralmetaG_FD_130116 | JGI IMG/M metagenome (GOLD analysis project Ga0181380, IMG submission 130116) | Marine viral communities from the oligotrophic San Pedro Time Series (SPOT) site, San Pedro Channel, CA, USA - 3 SPOT_SRF_2009-08-19 | ecosystem: Environmental > Aquatic > Marine > Strait... | reverse complement strand
TCTGTAAAAGAATACATTAAATAAAAACCTCGTAACTCGTTGAATATCAGCGAGTTACAGCTGGGCGGATGCCGCCGCCCGTAACTCCTTACTAATCAATGACTTAGGAAGTTTTTTATTGTTAGTGAGCTTTGTAACCCGTTGTCGCTCAGTGAGTTACCGACCGTTGAACGTGGTCGCCATCGAAGCCGAGCTTTATTTGGATTTATTTTGTTTGTTCTGGGGGATATTACTTATTTGGTAGTTATTCGTTATTTCTTCGAAAATATCCCGACCTGAGTTATTTGGCGCGAAATGACTTGACCTGAACATCGAGCGGAATGTATTATTTGGTGCGGGGCAAATTAATATTGTTTTTTGTTTCATGATTATTTGGGCGATATCACACGACCTGCGAACGTGGCTGGTGGGGCGAGGTTGCTCTTATTTGTTTTTTTTTATTCTTATTTGGGGGATATGCCGCGACCTGCAGCTTTTTTAAAAACTTTTTGTATTTACCCCCTAGCGAAAATCCATTTATTTTATTATTTTGATCTTTATCTGCTGTCTCTGGTGATCGCCATATACAACCCCCACGCAAAAAATGTTACGAATACTATAGTGTCCACGTCCAGTAGTGTGCCGCTAAATCCCTGTAAAATCAAGGAAAATTAACGAGAATTATTTAAAAAGACTTTTTATTATTTAAATATAATTAATATGGCCAATCCATAATCGACTTCCATGCATTTTATTTTATCGATCATTCTGTTTCTATTCCCCTCTATATTGACTTGTATCTTTCTTATATTGTATAAGGTATAGATGGTGATTGAGTGGTGTGGTTGTTTGTGTCATTGGGTGGGTGGTATGGGGGTATACGTGGCTGGTCAAGTATATTGTTGCAAATGACGTGGTTTTTATAATTTCAAACGAACAATTAATAATTAATCTTCATAATAGTAACCAAAGTCTCCATCATTGTGTGATCCTATTTGATATACTGACCTAGAGGATTGGTACTCCCTCATAAAGTTCCTCTTCTCGATTCTGTGAGCCTTTAGCTCTGCTTTGGTTCCTACCATAGCGGGTCGAAGACTACACGCACACTCGTCCATATAGGGCAATGCGTGTTTGTAGATCAGGAATCTATAGAAGGTTCGAAGACCGGGGAAGTTGATGCGACCATTCATGAAATCGCTCTTGAAGCTAGCATTGAATAGATTGTGAGCTAGGTTAGCATCACTTCGAACTTCCTCAGGTGGGCCGATTAGAGCAACAGATATCCCATTGCCCCAAGATGATACTACATATTTCATACCAACTCTTTGAGTAGTTTCCTACCTTTAGGTGTTATCATGCGCTTACCCTCGATAGTCATAAACCCATCCTTGAGGAGTCCATTCTCAGCGTCCCTCTGTAGGGCTGACCTCGACATCCCAGTTACAGCAGAAAGCATCTGGAGGCTACTGGGTCCATGTGAGCTTAGCGTCTTGAGGATCTGCACCTCGATGTTACTAAGACCGAATGGTCTGATACCAAGGATCTTCTTTAACCCTACCCAAGCTGACTTATCAACAAAATCAATCTTCTTGATGTTGCAATATGAGCTAATCTCTAAAACTCTCTTAACTGCACTTCTAGCATTACCCCGAACACTCGATGCAATTTCATTCAGAACAGTAGGATCATAACCAATCCAATCTTTTTTATTCTTAATGATATACTTGAGGTCTTGTGGAGTATATGGTTGAAAATCAACAATAGTCATTCTATCCTTGAGAGGAGCAAAGATCTTATCTAACTCTGTAGTGGCGAACAAGAAGTTCTGTTTGGTGAAATCGAATGTAGCAAATCCACTTTCCCCGAAGTTCACAGTCTTACTTTTAGCGCCCTCAACATTAAACACTGTTAAGAATATATCTACAAGATCTTTAGGTAGAGCATGGCACTCATCGAGGAGGACTGATACTTCCTGACCTGCAATAGCTGGCATAAACACCTGCTCAAGAAACTGACCTGCATTCCTAATAGAACCACAGTTGATCTCTACAAGCTTCTTCCCCATACCTACAGCAAAATGCTTGGCAAACTCAGTCTTACCTAAGCCTTTAGAGCCGTTAAGCATGATGGGTGGGATGATAGACCCAGCCTTCTCCGCTTGAGCGTAAAAGGAAAGCTGGGACTTGACCTCTGGCTGGCCGACTAATTTAGAAAACATTTTCATTACTGGTAAACATTGAATTGGATTGTCTCTTCTGCTTCTGGCTCATCAGTGATAGATGAGATTGTCATTGCTGGTTTAGGTTCGAAGTCGAAGCCCATCTGCTCAAGGAACTTCTTACTAACCATAACTTTCGCATTCTGTCCGAACTGATCAATGAGGTCATTGATGCTGACTCTGACGAATGATGTGGAACCTTTGGGGCGTCCCCGACCTTGCTTTGCTGTATTACTCATGACTGTCTGTAGTTTAGTGATTGGATTTGGTTTGGTCAACTTTTTTTTGATTTAAAAATAGATTATTTTCATAACCGAGATCTTTAGGTTGAGGATCTCCAGTCTCCTGCTCAGCAATATCATTCAGTTCAGCCATAATAGTCTGATACTCTTCGTATTGCTCTGGCGTAATAAAAATAGGGTGTTCGAATTCCATAACGAGGCGATTATGGTCAAAGAACACCCTGAAGCAAGGCTTTTTTTGTATTAAAAAGTCTTTTTATCTTAAAATACTAGTAATCAATGAGTTGTGGAGGTAGTTTTTTGTCTTTTTTCCTGTGTCATGGCTTTAGCAAGCACTGTGTAACCGATTATATCGTCAAAAGCGTCATAAACACTCTCGTTTGACACCTTCAACTCCCCATCATTTGTAAATGACCGGATTCTCTGGATCTTATCCATAATCCTCATCATAATACCCACAATAGGATCAATATCTAAGACCTCTGTCGCTCTAAAGTTGGCAAAAGGGTCTTGACTCTTCTCTCCACCAGTATAATCGGAACTTTTTCTGCGTAAAGTATCCTTGAGATCATTAGTGGTCTCTTCCAGCATTGTTATAACGTTTTCAATTGTCATGATATTTTTTTTCTTCCATTCTTTGAATATGTTTTTCCCAGATATCTTGGGTTTTTTGGGTTTGCCCATGCTTTTCTAGAAATTCTTTAGCTTCTTGTATCCTTCTTATGGCTAATTTAGCTCTCGCTTCTCTATAGACAGCGAAGGGGAACTTAATCCAACATACGATTCCCACAAATAAACCAAGTGGGGTGCCTATAATGATTGCCCCCATTATAATAGAGAACTCTTCGTAAATTTTTTTTACTTTCATGTTATTGTAAATAATACTTATCTTCCCAACCTAGTCTCTCTATTCTGTCTTCAAGATACTTCTCGCCCCACTCTAACATTTCTGGGGAAGGAGCGTGTCCATCGTTGTGGGAATGTCTGAATTCCTGATCTTTGAATCTAGGGTTTGTTTCGGCTGCTATACGGACCGCTACAGCTTCGTCTTTGTCATAAAAACGACCAAGCTTAAGGAGCCTGCCTTTATTGTAAATATTCACTTCATACTTCTCAGTGCTTTTGCTCCAAAAAACCCCAGTTACCCCGCTAGTATTATCTTTTCGTTGCTTGGAATTATATACGTTCTGACTAGACGTAGCTAACCTAAGATTTGAAAATTTATTGTTTAATCTGTCACCATCTTTATGATCAATCTGCTTTTCTTCTGGGTCTATCCCCGTACATAGGAAGTAGACTATTCTATGAACACAATAGGGATTACAATGAAATTTTATCTTAAAGTAACCGTTATCAATGTATCCAGCTTCTTTACCTTTTATAGCCCTACTCCGCCGATTAACTTTATTAATAAGCCCAGTGCTTGATTCTTCACAGTAAGCAATATAATCTCCTATGTCTTTGGGGATTGGGATGAATTTTCTTTTAGTTTTCATATTACCTAAGTATTAATTGTTCTTGAACAGGAGTCTCAATTACATTCTTATAAGCAAAATCATACATCTTTGGCCCCAAATCTGACCCCCAAACAGTAAGTAGGACTTCTTCTAGCATTGTGTTATATCCTGACACCGCTTCTTCTTGTATTTTAAAGTTTTTAGAGATGTAGAACTCTTTACCATTTTTATCTAGTATGTTTGGCCATCTAATGTCAACTCGGTATGTATTCTCAGGTGTTTTACGCACACTTTTATACTTCTTGCCCTTGTAAGGTCCACACTTAAGCATATTCTCAGATTGAGTAACAAGCATTAGATTGGTATGATGGTTGTTACTTCTGTTGTTATCAATGTGATCAGGGCATACCAGATTGCAAATAAAAGTAAAGCCCATTGGAGTTTTTAATTCATGTCGATCATTACCTATTTGTAAGCCATAATGAGACACTAGAGGAGATTTGGATATAAGATCAGGAAATGTTTCTGCGAATAATCTATGTTGTTCAGCAGTAAATTGACTGTATCCGATGCAAAAACAATATTTAAGATAATGTTCTCTATTGCATGAAGGTTTCAAAGCTCTATCTTTATCTTTATACATCCTGCCATAAACATTTGAGGTGTAAAAATCCATTTTATACTCAGGATAAGTAACTCCTTGGTAAACTATTGGTCTTCTGAATGTTTTCATATTGATTCTCCTAAGCTACTTATAGGCATGTTATACATATCCGCATGAACTTTAAAACCATTAGACGGATCTACAGCCCCTTTCTTCCAGAAGATTGCCTTATCAAAGTAATCCTCCTTAGACATAAACCCACATAACCATATTGATTCTACTCCATAATACTGTGCTTTACTACCCATTCCCCTTTTCTCTTTGAAAGTTATAGAAATAAAAGCGTAAGTATCTGTTTTCTGGTGCTTACTCGTCCCTGCTATAGATACTTCAAAAAAAGGCTTTGGATCTACAGTTCTCCTCTTTGTTTTGACATCTATTTTTCGGCCATCTTTGATTAGATCATAGTCATATTTATCTCTACCTTTATCACAAGATATATTCTTACAATCTAAATACTTTGTTAACGCAATCTCAGCTAAGTAACCAGCTAAGTTACCTCTGCCTGATGTGATAGAGTTATTAATAGATCCTAATTCTTCCGCTTTCTTAACAGCATTATCAATCATGGACTGGTCGAAGTCTAACTTTATCATTTTATTTTTGTAGCGTAACCTTGATATTGATCTGCTGGATCTAACTCCCACCCGTTTATACCAAACTCATGCGCCCCGGTCTCAGCAGTCGTAATATCATGAATGTCTGGCGAATCTAACCTATGGCAACAAGAGTCGATGGGGTTATCTTCTTTGTTTAACACTACGACCATCAGCTCTTTATATCCGTTAGGGCCGATAATTCTACTGTCGTATCTAAAACTCATTCTGCACTAATCACGATGTAGTCGTGAAAGCTTTTATAGCTTTCAGCATATTCAACACAAGACTTAAAGTCTCCTGAGTGATCCACATAAGAAGAATCAATAACAAAGTACTTGCCCTCTGGGATTGGATATGGTTCAGCTCCTCTGGCTAAATGAGTAGAAGAGATTCTCCAGCCATCGCCATCACTCTTTACTATCGTTTTAAATTTTAAAGTATCAGCAGGATGAGCATCTTCTTCAAAAGTCTTGAGCATTTTAGTAAGCTGCCACTTAGTCAGAAAAACATGAGCATCAACTTTCTCTGGAGGAACTACCTTAACGGTCTCCTTGAACCGTAGTTTAGGCTCTTTATAGCCATGCCAAGCGGCCACACCCCACACTCCCCACAAGGGGAGACAAACAGACGCGAATAATAATATTTTTTTCATTTTATTAAAGAATTGAGAATTCATAGTAACCAGCTTGATTTAATTTATCCTTGAGTCTCACCCCATCAAAATCCATTGGTTTTATTTTTTTGAATCCATTCTGGCCGATATAAGTTATTAAGTTATCAGAGACCCTATTCCTATAACAATAAGCTACAGCATTTTTGCCTTTGCTTAAGTATTCAGCCGCTATAGCTGGAGTCTTCACCAGATAAAGAGTTTCTTCCTTGTTGAAACTTACGCCGGGGACGTTAGAGGGGTAGACATAATCATGGGCGCATCTATTTAATTTTTTATAAGCACCCTTATTATTTGTCCCGGCTAAATAATGTCCTATTATAGTCTTTTCATCATAAGGATCATAAAAGGGGAAATGCAAATCTCCATCCGCATTACATTTAATATTTAAAAGATTTAAAACTTCGGTCTTAATTTTATAACTTCTATGAACTATTAGAACCGATTGCGTGGGACAATCGAATGCTCTATATCTATTTCTCCATTTGTGGGCTTCCATAATCTAAAACGGTTTTTTTTCTTTAATATATTTTTTTAACACTTTGACTCCTTTGCTATCATACTCAAACCACCATTCTTCAGTATAACCACCCGATCTGGTAATTTTATATATAACACGCCCTAAATCATCTAATTCTAAATTTTCAAACATACTTTACCAATGTCTAATTGTATTCGCTATGATGAATCCACATGTCGTTATATGGACGAACCACCAAAAAGTTCGGATGAGAGCGGCGAGGTCAGCTTCCCTAGGGTTGTCTGACACCCGCTCGCCCATCGTCCTACACCATATCCTCCACAGTTTTGACTTCAAGTCAAGCTGAAATTGTGGATTACTTAGTTAAAATGCTATAAACTAGCATTGCTGCATCCAGAACAAACAACGTACCAAAGAATACGGCAATTGTTTTTAACGCTCTGGTCCTAATCTGAATCGTATCATTGAGATCACTAAGATCTTTTTTAATCGATACGATCTCTTCATTTTCTGTCTTTGTCATAAGTTTTTTACTGTGATATTATTTATTTCTCTCCTAATGATAACGATAGGATCATTATAGAAATTTAAATCTTGTATAGTTATTCTATTATTCTGCCAGTATACCAGCGCAGATTCCTCATTGTGAAACTCCGGGGTATTTGGGACAGGCTCATATACAAAACCTCTATCTTTTACAATCAGGTGGACCTGCTTATAGCCTTTCATTTTTAAAACTCAAGCTTGATAGCTCTGGAGGTTCCCGCTAACCCAAGAAAGACATCTTTACCCTTAGTCAAAGCGCAAGTAGAGTAACCAGTCCCAAGACTCATTATCCCAGAACCCTCTTTTGCTGTTGGCCAACCATCCATGAACTGATAATCATAGTCCTCCCATTGGATCTCTTGAGTCAGAGGGTTAACTCTGAAGCATTTTGTATCCCCCCAGAACGCACTGTAAAGCCAACCGTCAGGAGCAAGGTAACCGTGGAAATTTTTATTTTTATTAGCCACCTTTAGATATTCCGCTGGCAAATCAATCTCCTTATAACTATCATCAGCACAATTAATAATTAAAATCTTTTTACCCGTCCTTGGTAGGCAGAATACCTTATTAACACTTGGGACATAAGTAGCTCCAACATACTTAACACTAAATCCAGAAACCCCAGATGTAACAGGCTTGCCCTCTAATAAGAAACTTGTGCCATTTTTATCTATCTTAAGAATTTTATTTCCTAATGCGGGTGGCATATAAACATTCCCGTCTGGATCTGCTGCTGCTCCCCACACATGGCCAAAGTATCCCGGCTGTGGAGGAGTAAACGATCCAATCTGACCCGTCTTAGTGTTTAAAGTATAAATCTTTAAGGTTTTAGTATAGGATGGCATGTAGATAATACCATTCGCTCCCTCCGCTCCAGACCTAACTTGAGGACAAGAACTAAATTTATTTTCTAAAGTAATCTCTCCCGTCGATCTTTTTAACTTACCTACAGAGCTTGAGTATGCTGGCAAAAAATAAGTGTAACCATCAGAAGCTTTGACATTACCGATAAAACCTTTATAACCTTGATCTTCCCTTACTATAGAATCCTCAAGAGTGTCTGTCTTGATATGCATATCAGATTTATAACCTAAAGAATGGATGAAACCTTTATCATCCATAGCCATTGTGCGGGTTTTTGTGAGATTGCCGCTAATCTCGCCTTTTAAATACTTGAAGCTTGGCCAAGATGGAGGAGATCCATCCAAAAAAAAACCACCGCTAGTCTCTGCGCTAGTCTCTGCGCTAGTCTCTGCGCTAGTCTCTGCGCTAGTCTCTGCGCTCGTCTCTGCGCTAGTCTCTGCGCTCGTCTCCGCGCTAGTCGAGGCTAGTTCATAAGCACTAGCAGAAATTTTTAAATTTTCCAAGTCTTTGACAACCTGCTCTAAATTGCCTATCAGTTTATCAATCGTGCTATGTATCATAGTATTATATTATAGTTCAAAAAGTTGGTATTCTCAATTTAATTATTGGTGCGCCCGACTGGATTCGAACTAATGTAGCTTTACGAAAAAAGTTGTGAGAACTTTCTTTTTTAAGTGTATATATATACATATGAGAGAATGTAGAAAATGTCAAGCTATTATTCCAAGGAGTGTAGTAATAGACGGAAAGAGAAGGAACCTAGCTAATAGAAAGTTTTGTTTTGATTGTTCTCCTTGGGGGAGCCATAATACAAAACCAGATATAGACAAAAAAACAGTCAGGCCAAAAGATTATAAGGATTGGAGTGATGAGATTAAAAAAAATCATTCAAAGAAAACTTACGAACTCCAAAAGCAAAGACGTTTTGATAGAAAGAAAAAGTATGCATTGCTAAAGGGGGGGTGCTGTGTGAAGTGTGGTTATGATAAAAATCTATCCGTTTTAAATTTTCACCACAGAGAACCAGAAAAAAAGAATTTCAACTTAAGTTCTAGGGAGTTAGCTATGTTTTCTGAAGATCGTTTGTCAGAAGAGTTAGATAAATGCGATTTGATATGTGCTAATTGCCATGCTGAATTACACCATCCACATCTTGGAGATTGGAAATAGGGGCGACAGGAATCGAACCTGCTTACCTTCGATTATGAGTCGAACGCTAGACCAATTAGCTACACCCCTTAAAATATCTCTGGAAAAAGAAAATTAATTATACCAGAAGCTTTAATCAAAACTAAAAGCAAAGCCGCTGATATAATATATAATCCTTTTTTAATCATTTAAAATCTTTATCGTATTTATCCGCCCAAGAGGGATCTTGATCATTCGATTTAGCCTTAACAGACTCCTCGTACTGCCTATCAATCATCTCATTTTGAATTTTTCGTTCTCGCCAAGAAGGTGGATTTAGCACTTGAGGATCAATCGTTGATTCGCGATTTACAAACCACTCAGCGGGGTGGAACATTCTAAATTGTAATATTTTTTTAATTGGATTCTTCATTTAGCTCGGTTTTAGAAAGGAAACATGGGGTTGTATCACCCATATATGCTCCGATTTGATTAAAGTAAAAGAACTCAAAAGCTTCATCTTCAGTCATACCATCAGACTGCAAGCGATTAATTACTTTTTGTTTGTCATAGCAATAAATAGTAGGCTGGCCAAACCTCTCGACAGTCCCAACGATACAATCGTCGTAGCCGACCATAACCAACATTTCTGATTCTTCTATCATTCTAGTATCATTTCACCAGAGAATACCTTCTTTGCTATCTCATTACCATCCCCCTTAATCTTTTCCCCATTTGAATGATAAGCTTTGAAATTCCGAAATTTTTCTCCTTTATTCCATACTAAAGACATTTGCTTTTGTCCATTCTCATACCAACTGTCGAACGAACCATGAAGCTTACCTTTAAGGATGCCAGCTTTAGCTAGCATTTCTCCATTGATATGATAGCGGATGGAAGTCCCTGTAAATAAAGAGTCCATGTCTTCAGACGTATAAAATGTATTAGTAGCGTAATCAACAAACAACTCTTCTCCATTTACTGTCGGACCTTCTGGATAACCTGACCCTCTGTTAACATAAGCGTCTACCCCAAACTTAAAAATTAGAGATATTACAGCAACAACTAGTGATATTTTAAATAACTTATTCATAATCTAATAACCCCAACTACTCAAGGTATGCTGAAAAGGAGAATCCTCTATATTACTAACCAAGTCAAGCATTTTCTCTGCTATTTCTCTAATTTCTTTTTGAGCCTGTTCACTCTTGCGTAATTTAACAAAATTAGCAAAGCTCCTCATATTAAACTGTACGTCAGCTTGGATTCTACTGTTATAAGTTTTGAAGAAACGGGCAGATTCTTTTGCTCGTTTACGACCCAACCTTGACTCAAGAGCTTCTACACATTCATGGTAAAGTTTATTCCCATGAGCTGTGTATATCATAAGCTCATTCTGCCACGCTTCTGGCCAGTCTTCCGGGATAAACATTTTATCCTCCTTTAGTTCTTTGTATCGTGCCGACTCAGCATTAAGCGAAGATATTCTATGCTTAAGTAAGTGAATATGAGAGGCGATATCACAATCAATAAGGAAATGAACGCTGCCTTTTTCAAAGGGTGTTTCATGTCCGTGGCTCCAAAGCATGTCGATGAGCTTCGGAATTCTCTCTCTTTTCTTTTCATCCAGTTCTCTTGAAGTCGATGTCCAAGCACTACAAGCAATGACTTCATCACTGCCGTAATGCCCTAATAATTCTACTGTATTTTTCATTTTTTTCTAACCTAAAGATTAACAGTTATAAATGTTTTTGGCATTATTTTTCTAACGTATAAAAAATTCCTGTTGCGATAATTTTGCATCATAGCCCTACCGAACGATTCAAAAGCTCTAGGATTCCTAGATATTTTACCGTGCTGATCTTTTCTGATACTCCAATCGGAGTAGGTTGTAGCTTGCCCCATGTCGAAGTCAATGCCTATTTCTCTAGCTACCCCCCAAAAATAAAATTCATCAGCAAAGACAACTTCGTTCTTTACGAAATACTTAGACCAATGATCAAAGGTCTCAACAAACTTAATTGCGTCCTTGCGCCTTAAAACAAAAAATTGGCAAACTGCATTATATTTATCAAACTTATAATCTTTAACCCCCTTCCTGAAAGTCAACTGACTTTTAACTTTAGTGTGAAAACTAAAATGTTTTGCAAAGGTTGTCTTTGGATATCTTTCTTTGATCAAAGATACTGTTTCGTCTAAAGGATATAATGGTAAATGAGAATCACTAATCAAGGAGAAGTACTCATTATCTTCATCCTCCAAAGCTGCTTTGATAAGTTCTATAGTAGCCTCGACTAAAGAGAATTGCCCCCAACTGGTAGGCACTTTTTTATCTATAAAGTAATCAGAAAAGAAACGGGATTTTCTACTTTTAGAGTGAATGTACAAGCTAAATAGATCTTCGTCACCCCCATCAAAAAACTTTTTCCACACCCCTTCCTGATTGAAGGAGTGCAGAGATAAATTTAAAAATGCTACTTTATTCATTCTAAACTGGAGAATACCAACTTGGAGCTTCTCTTTTGGTCCACTTAGCGAAGCGTGATTTGTCGTAATTGTAATACTCCCTATACTTTTCTACGATAGAAAGGGTATCGAATCGAGGGTGCGTACGGCATTTTTGGTCTTGGCTAATAGCTACAGCGAATTCAGTAAGCGGTCCAGCTGGCACAGTAGAGCGATGCATATTGAACATACACCATTTAATGAACTGTTCAGAGAAGTGAACCTTATCGGTCCTAAACTTTTTCTCTCTAGACATAGCTAAGCCATGACGGATCAACCAGATCATATTAGATTTAGTTTTAGCGGCCCAGATAGTACAAGGATGCTTTGAGTAAGAGTGTTTGCGACTGTTGCCCTTCTGACTCCTTGGACAGTCTTTATCTTCTAAGGTCTCCAACGAAAAGCAATTAGCTAACATTTGAGCGGTTTCGACAATCATCTTTGAAACGTGCTTGTCACAAAGGTTTTGGGCTGCTTTATATGGGTCTTTATCTGTAACGAATATGTTCATTGCCCAGTTAAAATAACAATCTAATCTCCTGAGTCAAGCGGTTTTTTTCTATTTTTTAGTAGATCTTCGATGTCGTAGATGTAACATTGGACTCCATTGAAGATAAAATCCCACATTGAACTCTCTAGTCTGGGGTTGGGATTAATCTTTTGAACTAAGTCATCATAAAGCTTCTTTTTTTCTAGGTCTAGACCAGCTAAAGCTTGTTGAGCCTCTTTAATTAAGTCGATTTCCTCTTTAACACTCATAACTTATCATAATATACGAAATACTAACCCGAAAATCAACTAAAAAGTGTAATTAATAGTGTGAAGAGACTGTCTCATGTAAACGTTTTAAATCAGAAAATAAAAATTAGCTATGAAGAGATGGAAGATTGGGGCGAATGCTTTTTGGATAATAAATTAATTAAATTAAATAAAAAATGCCTCAAAGACCCAGAACAACACTGGTGGACATTGGTCCATGAGGTCACCCACATGATATTTGAACTCTCAGGGATAGCTTTTATGGCAGAGAATGATGAAGAAGCTTACGTCAGATGCGTAGAAAACCTAGTCATACCTTGGGTTTTAGAGCATCAACAGTTAAAAAAGATGAAAAAATAAAGTATTTTGAGTGTAATAAATAGTATGCCATTACCAAGTCCCAATAACGGAGAAAAAAGATCTGATTTCATTAGTCGTTGTATGGTCGATCTCACGACAAAAGAAGAATTTAAAGACGCTAAGCAGAGGGCCGCTGTATGCTCGTCACAGTTCCAAAATGCCGAAAGCAAAGCTTCTATCGTTGTCGGAAACCCTTGGGACGAAAGCGATATCTACTATTATTTCTCTAAGTCTAGCGAAAAAGAAACAGATCATTACTTTGATACAAAAGAAAAAGCTTTGGAAGACGCTAAGAAATTAGGACTAAAAGGTTTCCATACTCATACAAATGATGACGGCAAAACTCTATATATGGCTGGCCCAAATCATGAAGCCTTTATGAAGCGCCATGATGAAATCCTCAAAGAGAAGTCTGATAGCAGCCTTTGGGAGAACATCAGAAAGAAAAAAGAGAGAATCAAAAGTGGTTCGGGAGAGAAGATGAGAAAGAAAGGCGACAAAGGAGCGCCGACATCTGATCAAATAAAAAAAGCCAAAGGAGATAAGTCATGATTAAAAAAACTGTAATCTTAACTATAGCTTCAGTCTTATCTGTATCTTGCTCCTCTTGTTGAGGGAAGCAAAAATACGTGACCGTGAGTCATGAAGAAACACTTAAGCCAAACCTCAAGGATTATGAGGTCAAAAATGGGAGGGTTTACCCTAAAAAAATGCACCCTGCATTAAAAAGACTGTTTCCTTAAAGTCTTAAATATATCATAAAGGAATTGATCCTTTTTGGTAGCCTCCCTAACTTTATTCTTCAGCTCAAAAGAATGTGAAGTGTGGGCAATCTCTCTTTTTATAACCCAACCATCTTCAATAAAATAATCTGTGTCCCACTCAAACACTTCAGAAATATAATCCAAAGCTATCAAATGCCTTTGAGCATCAGATATTTCGATCTGGACCTCTTGTTTACCTGTGATCTTCATGCGTTATAACTACACTAATAAATCAATATCCGTCAAGAGTAAATTTCTGTTTAGATTCCTGCCACTGCTGATAGTTTAATCTACGGCCACCTAGATAGTAGACTTTCTTACCATTTTTTGTGGTGATTGCTGGGCCATCTAGGTTATGCAGTCTCCCATGATCCCAATACTCTTCACATCCATTGTTAAGTATAACCGCTGGTTTTCCTTCTCGATGCTTTACCGTGCGATTAATATCTTCAAAGTATCGAACCCCATCAAAATCAACGCGCATAAAAGAATTGTTTTCTGGATTAGCGTGGTATATTTGTTTTTCCATATTTTTTAAAAGTAGCTTTGGAGGGAATCGAACCCTCACGATCTAGGATCAATGGATTTTAAATCCACAGCGTCTACCAATTCCGCCACAAAGCCTTAGTTAATTGTTAGACTATAATACATTATTTGTATATACCGTCAACCTCAAAACAAAAAAAATGAGACCGCCTGTTAAGACGATCTCATATGCCCCCCATAATCAAAGGCATTTAAAAAGATAATAATTTATTTATCACCCTTATCCTTAGCTTTGCCAAAATTCACACTGAGGAAATCAACCACTTTGTAAACTTTAGATAACCAACCTCCTTCTTTCGGGGTAGGAGTAGCAGCTGCAAAAGCACTAGCCGCAGCGATAACAGCGGTAGCCCAATTAAACCAAGCTTGCCCTTCAATAAATTGTGTAATTGCGTCCATAATAATAGTATTGTTACTGTATATTACACCAAAAACCCGTTAAAAATAAAATTATTTTCCCTGACCGTTATAGGGTTTTTTATAATTAGTAGAACCTTTAATCTGAGAGGTTTTACTTTTAGCGTGAACCCCTTTCCTACGGATTCGCTTTTTTCTTTCGTAAGTTACTCCTTTTTTCATTTAATTATCTTTTACAAATTGACCATCCACCATCTTGCCAGTGCGTTTTTTAATGACATTATAAGCCGCTTCTAAACAATCAACACTATCCATATTAACCATCTTAGCCAACAGAATAATAGTCACGAGCATATCGCCGATACCGTCTTTAGCTTCCGCTAAAGCGTCCTCTTCAAGAGAAAGACTACCAAAATCATCTGACATTAAAACATCGTTTAGTATTTCTTGATTAGTAAGAGAAGCTAATTTTTCCAAAGCTTCTTTAGTTTCATTCAACTCTTCTTGAGTTTTATCCAGTTGGCGAAGTGGAGTTGACTTAGCGAAAATGCCTTTATCTTCTCCCCATTTTATTACTAATGCACTTAGTTGTTCGTAGTTCATAGATTCTTGACTCTTTATTAATTGAGTAAAATATTTTTCAAAGTTCCTCATTACAAGTAAACAAATTTAGGAGCTATCTCTTCTAACTCCTCACAAAGCCTTTGTATTTCTCCACCAGTCATTCCCGGCGCTAAATTTTTTAATTGGAACATCTCCTCATAGAACTTAACGTAATCCTCCTGCTGTTCTATATATTCGTTAGTCTTACTGTTTCGGATATGATCTCCAAAAGTTTCGTAAATTGTAGTATCAATACACTTTTCGACTGGATCAAAGCAACTTTGACTAACAACCCATTTGAAGATGTCAGAGCGATTCACTTCTATATTTTTAATTTCTTCAGAACCCATTATTCGCTTTGGTTATTAATCAACAACCCCATCATAGCTAGTATGATGGGGCCGTCAACTATAGTTTTAATTTATTTACAAGAATCCACCAAAGCAGCTTCTTTATCTCTACGCCTTAGTAGCCCATCCAAGCCTTTGCCAGCCCAGATCCTTTTCATATTCCTAATCTCTTGAGCTATCGCCTCATAGTTTTTACTAGGGACAAGACCTCGGATACGGGCCATTTCAGCTCGACGAGACCCTTTGATAGAACTACCACGGTTAAATACCAAACTAACCAAAGCGCCAAAAGCGTCTGGCTCTAGCTGATCTGCTCCGGGGAAAGCCCTCAATGTCATTTTAATAAAGCGGGGTATTGTATTATTTTTAAATACATTTAAAGCGGAACCCCAAGGAATCTCGATATCTCGCACACTAGATAATTTAGAGTTAGCAGAACCTCCTTTAAAACCTAAGCATTTTCGCAAGCGGCTATAATCAGAGTCATCAATTCTACCTCCCCAATCTTCTTGGAACTGACTAGTGCTATTATAACCTAAATCATAACCTACGCCAATAGTCACTCCACTAGCGCCTTTTGGCCAACATGGACGTTTTAGAAAACGATTATAGTAACCCTCTCCACCTCCAACCTCATAGTCCAAAACCAACTGAAGAGATCTGGGGGACAAAAGCTCTTTAGTATTCTCTTCGGATTCGTGTTGGCAGGTGGAAGGCGTTACAAAATCATCATCAACCAATAAGGTTTTAAGGGTTTTCCAAGTTACTGGACCATCCACACCATCATCTTCGACTTGAAGAATCCTTTGCACATATTGGATCAGCTCCTTTTCCTCTTTACCCTCAAGTAGACCAGCTACAATAGCTGACCAAGTTTGGACGCCATCAACACCATCTACAGTTATATCTAACTCAGATTGTATATCTTTGACGATTTGCTGTTTACCCGCAAATCTCATTTAACTAATCTTCAGATGGCGTTTCTTCAGATGGTTTTTGTTGAGGCATCTGATCTGAAATCTTTTTGACAAAAGTCAAAGCCGCTTCAGCAGCATTCAAACCTTGGGCTTTGGTAGCAATATCGAGAAGTTGAATAAGAACTTCTGCTTCGTTTTTGTTTAATTCTAGGGTAATATTATCCATATCTCCTATATTATAAAAGGGTTGACCTAAAGATCAACTAAAAATTAAAAAAATTT
>Ga0181380_1000577_pt1 | contig 16415 bp, 19 predicted proteins | sample 3SPOviralmetaG_FD_130116 | JGI IMG/M metagenome (GOLD analysis project Ga0181380, IMG submission 130116) | Marine viral communities from the oligotrophic San Pedro Time Series (SPOT) site, San Pedro Channel, CA, USA - 3 SPOT_SRF_2009-08-19 | ecosystem: Environmental > Aquatic > Marine > Strait... | reverse complement strand
GCTTAAACTCCTGAATAGGACCAACAATATCTTTCCATTCCTGAAATGAGGCTCTGTCTAAGTTACCAACTTTCTTATATTTGTCTCTTAAGACTATTTCGTCAAAATCTTTCTGGGTAAACTCGTTTCTAAAACCATTAACAGTTTCGTAGCAATCATTAGCTACAAGAGTATTTTTATTTGCTGTTGCTAACTCGATTGTAGCCTGATTATTCATCTCATAATGCGAGCCTGAGTATTGACCTAACACGACCTTTTCACCTAAGTCAGTATTTACAAACTCTAGGTTACCGCCTTTTTGATTAATTACATATTTATTTCTATATGTATTTGCATCTGTATTATCATCCGTTGTACCAGCTGACCGGTTTTCGTACGTACCAGGATAATCATTAACTCCTTTATCACCGAAAATACCCGCCCAGTCCTCCTGACCGTAACTACTAGCGAAATATACAGGGAATTGTACATTACCTTCTCTAAAAAATACCCATACGTGTGCACCTACGCTAGGTATAGAGAATGAACCTCTAGCAGCATTATTATAAGCGTTAGGTGTATAATTGTATGTTAGTGGATTAGTTCTATTTGCGTAGAACTCTGCTGTATTAAAAGCATCGTGAAAGGTAATCTCTTCGTCATAAAGAGAATGAGGTGCATTACCGTCAGCACCAGAAGTACCCTGTGTTACAGTGTCAAGGAAATTAGAGTATGACTTAGTACCTGTCTCATTGTAGTTATTAAATCTACCAGTAGCACTCTCACCTACAAGCGGACCAGCATATTCAGCCCATGGTAAGATTTGCTTTAGTTCATTTAATATAGGAGAGGTATCACCATTTATATTATCACCTAAAATACTATCGATGCTCCTATCTGCCTGACCATCAAGCCATGAGGGATCTGAAAGAGGTGTAAGGTGCGGTATAAAGACCTTAACTCTACCATACTGATCCGGATCGTTATTCTGTATAACGATACCAAGGTAGTTACCGAACTTCTTTTTCTCATCCTTTTCCTCCATATTAATATTTAAAAGAAAGTAGTTACATTGCTATAGTTTACGGTTTAGCTGAGAGCACTAGCGCTGCTTCAGCATCTCTTCTCCTCTGCAAACCACGCGTTGAAGGCCATATTCTCTTCATATCTGAAAGCTGGGTAGCTATATAATCGTAGATATCAGTTACAGGTATATTACCTAAGAGAGCTTCATGAATATTTCTCATCTCTTGTCTTGAGCCAGACTTGTTTTTCTTTAGTGATCCTCCACGGTTAAATACCAGTGATACCAGTGCACCAAACGCATCAGCATTTAATTTACCTGGTCCCATTGTGGTTTCAATCGCACGAGGAAATGCACGCTTAGTTTTATTAACTTGTACAGGTACAGTATTGTTAATATACACTTGCTCGGCAGCTGCCCATGGTATGACTATGTCTTTTACTGAAGGTAGCGCAGCTTTCGCAGCTCCTTTTTTAAGACCAACGGTGCGTTCTAGACGTGCAAAATCACCTGGATCTAGCTTGTCACGCCAGTCTAGTGCAAAGGCACTCCTACTATAATAACCTAAGTCGTAACCAACGCCAATTGTAACGCCAGACTGTACACCTGGCCAAGTAGGTCGGCTGAGCCTGGCGTTATAATAATTAGCTCCACCACCCACTTCAAAGTCTAGTATTAATTGATATGCAGCAGCTGTTAAAAGCGGTGTAGGTGAAGTACTTTTACTACCGGTAGGAGATACACTCGGTGCGCCAGTGGTAGTGACTCCGGGTATACTTGTTGGCGAGCTAGGTACTCCTGTGGTGGTTACACCAGGTATTGACGAACCACCGACACCAATGCCCTTACTAGGTACCCTGGCTAATACATTCTGTAAAACGGCAGATGTAGCTTCTTTTCTCTCAGCGACTGTTACACCAGCCTTTAATGCTGCAGCGGCTTTTGCTAACACGTTTTCTGATATTAAACTTTTAGCCGAATCTAGTGATGATACATCTACACTAAAGTCACGTAGATCTGTATTTGCAAGCTGACTAACATTAGTAGTAACGTCGCCAAGCATGTCTCCGAATGATGAAGCGGTTTCTGCGACCTTAGTTATATCAGCAGTTACACATTCTTTTTGCTGTTTTAGAAAATCAGTAGCTGCAATTCGCAGGTCTAACTTCTGGTCTTTAAGAGCATTTACAGCACCCAACGCGTCTTTTGCTACATCTGGTAACTTATCAAAAATGGCTGCTGATGCTAGCGTTTTTATTTCACCTAAATCTGGAATCTCGCCATTAAGGACATTTGTAGCAGCGCTTTGAATCTCACTGAAGTCTGGTACTTCAGGTAACAGCCCAGTTAGCTTATCTCTGTAATTATTGACAGTATCACCTACGAGAGCTTCCATATCTGGTGCTATAGAAGCTATAGCTGAATCGACTTTAAAATCTTTAATATCAGGAGCCAATCCATTTAACTGCGAAGGCAACGCATCAGTAAGTTTTGCAGCTATATCGTCAATTGGTAATGCGTTGCAAAGACTTGGAATTTCTGGAATTGGAATATCAGGTATACTAAAAGCCATATAATTATTTACTTGATATACGCGGTTTAGCCGTTATAATAGGTGTATGACGAAGATGATATCACACGAAACTCCTCTATCTATGCTCGAGGAGTCGATTACTTATAACGATTACGATTATGCTTTAGTGCATTTATTTGAAACTCACCCTGATTATCTAAAGTTCTTTAAGCGGTCTGTAGCTTGCGGCAGAGAAGTTCTATTGGATAATAGTATCTTTGAATTAGGAGAGGCGTTTGATAGTGTTAAATTTGCTGAGTATGTTAAAGAGCTACGACCTACATACTATATTGTACCTGATGTACTTGAAGACGGTTATCAGACAATGGTAGACTTCTCTAAGTTTACGAAAGAGTATAGTGATTTACCTGGCCTAAAAATAGGCGTTGTACAGGGCCGTACATATGATGAGCTTGCTGAGTGTTATCAGTATATGTCTAGGCATGCTGACTATATCGCAATCAGCTTTGATTATAGTTATTATATCGCAACAGGTAGAGGTGGTACGGAGCTAGAACGTTGGTCTACCGGTAGGCAGAAGTTTATTAGAGACCTTATCAATGATGGTATCTGGAACTGGCAGAAGCCTCATCACTTGCTTGGGTGCTCGTTAGCCTCAGAGTTTGGTCATTACGGTGATATTAAGAATATTAGAACGATTGATACTTCTAATCCTGTTGTAGCAGGTATTAAGGAACTACGATATAATGGTAATCTAGGGTTAACGGATAAACCTTCTATTAAGTTAGCTGATCTCATCGATCATGAAGTAACTGATACTCAGAAGGAGTCTATCTACTATAACGTTATGCAATTTAAAAATATTATACAATAAAATGATAGTTAGTTTTACAGGAGCTCAAAGTACAGGTAAGTCTACTCTTCTAGAGAGGTGTAGAGATGATGAAAGGTTTGAGTCGTATGAATTTGAACCGGAGGTGACTAGGTGGGTTAAGAAGACATATGGTTTATCTATTAATGAAGATGGTGATGAGTATACTCAGTTAGCTATTCTAAATCGACATATGCATAATTATCTTACATATAAAGATAAAGACGTTATTTTAGATAGATGTATATTAGATGGTCTTGTTTATACATGGTACTTGCATTCTAAAGGTAAGGTGAGTGTAGATGTACTGGAGCATGCGGCGTATTTGTATCGTAAGCTTGTTGATAAGATAGATGTTATATTCTATACTGAACCTGATATCCCATTGGTAGACGATGGGGAGAGAAGCGTCGACGTAGAGTTTAGAAAAGAGATTGTAGGTATATTTGAGAAGATTTTAGGTTCAGCTGAAGCTTCAACTAAGGTTGTTAGATTGAAAGGATCAGTTGAAAATCGTATGAAAGTAGTATATAATGAGATAGAGAATTATGGCAAATAAAGAACTAGATAATAGTAGAATTAGTAAGCACTTAGGACAGACATCGCAATATAAGAGTCAGTATGACCCTGAATTGCTTGTTAAGGAACCTCGGTCAAATAATAGAGGGTACTTAGGTATCGTAGAGGGTGATCTACCCTTCGTTGGACATGACACCTGGAACGCATATGAGTGTTCCTTTCTTTTAAGTAACGGTCGCCCCGTTACAGGTGTCGTAAAGATTGTATATGACTGTAATAGTCCGTATATTGTCGAGAGTAAGAGTATTAAACTATACCTCAACTCCTTTAATATGACGCAGTTTGAAGGCAGTCAAGAGGAAGCGGTAGCGCAGTTTGGAGCTAAAGTTAGTGCAGACCTTAGTCAGCTGCTTGAAGTTGATGTAGCTGTTAACTTCTTCGAACCAGGTGCGATCGATCAGTATGATGTATGTGCTCATGATGAATGGGACCTAGCAGAGTATAATACCCTTGAGGATCAGGTATGTGATAAAGATGCTGTATATACCGTATATAATGAAACGCCTGAGCTCCTCGAAGAAGGTAAAGTAGTTGGTGATACAGACGTTGAAGTTAAGTACCACTCTGCATTGCTTAAGAGTAATTGTCGAGTAACGTCGCAACCTGACTGGGGCGATGTAATGATTCGTATGAAGTCGAAGCATGTAGTTGATAAAGCTGCGCTACTGAAGTATATTATCTCATTTAGAGATGAGTGTCACTTCCATGAAGAGATCTGCGAATGCATTTACCAGCGTTTAATGAAGGCATTCGAACCTACTGAGTTAGGTGTAATGTGTCTATATGCTCGTAGAGGTGGTATTGATATTAATCCCGTTAGAGCGTCAGATGAAAGTGTAGCTAATGATATGGCCGGTACTTTGATGGACCCTAAGAAAGTGCATATCAAGACGTCTAAGCAGTAAACTATATAATACATATTAACATAAAAAAAGGGTATCGGCGAAAGCCGATACCCTTAAGTTTGTTTATCTTATACTGTGTCTAAGTCTTAGAAATACACGCTGTTAGATGCAGGTGTAAATGAGACCCCAAGTCCAGTAACGAGAATAGTGTGGTAGTAGAGGTTAGCTCCAAAGATGTTATCAACAACTCCGTAACGTGTAAGCAAGCCTACGCGTGGTGCAAAGTCGTTAGGACCAATGGTGCGCTGAACCATAACCGGAATGTACGGACAATAGATGATACCAGTGTCGTAGAACTCAGGTCCCTTGTAGCCCAATAGGGCATACTCAGGCTTTTCAGCATTCAATTCATTGATGCTGTTACCATCTGTTCTTGTATCACGGTACACATTGAAACGTCCACCAAGATTACCGATCTTAGCTACTCCGACAGGCTGTGTGTTAACGTTACCCTGTACAGGTGCCCACTGGAATTCAGGGAGCATCTCTAGGATAGCGCAGACGCGTGGTGTTGCAACAATGAAGTTTGCAGCGCCACGACGGTTACGTACAGCAATACGGTTAGCTTCGATGATTAATCTCTGGTAGAAATCACGGTTACGCTCTACTAACCAACGACCATCGGCGGAAGCAGGACTCCAGATGGAGTAACCAGGACCTTCACCCGCGTCCAGAGAAACCTGAATCATACGAACCAACATTTCACGGTCGATCTCGGCCTGAATTTCATACGACATAGCGTTTGTCAATTCAGTATCGATGTCGATACCATTCATGTTTTTAAGGTCCTGTTCAAGTTCAACTGACCAGCGCGCTCCAAGGCGTCTAGTTCCAGCTTCTACTGCTGTCTTCTCAAAGGATACTTCAAAGGATGGAATGTTTCCAGTAACTTCGAAGTTCTTGAGGATAGCAGCTACACCCTTGTCTCTCTCTGAGATAAGCTTATCGACGTTATAGTCAGAAGTGCCTGTACCAGAAAGATATTCAGCGGATGTACCAGTGTATGCAGTTTGCAGGTAGTTATAACCAGCCTCTTGACCAGCGGCATCCGCAAGGATTCCAGCCTGACCATCAGGAGTATTACCAGCGCCTGTTTTGCCGTCGATACCAGTACCGAGGGTTTCCCCTGAATAGCGATAGCGAAGAGCAAATGCAAGTCCAACAGGACCTGCCATAGGCTGCACACCAACAATCTCGTTAGTGATTAACTCGGGGAAAGTTCGTCTAATCATAGGAATCAAGATCTTTGGAAGACGGAAGTCACCAGCAGCGTACTCGTCAGTACCAGGGGTACCAAACGCAGAACGACCAGTGGTCTGTCCGGTTCCGATAGAACCACCGTCACCAGCAACGTTACCGTTGGTTGGTGCGTAGTTGGGCCCACTCTCTTCAAGACACCATGACTCTTGGTTCTCCAAAAGCATAGCAGTGTTTAAGCGAGTGTGGCTGTCTTCGATAGGTGCAACTGACTTAGAAGAATAGTCCAATACTGGTGCCCATTTTTCTAAGAGGGAAGCTGCTCTAGATTCGTCAATATAAGCCTGTGATGGGCGGATTGAATTCATAATAGTTTTAATTTCCTTTCGTTAAATTATATACATAATGTATATAAAGTTTTTTGTTTTTCGACCCCAAGGCGTAATATTACAGAGTAATACGTACCAGGTAACTCATGAGATACATCTACAGAGAAAAGGTATTAGTACTTGCTAAGTTCAGTCATGTACGGACTAGCAGGAGCGGTTGATTCAACAACTACGTTCTCCTGGAGTACATCTGACTTAGAAGTATCCTTCAAAGCTTCTGTTTTTAGGCTCTCAAGCCTGCTCTCTTCTTTTTTACCGAATAACTTCAGTGTGTAGTCAAAGTTCTCAGCGATATAGTCATAGGACTTACCATTGAGCATCTTCTTAACAAACTTACTTGTTCTTTCGTCGAGCTTAGATGTTTTCTGTTCAATAAGAAGATTTGACTTAATACTATTAAGTTCTTCTATTACAGCATCTTTCTCTTGAAGTGCAGACTCAAGCCTTAAATTGGCTTCATTAATTTGGTTCTTACCGTCGGAAACAGCATCTTTAATGCTTTCCTTCTCAAGAGCGCTATCTACTGCTAAGTGCTGGCGTAAGCCTTCAAGTACAGTAATTGCTTTCTTGTTCTTAACTGCTTCTTTAATTTCAGCAGTTGGTATAGATTCTTCTAAAAATGCATCGAGGTATTCGGAAATGGACTCAACCAATTCAGCTTTAAATACTTCGGCATCTTCGTTTAAGGTATTTTCATACTTTGTAACAACAGCTTTAAGCTTTGCTACTCTATCGTTATCGATAGCTTTAACAACTTTATCTAATTTAGCAGAATGATCTGCATCGATAGCTTCTAAGAGTTGCTCGAGTTTAGCTGAGTAAAGCTCGTCCTGCTCAAGCAGGGCTTTATCAACGTGTAGCTTAGCTTTTTCTTCTAAGCGGGAACTGAATGCATTTTCAATATCAGTTAAAACGACTTCGTCGATTTGACCGTTTGTTGCTTCTCTTAAAATGTCGGAAATGTTTTGCATAGGTTAAAAGATTGTTGTATTATTATTTATCATTTTAGTCTTAATTTTCCCACTAATTGCCTTATTTAAATGAGAATTAGCGTCTTTATAGTCCTTATTGATGACTTTATCAATGAACTTAACGATCTCTTTTTTAATGTTTGGTTGGCTCATAGTAATTTACAGACCTTTAATAAATTTTAGCATGTTCTCTCTCAAAAACGCATCTGTGTTCTTAAGAGGCATAGTCGCGATAGTCTTTTCGAAATTATCGTAGTCTTCTTCAAACTGACCGTACTGGTTAAGTACGTATTGTTTACTTTCAAGAATACCATTAACAAAAGCTTTTGGGAAGGAAGGATCAGCAACACAGTCGATTGCTACCAGTTTAAAGTCCTTAACGCGGTTAATACCGTCTTGATTATTTTCAGGTATTAGTTGACCTAAGGCTCTAGAGCTCATACCGACTCTTACACCATCATTAATAAGGCTTCTTACAATTAAGCCCGTTGGTGTTGAAAGTACTTTACTCTTACCGTAGAATACGTTACCGTCACGAGACATTTCGGTTACAATATGACATGCTCTTTCTAAATCTACATCAGCAGTTGATGGGTGGTTAAGTTCTCCCATTGCTCTACCAGGCTTGACCATCTCTTCTTCGTACCGTGTTACTTCGTCCTTCATCTCATCGAGAGAGTAAATACGCTTGTTACGGTTAACGTCTTCAGCCATCATATAAGGGCCTTTAATAAAGAGGTTTTGCTTACCTTTGGTAGAGCCTTCCTCGACGACATATTCGAATGACTCACGTGGAGCTGGTGTTTCGACTATTAGATTTAATCCCATATATACCAATTATTTATAGTGAACGTACAACTTTTCTACACTAAATGTTAAATTTATAGTAAACTTACCGTATACCTAATTCTTTTTCTGTTAAAATAAGAAATTCAAAGCCTTTTTGATCTGACCATCGTTTAGCTGCATCCCATTTAGCTTGATTTACTACCCAGGTTCGCTGCTCGTAAATCAACGTTGCCTTCTTTTTATTACCATGCGTTGTTGGTTTAGATACAGACTTACTAGGTTTTATTTCAATAAGATACTTTGTAGGCTTATTATCTCTATTAAGAAACACTATAAAATTATCCACAAAGTATCTATGTACTTTACCATCTAACGGACTAACGTAAGGTACAATAATACTCTCACTACCCCATTTAAGTACTCTGCTATTAGAATCAGCCCATTTAAAGAATTTTAACTCCCAGCTAGATCTATATACAGGATCAGAACCACCTGCATATTTCTTTCCGTTAATGGGCTTATATATACCTTGTCTATATTTTTTATTCTTTTTCATCCTCTAGACGAACGGGCCAGTCTCACCGGCTGTAGTAGACTTTGCGACACCTCTATCACTATCACCAATAATTCTAAAGACATTATAAGGGTCATTATCACCGATACCAGATAGATAAGCTGCGCTAGTACCTGTATAGGAGGTATCTAGATAATTGTAACCTGCTTCATTATTCATTAACCTACAAAGAACATAGGTGGCTCGTTATCACCTAAACCAGGCGCGCCTTCATATAGCATAGACTCTAAGCTAGCTTTTTCTGCCAATCCTTGTGTCATAAGATCAGAAGAGTTTAAGCTACCACCACCAAATAAAGTCACTGTACCATATTTACCTCGAATATTCGCAACTGTAATTTTAGTTAACGCTAATGAATATTGATATACCCAGTGCTCTTTAATCACATCTCTTACAGGTCTCTCGACAGAGCACATCACAACACCATAAAATCTTTCTGCAGAACCACTACCGGCACGTGGTTGAGGGTACATTCTCAACATCTGAGTACGGTCATCAAATGTATAACTACGTTTTGTAGCTAGGAGCTTCTCTCGCATCTCCATCCAATCCTTAAGGACATACCAACTAATCAAATCAAATCCATAACTACCCATAGCATAACTGAAGTATGTTTGCTGAGCCATTGTTTGTTCGATTGTAAATAGTTGATTCACACCTGATGATGAACCTTCTTCAAAGTCCTGTACAGCTATAACCTTTCTATAATCCATTACATCGTAATCATAGCTATTGAAGTATGATGTATCAGCATTAGGAGAATCGGCCCCTGACACAGAACCTAATATACTAAAGGACTTGACAGGCTGTACTATGAATGAACTACTCAGAGATGGTAAGTCTTCAATAATCTTATCATATATAGTACCATCAATGACGTCATTTGCAGATAAATTATTACCTTCGGTGAATACCGTTGATAGTGCACTGCTAGTAGTGAATTCGGTTGATGATATAGCTGATGCTGCTATATATGTAGCATTAGTCGGACTATTCTCAATTCTATTAGTAAAATCTGGAGACTTTACACCATCTAAATACTCTTGACCGAATGTACCCTTTGTATTAATTGTAAATAAGTGGTCTAATTTGATGCCTTGGTTCATGACATATAAATCACTGTCAAACAATAGATACTCTTGTGTGTACCCAGCAAACTTTGTAAACATCTCAACAGCGATTTGAATATTAGTATAAAGACTATCGCGATGAATCTCTATATTAATAAAGGGATACCCTAAAGTATTAAGAATTCTATCGCTTAGTTCATTAAACGTATCGATCTTACTGCTAAGATTAGTACTCTGAAATGCTGAAACCGGTTTTATGTCACACTTTGCCATTAATAATATTTAGGTATATACATGGACATTACACGCGTAACCTGGATAAATATATGGCAGCAGTGATAATAGCCTGTATTATTTAAACAGCAGGTTCGGCGGGACCGGTATCGTCACCACCCTCAGCCGCGGCTTCAGGTTCAGCTGCAGCTTCAGGCTCAGCACCTGTATCAGCTGGTGATCCACCAAAGTCGGGTGCTACACCTGGAGGCGTACCGCCACCGAGACCAGGCATTTCACCGCCCATTTCATCACCTGCAGCCTGTAGATCGTCCTTCCAGTTTGGACCACCACCAGCTATCTGCTGTAACTCCCACTGAAACTCAGCGTCCTTACGTAGCATTTCTCTATTAGCCTTAATATCATTTTCATTCCAGCCAAGATACTTCTTCTGACCATATGTGGCTGATATAAATTCATTTGCTGCTAAGTTGTTGTAGTTAGCAGCTTTCATCTCAAGCTTCTGATTCTCTCTTAATTCAAAGAAGTTTGTTGGTACATTAAATTCGAAATGTATATTCTGCTCTTTAATACCATATTTGTCCTTGGTACCTTTAAGCTCGAGATGTGTTAAAAAGCCATTCTTAAGACCAGCTGCAAACTGCTGCTGTAGTCTAATAATAAACTTAGCAAACTTGAGTTCGTCACGTAGTATCTCGTTACCATCTGAAACACCTGCCTCAGGATTAAGCCTGTTCGTAGGTACTTTTAATGACTTATAAAGCTTATTAACGAAGTACATTAGATCTGCCAACTCACCTAAGTTAGCACCACCCTGTAACTGTGTAACGGAAGTACCGTCTGAACCAGCTCTCTTAGCAAACCAGAATGAATCGAGCATTGACTGTGGGTTAAACTTCTGAACTGCACCCTCCTGATTAACATCGAAAGTTTTCTTTGACCAATATTGCTGAATGAGCTTTCTGAGATATGCCTCTGCTTTGGGAGGTGCCATGTTACCTACATCGACGTTGAATACGAGTCTTTCAGGAGCTCTTACTAGGCGGTAGATTACAATACTATCTTCAACAAGCGATAACTGTCTATAAGCCCTTCTAGAGTTTTCAATAAATGGTAGTCGGAATGTCTTGTCTTGATTCCATATACCAGAATGAACGTATGTTACCTGATTGGTATCCATCGGTATAAACTCCATCTTATCAACCTTATCAGGCTTATTGGGGTCAAAGACTGGCTTACGTAAAATATACCCCTTAATGAGCATATTTTGAATATTATCATATACAGAGTCAATAAGATCTGATGGCAACTGTACGATACCTAATATACCTTCTTTAGTATGCTCTTTATGAATGATATGCTCGAAGAATACTTCACCTTCAACTAACATCTGTCTAAAGTACTCAAACCCTTTTCTCTCTAAAGCGAAGTAATCAATATATTTTTCGAATTCCTTCTCAATAAGGAGTTGATCATCTTCCGGTATATCTGTATTACGTAGCTTTAATGTAATGATATCGCCGTTAGCATCTACGTTAATAACTTGGTCACATATCTCGTCAAGAGCATCAGAGATTTCAGCAAAGGATGCCATGATTCGATAGTCGCGTAATCTACCTGACTTATTTTCTTCAATATTAGCATATACTAGTTCAGCATATTGACCCTCCTTACTAACTTGACCTGCAGCAACATTGTTATAATCGTTATTATAAAACACTGACTGATTAGCTAGCGCCTCAGTTCTTCTTACACCTGTATCTTGAAACTCTGTATACTTCGGGTTCAGGTTACCGATAAGATCTTCCGCATTAGGCGTCTGATAAGGTAATCTGCTAGCTACACTCTTCATAAAGTTAGAGTTGAAAAATGATTTCTTTTCGTTATCCGCCATAGTCTTAATTATTTAATATTGTTTTTACGATTATAAAGGACCTACTAGAGGAATTCTATATATATTGGCTTATCACCTCTACCATCTTCACCTTCTGGTGCTGTTGCAGAGAGGTATGAGTTAACTGATGTATCCCAACCAGCACTATTATATGGTACAAATGCAAAGGTACCTGTAAAGTCATCTGATACAGGTAGTGTTACAGATATAGAGTTCTCACTATTAACTGTATAGTCAATAGACTGGCCAGATATAGCTCCCTGTCTTGTGAACTGATCAAATACATCGACGCTTGTTAAAGAGCTGGTATCTGATGCTGATAATACTAATCCATCGAGTAAGTTAAATCTCATGCCTTGCAGCTTAATATCAAGATCATTAGATGGTGTAGTGTCATATACGAGCGGATCTTCCAATCTAACTCCGTTAACGAACAGACCAGTAACATATGGAGAAGCAGATGTTTCAAATGACTCTGTTAAGTGACCTGATAAGTAAGCGCCGGTCATTGATTCATACTCTGTAATAACATCCTCTGCCACAAAGTTCTGATCTACATAAAAGATATTTCCGGCTGGTTGGTCTTCATCTTTGAATAACCACCCTTTGACAGTAAAGGTTGTATCTGCTGTCACACGAGCTTTTTGTGTACCTGTTAGCTCAACAGGGTAATTCATTGATACATTACCATTCCATAGTACTTCAGATCTAATCTCCTGATCGACAGCCATGTTAAAAGCTTTAGGTAGGTACCAAGATATAATAACATATGGGTTACAGAATGGTACGAAGTTAGATAGTATCTGGTCTACATCAGTCTGATACCGCGCTAAAATGGATACGTTAAGCTCCAAATTAATAGGTATAGGTGATTTAACATGCCGTGAGTACATCTGACCGGCTTTATCGCCCTCAGCATTCGCACCATAATAGAAGCCGTCTATCTTGTTAAATACCCGCGTCGAGTCTCTAGATACATTACCTACAGAAACAGCTACTGCGGGTATAGTGATTGTTTTGTTTAAGTTAATAATGTCATGCATTACCCGCTGCTTAGGTGCATATAGATATCTAACATTAATACGGTCCTCTTCTTCTCGATCTTTATTGAACCTACCTATAACGATATCGTCAAACGCAGCTACAAACTGCGCGACCATGTCTTTAATCTCAAAATAGTATGGACGTGCTTTCACTTAATTATTTAATCAATTATTTAGTCCCAGGGGAAGACATACCATGAATCATTATCAGCAACAAGACCTGTATTATCCTCATTGAACGAGCTACTCGACCGTCTGATGAGAGACGCGTATGTTATTGTTTTAATTTCGCCATGATCGAAGTGATGTTGAACGTAATCTTTTACAGACGAGAACGTGAGACCTGAATCATTAATATCATCAACAATAAGAACATTACCTGCTAATTGAGGTGCACCATAGTATTGAATATTATCTACATCACGAGTACGTACTCCAAGCTGCTGTAGATTGTGACACTTAGTCTTATAAGCTAAGATCGTAGCAGGTATCATACCGCCACGTGCTAAGCCGAGAATAGTATCGAACTCCTCTAAAGGTAACTCCTTTAAAATACCTTCTATAGATTGATCAATGTCTTTCCAATCGATATGAACCTTGCCTTGATAGTGTTGCATACACAATTATATGCTACTAATCGCGCTTTGCAAGTGTAATCTTACGCTTATATTGAGGAGTAGCCATTTGTTGCATGACTTGATTAAGCGCTTTTACTTTATGAACTAGTACTGAGTCTGCATCAGCAATCTTAGCATTGATAGCAAGTATAGGTGCTTCTGAGAGATCAGCTAGATCTTTCCGGATGTTATCCGTTAGTGTAGTTAGATTTACTCTACCATAACCTGTTACTAGTATTGATGGGTTGGATGGAGTGTTAATAGTATCTTCATGCTTAAGATCGATATAGCCATATACTTCACCTTCATTATCAGAAGCAAGATCAACTGTTGACATTACACCACCTGCATTAGCTTTACCTCTACCAATCAAGCCAGCGAACTGATTAACGTTTGAATTCTCTACATCATCACCAGGTCTAAACTTGTCATTACTAGTATTACGCTGCTGCATTGTACCAATAGCAGACTGGTTAAGGTATGATTCAGTAATTCTTCTATCTTCTTCCCGCATAATATTATTTATACCATCTCATCAAATTTAACCATTAGCCTCTCCCATTCATGACATTCAAGCTCACATGGATTCTTAAGGTAGTTATCATTCATCTCCTGTAGATCCTTAGCTGAGTAAGCAATCTTCTTCTCAGGTACCTTCTGCAATACAGCCTGCACCCAATGCCTAAACTCATGAGCGATAGACGATAGGAACCACTCCCTTCTCTCTTGCTTAGTCTGACAATTAAAAGATATCAAGCCTATCTCAATCTCATCTTCGCCCCAGAAGTACGATGAGCTCTGAGCATTAATGCCCTTGATCTTAACATCATACTCCCAATACTTACGAGTAGGTACGAGATCATTAGCAAGGTAGTTAAGGAACAATGATAGCTTCCGTTTATCTACATCGAATAAACGAAGCTTCTTATTAATGGCCTTATCACACTTAAACTTAATATCGATCATACTATTATTATATCAGGGTTCCTTACTCGCTCAGATCTCTCTTCTTAATACTAAACTCTTCCTGAAAGTCAGCTCTCTCAACACACGCTATCATATACATCATAGTACCTACTCCTAGCATAAAGAACCCTATAAACGCAGAGACAAAGCACGTTATATCAAATTGCTCCGTCTGCAGCATGTGCATCATAGGTACCCCGAACATTACAGAACCTACTATCAATAGGTATAATATATTAACTATCTTCATACTATTATTATATCAGGGTTCCCTTCTACCTTCCGGAAGGAAGCCACCCGCCGCAGGCCGCACACAGCAACGCGCCGCAGGCGCGCAAAAAAATCTCCCGCAGTATTACAGCTATCCACATGCGCACTGCTCCCCGTACTCCGATATTCAGATACTTAGATATCCGATACGCCCTATTACTATGATGCCGGAATGATTGCCTACGGCAGGATAACCGCCTATTAGTGTATAGGAAGGGTACTTAGGAATGTTAGATTCTCCTTATACCCCTTCGGGGTGAGCCGAGAGTACTGTATATAGAAGCCGCTCCGACCCGGACACTCTAAGGAGACAGAGGCCATTCATATAGCTGAGAGAAAGGAAAGGGGGGCTATATATAGAGACTCTCGCGCGCGCACAAAATTTTTTTATGGCATGGGTATATCTAAAGCCCTATTCCGCCTCTCTATATATATACCTTTCTCATGGCTTGTTCTCTCAGAGCGGGTCTCTCTCTGAGCAAACCGTTCTATCTAGAGCGCGGTACCTATACTAGAGCGGATGGTTATATTATCGAATGAACTTTGATACTACCTTCTTATGGCTTTGTCGTTCAGTATCAAAGTAGCCATCTGTATAGGCTGTGATCTGTTCTAGGGACATATCGGCCTTGTCTATTCGTGGTGGGTTATATGAGCCAGTACCTACAAAGCAATGTGGGTCAAATGGCCTACTGTAATGGCTATCTGCTGCTCCTCTATCGTATGGTGAGCCATGTGAGGTGTCGTGCTTGGTGTATGTTGATTTCATATTAGGCTTACTGTGGGCTCTCATCTGATATTAGATTGATTAGGTCGTGTGGGTTAGATGCTCCTGTAGTGCTTATGACCATCCATTGATCGGTGCCATCACTATCGATGTACATGAACTCGTAATTGTTATCATTCATATTGGTTGTATCATGAAGAGCCAGGCAGGCTGTATATGTTATGTTTGTAGTATTTATTAAATGCCTGCCTGGCTCTTATTATGATGAAATTGTTATCCAAATGCGATTGGTAATAGGATCCAGAGAGCGAACATGCATCCAAATATTAAAAGACCTCCTAGTACTTCTGTGATTAATTCTTTCATACTATTATTATATCAGAGTTCCTTAGAACCAATACTCATCATTCTCATTCTCTTCGAAGAACAGTGCTAGTTCGTCTAAAAAATTCTCTACACTCTCATCAGATGCCCAAGAGAAATCTCTGCTCTTTCCTGATTTAGTTACTTTGTGCTGCTCCATAACAGGACACCACTCGATTTTCATATCATAGTGACTTGCTAGTTTTAGGATCATTGCATCTAATTCTTTTTCCATACTATTATTATATCAGGGTTCCTATTGTGGGATAAGATGCTTGGTTTCCATTGGTGTAGTGCATGGATGGATTGAGCAATCCCAATCAATCTTTGCCCATTCTTGATCACCACTCATGTACACGTGCGTAAAAGTACCTTGATATTTATCATAGCCATCTTGGTCTGGGTTATTCTGAACAACG
>Ga0181380_1000575_pt1 | contig 16425 bp, 24 predicted proteins | sample 3SPOviralmetaG_FD_130116 | JGI IMG/M metagenome (GOLD analysis project Ga0181380, IMG submission 130116) | Marine viral communities from the oligotrophic San Pedro Time Series (SPOT) site, San Pedro Channel, CA, USA - 3 SPOT_SRF_2009-08-19 | ecosystem: Environmental > Aquatic > Marine > Strait... | reverse complement strand
TAACGGTAAACGGTGTGACCGACCGAAATTGGAAGCTGGGCGCGGTGCGCGCAGAGGTAGCAATAAGGGGCAGGCGATGACACGGGCAAACGTACCAGACGCGCCGGCGGAATATAACCAGACGCATCAAACGCAGGTTGCGACGGCAATCAACACGCTGTCGCAAACGACCTTTGTGAAGGGCGAGCGCACATTTATCGGCGGGAACACAAACACACAGATCGTGCTGATCGATGCAAACGGGGGTCAATGGTTGCTTGGCGTTAATACGTCAGGCGTCTTGACCACGGTGGCGCTATGACCAAGCCGGTAGTCATGGAGCTTGTGCCACAGACCTCGACTGAGGATGTCTGGGAGCGTTGGCGCGACCAACTGGAGGACGCCTTAGAAAAGCACGCGCACGGCACCTACACTATTGAGGACATTGAGGGCTTTGTGCAAAACGGTGACATGGTCATTTGGCCTACTAGCAAAAGCATGGCGCTGGTCGAGACATTCGACTACCCGCAAGTTAAGTGCCTGCATGTTTTTATGGCGCTCGGAGAGCTTCAAGATATTTATGACCAGATGGCTCACATCGAAGATTTCGCGCGGTTTATGGGTTGCGACATGGTCAGCACCAACGGTCGCGTCGGCTGGGCACGCCAGCTCAAAAAGCGCGGATGGAAGCAACAAGGCTGGTTTACCAAGACACTTGATGAGATGGAGATAAACTAAAATGGGTAGCAAATCACCAAGCACAACGACTTCCCAGACCAAAATCGATCCCGAATTGATGGCGATGTACCAAGCAAACCAATCGATTGCTCAAGATTTTTTTGATCAAGGGTTTACGCCGTATACCGGCGACCGCATCGCCGATATGACAGACGACCAGATGGCGGCGATGGATGCGGTAAGGGGCAACTTTGATAGCATCATGGGGTCGGGATATAGAGATCGTTTAAACGCCCTGACCAATCAGGGCGGCACAAACATATTGGCAGGCCAATTTGACCCGTCGACGTTTCAAGCAAACTACGTTGACCCGTTTTATAACGAGGACATCATTGAGGGCGTCATGTCGGGCGTGCGCCAAGACATTGGCCGGCAGGTTGATATGGGTCAGCAAGCGGAGCGCGATCAGGCCATCCGCGCGGGCGCATTTGGCAACAACCGTTTGGGTCTGCAAGAGGGCTTAGTAGAAGCGCGGGGCGATGAAACTATTGCGAAGACGAGCGCCGGTCTGCGCCAAAACATGCTTGCCAACGCCCAAAAGATGGGCACCGACCTGTTTAAAAGCGACGTGACTAACCAGCTCACCGGCGACATTCGGGAAGCCCAGCTAAACAATCAGTTGCTACAAGACCAGCTAAAATACTCTTACTTGGGCACGCAAGACGAAGCGTCAGCTATCAACCAGCTTGGCGGCATCGGCGATGCAAATCAGGCTTTCAACCAGCTTGGCCTTGATCAGCTCTATGCTGATTTTCGGGCGCCAGAAGCAGACTTTTATAATCGGTTTAATCTGCTTAATTCTGTTGTGTCTGGCATCCCCATTTCGTCCTCGACGACCTCCACACAGCCCGGAGGGTCACGGGGCGCTGGAATGTTAGGTGGTGCGGCGGCTGGTGCCGGCATCGCAAGCGCGCTTGCATTAAGCAACCCATTAACTGCCGCCGCTGTAATTGGCGGCGGATTGCTGGGAGGTTTGTAATGGCTAGTTTTTTAGATAGGTTTGGCGGCGCGATTGGCGGGGTATCAATTCCAAAGGGTCAGGCAGTCACGCCGGAACAACGCCAACAAATTACCAGCTCATATATGAACGCGGCGCAGGCATTGCTTGCGGCGTCAGATCAGCCACGCACTAGCTTTGGTGGTGCGCTGGGGCAGGGTCTAGCTGGCGCGGCGCAGGGCGTGCAGAAAACTATGAAGGCACAACGCGACGCCGAGGTTGCCCGCCAGCAAGCAAGAGCTGACCAAATGCAGATGCAGGTTAATCAGCTCGCACTAGATAAAGCACAAGACGTTTCGCGCGCCAGAACGGGCGCCCCAAGGTTTAGTGATTATAAGGATTACACCTCATGGGCGATGGCCTCGGCTGATCATTATTTTGACAACGATCTGCCTGATGAGGCTGGTAAGTTTATTACCATATTCAAGCCTAAAACACAGGAGGAGCGCGCAGAGTTTGTCTTTAATGAAAAAAATAAATGGGACAAAAAAACACAAAAACTTATTGAAGCAAAAGCAAACTACGACGCGGTTAAAGAGCTAATTGTTCAAGGAACGGGCGGCCAAGCATATGCCGCTATGATTAAGGTTATTAAATCGCTCGATGACAGTGTCGTGAGAGAGAGTGAGCGCGACGCATTTAACAATAGTTTTGGTGCGGTTGAAGGTTTGGCGGGTAGGCTAAGACTTGCCGCTGAAGGCGAAATTACCGACGTTGTCGGGGCGGAAATATTAAACATTGCGGCCACCACTATGAACATTGCCATAGAAAGCTATGGCTTAATGGCGGCAGAACGAAGAGATACTTATGGGAGATATATTCCAGCGAAAGCGGCGCTAGACATCGTGCCAGAGTTTGGTTTTAAAAAAATCGATAGAGTGTCGCCAAGCGATTTTAATATTTTGCGAAACAAAGCAAAAAAAGAAAGAAACTATTGAGGTAATTAAATGGCAAGCCTTAACACCGTTCTACAAGAAATGAAACTGGCCGGTAAGAGCGCGCAAGACGCTGGCACTAGCGGTGACGCCGCCGCCGCCGCAGTAGCCAAAAAATATGGCTACGACATGGACGACTTAGACAGCGCCCTTGATTATTACTTGGTCTATGGCGAGGCGCCGACCGGAGGTGTTGGTGGATTTGCACGCGAGATGGCCGCAGGGTTTGCCTTTGAATTTGCGGACGAGGGCGAGGCTTATGTGCGCTCGATATTTGAAGACGAAACCTATGACGAAATTTTAGAAATGGTTCGCGCTGATCGCCGAGCGTATTTCGACCGCAACCCCACAGCGACAATTGCGGCAAATATACTTGGTGGCGTCGCAATGCCGGCTGGCGTTCTTGGTGTGGCTGGCAAAGGTGCCTACGCATTAGCCAACCCGATTAAAACAGCGGCAATGGTTGGCGCGGGGCAGGGCGCCCTTACGGGGTTTGGCGCTGGCGAAACGATGAACGAAAGAACAACGGGCGCTTTGTTTGGTGCGCCATTTGGTGCGGCAGGTGGTGCGGTTGGCACACGCATAGGACAGGCAATTGCAAACCGTGGCATGTCCGCGCGTGACCGTGGGTTGGTTCGGGGGCGGCAAGCTCTAGAAGATGACAACTTGGACATTGCTGGCATACCAGACCGCATTGCGGCCAACACAGCGCGTGACGCGGAGCTTGGCATGGGTGAGCCAACCGAGATGCTTGTCGACTATGGGGGGCAGGCCACACGGCGCATGTTGCGTGGCGCACAAACGCAGAACCCAGAGGTCAGCCAACAGATTGTTGACACGATAGGTAACCGGCAAGTTGGAGCTGGAGGCTTAACTACAACCGATCCGCTGAACCCAAATCAGCGTGTGTTATCTCAAAGCCAGCGCGTCCAGCGCGAGCTTGATGCGGTAGCTGACCCAATGCGTCCGCCGCCATCTGGCGAGCTGGTTGAAAGCATGCACGCCCAACAGCTTAAACAGCCAAAGATTTCTGAACTTTATAACGCCGCTTATGGACGCAATCTTAACGTCAACGATACGGGCGTGCTTACGGCGATGATAAAAAATCAAGACCTACGCAACAGCTATAATTTAGCTCGCATGCGTATGATCGACATGCTGGCTGGACGCCAACAATTTGATGAGCTGACCGCTTTCGAGGCACAGGTGCCCAAAAATATTGACAAGATATTAGAAGGCAATAGCGGACTACCGCTGGAGTTTATCGATATGGTTAAGCGACAGGTGGGGGACAGCCTGTGGACGGCGGGGCGCAAGTTTGAAAAGGCACCACCAGAGCTGGCAGAGCGGCGCAAAACGCTTGGTGCATTTATTGGTGCCCTCAAGGAAGCGGTTGATGGCGACGAATATAAAAACGTGCTTAAAATTACGGCTGACCAGTTTGAGATTAGCGACGCCGAAATGCTAGGCAAAAAGCTGTATGGCAAATCTGCAAGCCAGATGGAGGGCGCCATAAAAGACATGAAACCTGCCGCGCTCGATGCTCTGCGCGTCAGTTATTTAGAAGAAATGATCGAGCGTGTTGGGCGCGCGCCACGGCCACGCGATAAAGTTGACACGGTGGTCGGCAATGAAAACGCGGACGAAGTGCTAGAAATTTTGTTTAAAGACCAGCCAGAGCTACTGTCAAAATTTATTGATCGAGTGCGCCGCGAGCGTGAAATGACAACGACCAGACGCATGCTAACGCAACAATCAAACACGGCTGACAAATTGTTGGAGGCGAAGGCATTCGACGCGGGCAACATGCAGGCTGTGTTCGATCTCATGCGGGGCAATCCAACGCTTTCAGGTATGGGGCGCCTCGCCCGCACAGCAATGGGAGGCCAAGGCCAAAAAACCGCCGCTGGGGTTGGCAATGTATTGGCCGACACAAACCCTGCCACACAAGCAAGGTCGATTGAGGACATGATCCGTTTAAACAAAACGCTTAATATGATGAACCGACGGGCACTCACTTATGGCGGCGGCTCCGGCTCAATGGTGGGCACGGAAGCGCCAGCGTCTGTTTTCGATCTAGCTCGCGGCAATCGTCGCCGCAGTAATTTCAACCGCTAGATGGCACCTGCATCAGCTCGGAGCTGATGCCCTCGACCGCCTCAAACGCTGTGTCGTCGAGCAAGTGAGCATAGCGCCGCGTCGTTTGGCTGTCGGTGTGCCCAAGTATCATTCCAACCTCATCTAGCCCTTTACCCTGCGCGAGTAGGCGAGTGGCAAAGTTGTGGCGCAGGTCGTGCAGGTGAAAGTCAACCAAGCCGGCACGCCTCTTAACGCGCGACCAAACTGACTTGTAGTAAATGCCGTCGCGAAATACGGTGTACTGATCATCGGCTTGCGGCACCTGTTTTATCAACAGCGCGGCCTCACGGCTTAGATAGATGCGGCGGGGCTTGCCTGTGCGATCCGTCTTGTGCCGCCACAGCGTAATAACTCCGCCGGCCTCATTAAACTCGATATCAGACCAGCGTGTTGATGTCAGCTCTCCAACACGCGCACCGGTCAGGGCGCACAGCATAATTAATATGCTGACATCGGGACAACGCTGGCGCTCTATAATCAGCTCATGGTGTAGGGCTTGCCACTGATCGCCGGCCAAATAACGCTCGCGCTTTTTTTCGGGGCGCTTTTTTATGTCCGCCGTCGGGTCATTCTGAATTTCGACCCAGCCGCGTTTGATAGCCTGCTTGAACACCGACCGGAGGCTAACGAGCAACCGGTTTGCTTGCACTGGTCGATCCTCGGCTACGCGGGATATAAACGCCTCAACGGATTTAATAGTGATTTGATCCACGCGCTTGGATACGAAACCGGCAGATTGGAAATGTTGCCTGTGGATTTCGACATATTCACGGTCGCGGCGCTCGCTTGTCAACCGATCAAAGACCTCACCAAAGGTTGGAATGTCCGGCTTGCTGTCCATAATTTCAACTGGCGGCAGACCCAAAGACACGCGCATATTCATATCTTTGGCAATGCGCTTAACCGCACGCACCTCGATTTGTCCGCCACGCCCCAACACAATCTTGGCGCCCTTGCCGCGCCGTGTTCGCCAAACGTAGGTGGTCATTGTGCCTTGCTGTCGCACATATAAATTTGGCACACCCTTATCCAATAATCTCATTTTGTCCATGAAAACCTCCTAAATTGTCACCGGTGTTACATTACCAACACGGTGGCAATCTGCCAACCCTCAACTTAGGTACCACTTAGGTACCACTACGGTAAGAACCCACGGTCACAAACAAACACGACCCGTCACTAGCAATTTAAAAATCGTCGAAAAAGGTTAATATGTGACCGCAGGGGACGTTAAGGTAGTCTCACCAATTTGTCTGGGGGACAAGGGGTCGTGGGTTCAAATCCCGCCGCTCCGACCAATTAAACTACTGATATTATTAGACTATTAGAGATGGCGGAAAATGCGTCACTTGCTCCAAAACGGTTTAGGTACCGTTTAGGTACCACCAATGTCACCAACTTCCCTCGGTGTAGATGAGCCAACCCATAAAAATAATGAATGCGCTGAACGCAACAAGAAGCATCGACAAGAAAATGCCCGAAAAAATATCCACAATCTTTTTACGGGCGAGTTGTTTTTCGCGCACAGCTCGCGCCCGATCCTTGCGTGCCTCTGCACAATATTTTTGGTAGTCGCCCCACATTCCGCCGCGACCATATAATTGCATGTATTCGCGGAGGTTGTTTTCCATCCGCTTCACTTTTTCTTTGTGCATGAACGTCTCTAAATCACTGGCATCGGTGCCCGCCAGCTTGACCCACAGGCTGTTGCTTTTCGCTTGATGAATTTTTTCTAGCTCAGTTTGTCCAGACGCAAACTTTCCGATTGCTTGCGCGCATGACGATAGCTCTCTACCGTTTTCTATTGTTGATTTAATTATTGCGTAGGCGGCGTTTATTCCAGCCATTGTTTCTAACACCGGCATTTTTTTTATCCTTATCGGCGGTGGGTAGTCTGCCCTCCAGCATATTGATGCGGAATTGGGCGTACTTGATTATTTTGCGGCAATCCTCGATTTCGGACTGCGGCATGTTTAGACCTTCATATTTTTTGCGACCGGCTCTGCAAGCATACTTAACCACCGATCCCACCCAAGCGGGCAGGTCGTTAAGCAGAATAAAATCTGCTGGCTCAATTTCCATTTTGTAGTGCGCCGGATCGTCATGGTTCATTTGTTGTTTTTACCACACCAAAAATATTTTGTGGGTTTTTTTGTTCTTGTTTTACCCTTGTTGTGTAATATACAACATTGTGGTATTCATCGGGATTAATTGGGATTGTTGGTTATCGTTAACAACCAGATTGGAATGAAAATGACCCCCGACAGAAAATTTTTTCGCGACCGGTTACTTGAGATGGGCATGAGCCAGCGCCAGTTAGGGCGCATTATGGGCATCGACCATGCATCATTAAATAGAATATTTTCCGGCGAGCGCGGATGCTCTCTACGCGAGGCGACAGACCTTGCGCGGCACCTTCAACTCCCACTGCCAAAGGTTTCAAAAAAACTAGGTGTGGAAATGGGCGACCTTAATTTGTCACTTACAAACGGTGATACTAAGTAGCGGTTGACGGCGATTAAAATCATGTGTAACGGTGTTGTCCAGTTATCAACGGAGACACCACATGACCCAGCCGGCCACGCCCCTTAATATACCAACCGACAGCATCGTATTTACACCAAAGCAATTATCCGACCGATGGGGTTTAGCCGAGGCCACCTTACGCAATTGGAGGTCGGCCAAGAAGGGCGTGCCCTACTGCAAAGTGGGTGGCAAGGTGGTGTATCGGCTCACGGATGTGGTGGAATACGAAACCAGCAACCTAACTAAACTACAAACAACAACGCCAAGTTGACATGGTTAACAGCCGGTCAAAGGGTGCGCGCAATGAGCGCGCAGTAGCCCAATATATCGAGGAATACTGCGGGGTTGCCGCCGAACGCAACCATTCGCAAAGCGCGAAGGGCGGGCATGACCTGCTTGGCGTGCCGTTCTACGCGGTCGAGGTGAAAGCCTACGCGAGATACACCGACGCGGATCGCGTCCGCTGGTGGGATCAGGCTGTACGGCAAGCAAAAATTGCAGAACTTGAGCCGGCTGTCTGGTTTCGAGCCAATCGTCAAGATTGGCAGGTAATGATCGCTCACCCACAAGCGCTCGCTAGTAATATTTTTGAGCTGGCGGACTTTCGGATCGTGCAAACTTTACACGCGGAACTGTGGTGTTCATTCCTCACCGAAAGGATGGCCGCAGATGGGTCATAGCATTTGGGCACCAAGCGCCGCAGAGCGCAATATGGCGTGCGCCGCCTCCGCAATGTTAAGCGTCGGGCAACCGGATCGATCCTCGCCGGCTTCTGCCTCTGGAACTGTGCAACACCGAATTGGTGAATATGGCCTGCGTAATGATGGCGACATTGATTTCTATTTAGGCACCAACGAATTTGCTGACGGTTTTGAAATACCGATTGGTGAGAAGGAGATCGCCGTCGCGCGGATGTATATCGATTACGTTAAGGCGCGCCATGATGAGCTGGGCGGCGATTTATTTATTGAGCAAAAACTGCACGCAAAAGAAATCCACAAGGAATGTTACGGTTCCGGTGACGCGGTGATCGTTGCGCCAACCACCATCGATGTCATCGACTTAAAAACAGGTCGCATGGCCGTTGAGATCGCCGACAATAAACAGCTCAAAATTTACGCGCTAGGTGCCCTAGAAATGTTTGGCACGGAGGACGTGGCAACTATCACCACGACCATTGTGCAACCGACAACATTTCACAAAGACGGCGCTGTGCGGTCGGTGACATACGACACCGTTGGGCTGGTCGAGTGGGGCTTTGATGTTTTGCGTCCAGCAATTCTCGCCAGCTTTTCAGACGATCCAGAATTTAACGAGGGGCATTGGTGTAAATGGTGCCCCGCCAAATCCATCTGTCCACTCAAAACTCAGGAGGTTACTTATGAAACTATCGGACATTAAATCAAAGGCAGTGTTGCGCGCGCCGCGCATTGTCCTTTTCGGGTCTGCCGGCATCGGCAAGACTACAATGGGGGCGAGCTTGCCCGACCCCATTTTTGTGCAAACGGAGGATGGCCTCGGCAAAATAGCTGTCGACCATTTTCCGCTGGCCGAAACCTATGAAGAAGTCATATCGGCGCTGGATGTTTTGATTAACGAAGACCACAATTTTAAAAGCGTCGTGGTAGATAGCGTCGATTGGCTCGAAAACCTGATTTACACTTACACCTGCCAAAAAGGTAACGTCCTCAGTATTGAACAATTCGGGTACGGCAAGGGCTATATGGAGGCGCTGACTTGGTGGCGGCAGTACATAGACCGTTTAAACACTCTGCGTAACAAAAAGGGCATGCTGGTTTGCCAGCTCGCACACGCGCGGCAGATTGAGGTGCGCCCGCCGAATACAGAGCCATACCACCAATGGCAGATCAAACTGCACAAACACTCGACCGCGCTCATAAAAGAACACTGCGATCTTTTAGGCTACTGCGACACCAAGACGACTATAGTCAAAAGCGAAAGCGCGTCGGGTCGTCAGTTTCAAAAAACAAAAAGCGACGGCAAGCGGTTTATCTTTTGCGACAAGGCGCCGGAGCGTGACACCAAAAACCGGTATGGCATCGAGGGCGAGATCGAGATGTCATATGCCGCGCTAAAAGATGCCATCGCGGGCGAAAAAGAAAAACCAGAACCAAAGAAAACTCCAGTTCAGAGGGTAGTGTAATGCCAGATATTTCAGACTATTTTGTTGACGGCGTCCCAGCCGCAAACGGCGCACCGACGACAGATCGCGAGCCGTTAAAGATGGGCGACTATATTATGCAGGTCGTTGAAAGTACCGCCAAAGAAAAGGACGATACGCACAGCATCGCGTTCCAGTTCGAGGTTGTGTCCAGCGAGCATGGCGATCAGTTTGTCGGTCGAAAGCATTGGGTCGACGTTGTTATGCAATCACCCACGCGCGCGCGTCAGGAAATTGGTCACAAAGTGCTGGGCAGTCTGGTGGCGGCGTGCCAAATGGATAAAGTCACGGACACCGACGCACTTAACGGACATCGGGTCAAGGCAACGCTAAAACAAGGCAAGCCGAAGCAAGATGGCGGGCACTTTGTGGAGACTTACTTCTCCGTTGATTTGACATCACTTAAATCGGATGCAAAGGTTGAAGAACCCGAAACGGAGAACGGTATCGTCGATGACGAAATCCCGTGGGGCTAGTGAAGGACACTCGCCCAAGTGTTTGCGGGTCTTGCGGAAAGCCCTCAACGGGTTTTGCGTTTAAAGGTATCGGGGCATGCTCAATGGCATGTCTCGATGCACTTAAGGGAGGTGATCGCGCCAAGCGCGAGAGGCTCGCAATTGTAAACGACGACAGCATTGTCGTCGCACATGCAAGGGCGGGCATATGGTTAAAACAACATGAGGTTAGCGACCTCAAATCTCTGCCACTGGAACGTCAACGAGAGTTTTGCAAAATGATCGTGCGCGCGTACTTAGGAGATCAAATCGTATGGTGATTAATTATGGTGAACATTCAAAAATATTATGGGGGCAAGGCCGCTCCAGCTCGCAGGCAAAGCAGGCCGATTACAGCACCTTTATCGGACGCAATAGCGACCTTAGAGGGAGCCGGCCTAACGATTAAAGGGTCGCTGATTGACGACGGTGAAATCCACCGCGTTCCGACCCACGAAAAACCCCGAAAGCGGCACGGGTGGTATGTCGTAAGCACGTTGCCAAACGGCGCCAAGACAGTTTTTTTTGGCAATTGGGGGACAGGATTATCGCAGGCATGGACATCGCTCGGCGACGCTTCTACCTACGACCAAAGTCATATCGATTATATAGAGGCGCAACGTATTAGAGACAGCGAGCGCCGTCGGAAGTTAAACGAGGCAATTATCGAGGCCAACGAAGTCTGGGCAAAAGCATCGGACGCCACCACCAACCTCACTCCATATTTAGCTCGCAAAGGCATCAGCGCACATGGCGTGCGCCACCAAAACAACAATCTAGTTGTGCCGGTTTATAGCATCGGCGGCGAACTAATGTCCGTGCAGTTTATTATGCCCACTGGCGAAAAGAGGTTTCTGCGAGGCGGCCAAGTCAAAAACGGGTTCATGTTAATCGGAACCGACCATACCTCGATTGGTGAGGATGCGACGTTAGCCATCGTTGAGGGCTATGCGACGGGAATGTCGATATATGAAACGACAGGCATTCCGGTTGCTGTAGTTTTTAGCGCTCATTTCTCAACCGGCACTTGCAAAGAGTTAAGATCGCTGACCGCCGCCAAGTTTTTATTGTGCTTGGACAATGACAAAAGCGGCGTGGGCGCAGAGGCCGCAAGTAAGATCGCTAGCTCTGTCGATAATTGTGAGGCGCGGCTACCGCCGGAGGTTGGCGATTGGAATGACATGCACCAAGCAAATGGCGGAGATTTTGTGCGACGCCATGTTTTGAAAAAGACGTTTGGTTTGTCCGGCAGTAAGGCTCGTTATTTAAAGGGCGACCCGCCAGAGCGTCAATGGCTGGTTAAGAATTATATCGAAGCATCAAAGGCCGGCATACTTGCGGGCGTGGGCGGCATTGGCAAATCGATGGAGGCACTGCGCTTGGCGCTGATGGTGGTTGAGGGCAACGGCAATTTTTTCGGCTACAACATCAAACAGAGCGGCAATGCGGTCATGATTTGCGCCGAGGATGACCGGCTAGAGATGCACCGCCGGATTCATGCGATTGATCCCGAAGGCAATCGCAGAGATTGGATGCATGACTTGTACTTACACACGGTGCCCGACGCCGGATCACCTGTTACGTTTATGACCGGCACTGGCGCGGGCGAGTGCCAGCTCACGCCGGCGGCGCGAGAGCTGGAGCGCGAGCTGGAGGAGATCGAAGATTTAAAGCTGGTTATTTTTGATCCGGTGCAGGCGTTTACTACGGCGCCAATTTCATCAAGCAACGAGGCCGGCCAGATGTGGGCACAGTTCTGCACCGGCTTGGCGTCGCGCTTAAATTGCGTGGTGTTATCAATTCACCACATGAGCAAAGTAGCGCTCACCGGCAACCAAACCGCGAGCGAGGCGCGTGCGGCTATCCGTGGTGCGTCGTCATTAGTCGACGGCCATCGCTTTGCCATCGCGCTGTGGAATGCGAGCGAGCTGGAGGTGGCTGACGCCTGCTTGTCGATTGGCGAACTGCCAGACCCGACGCGGGTTGCCAAGGTATCGATGGTAAAGGCCAACAGCGGCGGGGTTGATCGCGGGGTGAAATTGCTGGTCAGGCGTGGCGCCTATTTTGAGCTGGTAGATGATCCAGATGACGTTCAAAGGTCAACTGATGCTTGGTGATTAATCGTGACATAATGTGTTTAAACGTGTTGACATATGCTCACCAATTTCGTATAAATGGTGTGTCAAAAGTTCATGGAGGAACACACGATGCTTACTAAATATATGATCAATGTTAAAAAAGTGAGAACCGGCGCCGATGGTGAGGTTGTCTTTACTGCCAACGAAACTCTGAGCCTGCGTGCCTATAAGCAATTGGGCAAAGTACGCACTGACGGATTTGCCAGCGCATCTGACGGCTTATCCACCGAACAAGAAGCACTTGAGCTGATCGAGAGCATGCCCACCACTTGCGCCAAGTCAATCGGTGGCCGTGATTATATCGATAGCTATAAGTATTCGGTCGAGCCTCGCGAGTATGGTTTCGCAAACTTCATCGGATATTCGGATGTCGAACCTTACGAGATTGTCCGCGTCATTTCAGACAAGACAATTGAAATCCGCGCAATGGACGCCGAGCGCGCTTTCGATCCAGAGTTTGTAATTGGTGGCTTTTCGGCTCACTGCACAAACAATGATCGCCAAGATTGGGACATCACGTCGAACCCTAACCATGATGTCATTCGGGCGCGCCGTCAGAAAAACGGTAGCTGGAAATCGCACCTCGGCCAGCACAACTTGTCCGATAGCCCTCGCAAAAAATACGACTTTAACTTTTAATCAATCGGGGGCGGCGCAAGCCGCCCCGACATGGAGGACGTGAAAATGACTTATTCTAACCAACTTTCTGACCAGCAAGCCGACATCAACTTTGCGCGTGACTTGCGTGACGCTTGCGAGGATATTTCTGTCGCTTGGACAGACCCGCGCCTTGCCAAAGTTTTGCGCTTGCGACTTTTGGGCGACAGTGGCTTTCCGTTTCTTGACGTTTCGTACATTACGGGCGAACTGAACGACGGGCGCGTCGTCAACGTCATCAACCCTTTTGGTCAGCTTCCGAAGCGTGGCTACAAAAAGGCCATTATCGCGCAAGCTAAACGCGATAAAGTTTTCGCAAAAGGCTTGGGCATTTTCGACGCGATCTCGCTCGAAATTTAACCCACGACAACTCATGGGGGGCGGCGTAAGCCGCCTCCGCATGGAGGACATGAATATGACTACAGGATTAGTTTCAATTAAAATTCGTGATTATGACGAGGCCGAAAACCATTTCAATGATGAGCTGAACGACATGCATGAGCGCAACATCGCAGACAGCCGGCCATACAGTGGCTCTGAGGCGATGGAAGAATTTGTCAACGAGCTGGAGTATGCCATCAATGACAATCTCGATTTCGATTGGGAGATTGGCAAGAAAACTCGGCAGGGTCACGTTGCGACCTTTAGGCCGTCCGACGCTTGGTTAGAAACCTACTTGGATATGCAGGGGGCATAATGACTACTCAACAAACATCGGAAATTATGGAAACGCACGACTTTAAGTGCGATCACGGCTTGCTGGAAATTACAGCCGGTCAATGGCAAGAGTTCTGCCGCAAGTCACTGGTGCCAATGGCGGAGGGCAACGCGCGCTCGATGAACAAGGCGCTTGAGCTTCTGGTCAGGGGCAACCTCGGCGGCTATACACTGCGGATGGAACACAAACAGCTCCAACGCACCGCCGAAATTCTGGCCGACCATATGATCGCCTGCTTTGATTTGAAGGATGAGCGCAGGGACTTTTATGTCCACGCCATGAAAGTCGAATATTTTGAGCTGATGCCCACTCTGCTGGACAAGCACGCGACTGTAAAACACGGCATCTCTACTAGAGCTGGCAAGCTGGACTTGTTCACCTACAATCCGGTGCAACAAATAGCGACACCTCAATGATCCGAGCTGTCGCTCTCAGCGACACCAGCTTCCACAAATAGCGACACTAGCTGTCGCTATTTGCTTATTGAGCTGTTGCTATTTGATCAACAATCATAGTAATAATAATAATAATAGAGCTTACGCACCTGCGCCGCGAAGCGGCGCAAGTGCTAAAGCCTTTGTAGTGAGATAGTAAAGTGAAGCAACGCGCGAGCTGGAGAGAGTTTGTCAGTAAGTTTGTGGCGGCAAAGCCGCTGGAGATCGACAAGACGTTCAAGCGAGCTGGTCAGGTGGCGAGTAGCCGGCGCGTTGCGGTGAAGGTGAAGGGCAAAAAGCAAGATGACGACGCTTAAAGAATTGCGGCAAAGCAAAATTGATCTGTTGGAAGATCAGATGAAGTCGCTGGGCGATTGCCTTGCGGACGCGATGATCGGGCTGGGACAGGCGAGGGAGGCGCTTAAAACATTGCAGTCTGACGTGCGGGCGCTGAAGGTGGTAGAGACTATGACGGTTGATAACGACGACTGTGACGAAGTGGTGGTCGAGTGTACGGATTGTGCGGGGCGTGGCCGCGTGACGGTTTACGGGCACGGCGGCGCCGGAAGGGTTGGCACGGAGGATTGCGACCGGTGTCAGGGGCGCGGTGAGCTTGTGTTAGAGGAACCCGAACAGCTTGAGGAATATGAGGCGGCGGCTATGAAGGCGGGCATGCTATGAGGTCTATCAGCTCGCAGATCAGGCGCGGCGGTGAGGACAAGCTCTGGTTTGTGGACGGCCAGCCGATGGAAAACCACGGCCTGATCGACCGGTCGAGCTGGCAGGCAATCGATGCGCGTGCCCGCAAGAATGCAGTCTGGAAGCTCTACAAGATACGGTTGCGGGACACGGCGCTCACGCCGACGGAGAAGCTGGTGCTATGGGCGCTATGCGACACGTTTAACACGGCAGAGGGGTGTTCGAGGCTAACGCAGAGCGGAGTGGCCGACATGGTCGGAGTGCATCGCTCTGCGGCGCACAGGGCGTTTAAACAGCTTCTCCATAAGAATGTGATCTGGGTGTTTGCCAGCGGCATGGGCGCGCGTGATCCAAACACTTGGCAAGAACACATGATCCTTAACGTGGGTAAGCCCGAACATAAGAACAAGGCGCGATATATCACGCTTGTGGGGCTTCAATTGTTGGTTGATACGATATAAGGTGGTGAGGTTATGGCAACAAAAACGGACATTGATGTGACAAAACAGAACAATAAACCGGCCAAAAAAGTCGGTCGAAAGCGAATAGAGATCGATTATGCAGAGGTCGAGCGATTGGCCGCGCGTGGACTTGGGTCGACGCAAATCGCCCGCGCACTGGGCGTTTCATGGTCGACCATCGACCGAAACCGGAAACGATCTGCGGAATTTGATGAGCTTATAAAGCGTGGAAATGTGCGTGGCATAGCAATGGTAACTGATGCTCTCCTCGAAAGCGCTACCGGCGGAAATGTAACAGCCCAGATATTCTACTTGAAGAACCGCGATGGAGAGCGCTGGCAAGACAGAACCAACATCGCGCATGAACACAAGGTGTCGATCCGTGACGCAATGGAAGCGGCGCGGGCGCGACCGGTACCTAATCGGTACCTAGAAGCGCAAACTATTGAGGGAAAGGCGGCAGAACCCGCAGACAGCGGCGGTTCTGACGATGATGGCTCCTTGTCAAGGTAACACAGAGGGCGGCGCGCGGGTCACCATACGCATGCTTGCCCGCCACGGGGTGCGGTCGCTGGCAAACCCTCCGCCGGCAGACCCCCCCGTGGCTCCGCAGATCGGGTGCGGGTACGAGGAGGACGTGCCCAAAATTTTTTTGGGATTTAGCAGATGAAATACTCCGCGAAAGAAGAGCAGGAGCTGATGGCCGATCTGTGGTCGCCGGCGTTACGCGACAATCCGCTGGCATTCGTTCAATACGTTTACCCGTGGGGCGTTGAGGGCACGCCGCTGGAGCATCACAAGTCGCCGCGCAAATGGCAAATGAACGTGCTGGAGGAAATGGCGACGCATATTGCGCGCAATCGCGGCCAGCTCGACCCTGAGATGCTCCGCACGGCTGTCGCGTCCGGTCGCGGCATAGGCAAGTCAGCCTTGGTCGGCTGGCTGGTGCATTGGATGCTGTCGACGCGGCTCGGCTCGACAGTGATCGTCACGGCCAACACCGACCAACAGCTCCGGTCGCGGACGTGGCCGGAAATCGGCAAGTGGATGACGCTGTCCATCAATAGCCACTGGTTCGACCGCACGGCGACGACAATTAAGCCTGCGGCGTGGTATCGTGAGGCCGTCGAGGGCGACATGAACATCGACTGCGGTTATTACTACGGCCAAGCCCAGTTATGGTCGGAGGAAGTGCCCGACGCATTCGCCGGTGTCCACTCGACGCAGGGCGTTATGCTGATATTCGACGAAAGCTCCGGCATACCCGAACCGATCTATACGGTCAGTGAGGGCTTTTTTACGGAGCCGACGCCCGACCGCTTCTGGTT
>Ga0181380_1000574_pt1 | contig 16426 bp, 25 predicted proteins | sample 3SPOviralmetaG_FD_130116 | JGI IMG/M metagenome (GOLD analysis project Ga0181380, IMG submission 130116) | Marine viral communities from the oligotrophic San Pedro Time Series (SPOT) site, San Pedro Channel, CA, USA - 3 SPOT_SRF_2009-08-19 | ecosystem: Environmental > Aquatic > Marine > Strait... | reverse complement strand
CACTTTAGATAACTCTAACAGTGCATTTTATAGACCATCAACCGACTCCATCCATATGCCAAACAAAGCACAATTTAATGATGCACAAGGTTATTATGGGACATTGTTTCATGAGCTAGTGCACTGGACAGGCCACGAGACAAGAGAAGATAGAAAGCTTAATACTCGTTTTGGTTCTGATAAATACGCATTTGAGGAATTAATAGCCGAATTAGGTGGTGCTATGCTTAGTGGCATCACTGGTGTTGAAGCTACACCAAGAGAAGATCATGCAATCTATCTTAATAATTGGATGCAGTGTTTAAAAGATGAACCAAAAGCTATCCAGAAAGCTTGCAGTCTAGCTGAGAAAGCTTCTCAATTTATTCTTAACAGTTCGTCAATAATAGTAATGAAAGAGGCAGCATAATGAAGGGAATACGTGAAAAACAAAGATTGCTTGTCCAATTATTAACGACAAAAGCTTATAAGGATGGAACGTTACGCGATAGCACAAAATTATTATTAGAAGAAACAATTGAATTTTGTGCAAAATATGAGCGCAATAGGAGGCCATTTCCTCATGATTTCCAAGGGCCAATAATGCCTAAATCAATGGAGATGCCATATCGTGATTATTTAAAAATGATTAACGGATGAAACTAATGCCTCTCTCTGAACTCATGACCATAATCAAACAAACAGCGCTCACTGATTGGGTGGGCGCAATCTTAATCTTTGCAACGTTCTTTGTTGCAATCTCAATTCTAACTTAGGTGATATAATGATCCACTTTCGTAAACCTATAGAGCTTAAACCAAGACCATACACTGCACCCATAATCTTGTTAGAACGTGCAGCAAGAGCTTTACCAAGTTCGATGGTGTGCAAGATCTTGTATAGCGTCTTAGCTGATAATGAGCGCATCCTGGCTAGTGACCTGGATAAATTAGCCAATAAGCTAGGACGCATTGCTCATGAGAGATCAAGACAATGCAAGTAAGCATCAACAGACTGACTGACTTTACCTCAGACCTTGAGCAAGAATTACCAAAGCTATCACGCGATATAATGGACGCGGCAACAAGAATTGAAAGATTAACGTTTCAAGTTGCAGCGTTAAAAACTGAAGTGACTATTTTACAAAAAGAAAAGGAAAATAAACTATGACTAATCTAACAATAGAACAAGTGCAAACAGCCTTATCTGTCTTGGATTGTGCATGTAGGTATATTGTGGAAGAACATGCAAATACCAATGGGCCAATGCAACATAAATTAAATGAACAATTTGCAAAAAATATGTTTTCTTTTTCAGATGTTCGCATCGAATTGGAAAGACAATTAGAACAGTTAATTGATGGGAGTTGGTAAACTATGGAAATAAAATTCACTTACCACGATTTAATGCAAGCAATTGAGGATAGACTCAATGTAACCTTTGACGGCGCAATAGATCTAGATGATTGCGAAACCTATCTTCACGTTGAGATAAGCGAACCAGACAGACAGCCCAAAAAGCATAAGAATGGACGTGTTATGAAAAATGAGCATGGACACCCGATATTTGAAACTGTGGGCTATAAACAACATAGTTTAAGCTTTAACGACGATAGTTATATATCGATTGATATTTATAAGTAAAACCATAGTAAAAAATCTTTCTGCCTTAACCTCTAGGCATCCCGAACACATCACCAAGTGCATCTAAGCATAAACGCAAGGCCACTATACCCCCTTTAGGATCGTGGCCTTGTTCTTTTGCCCATTCGTTAGCACTAGCTCCCTCGACAACCACCCATTGTGCGACGTCTGATAGATCTTTACCGATTGTCCTAAGTGCAGCAAGATAATCAGAAAACGCATCATGCCCTTGATCATCGTTCCCGCGTGTCCCATCCACTATATTTGCATCATAACTCGCTGTAAGCTTTTGTGCTCTCCCTGCCCTACGCCACAATGCATACAACTTCATTCCGGCCTCAAACTGGCGTCTATTGATCTGTTCACGAGAGTAATACCTATCTAGCGGTGTCTGGACCGTCACACGCATCCGTTTAGGGCTTCCTAGACGCTTATCTGTATTTTCGTAAGCGATACCTGAAGTATGCTGCAAACGCTCTCGTGTGCCAAAATCACTAGGCGTGTGGATCGGTTTCTTGCTTTTCGACATTCTCTGCCCTCAAACTTAATGCTAATGCTAAATAATTGATCGCATCCAGGATATTGTCTTCACGCCAGTTCAGATCGTTTCTACCTAGTTTGAACTCCACCATATACATCGCTACCTGACTTGCTGTTATTCTCTCGCCACGTTGCATAGTCCATCTGACTGCCAACCGTTTGAACAATTCATCAGCGTGTCCGTGTTCTCCACCACGTTGTATTAATATATCTTTGCAGTTCTCCAAAACCTGAATTGCTTCATCACTCATTTTCTAATTCCCATTTTCTCCGTTTAATCATTTCTATTTGCCATGCCTTATATTTCGTCAGATTAGGTGCGTTTAAAATCTTTCTCCGATTGGCAATTCCCTCCAACATTCCAAGACATTGAATTTCATTCACCGTAGCCAAAAAATCCTTTTCTTTTAATTCAGCAAAATCAGACGATTTTCGGGTCAAGGTTTCGGGACAGGACATGACAGTATATAAATACTGTCCTGTTGTCCTGAGATGTCCCAAAATAACCTCACCTTGTCCTAGCCGTGTCCTAGCCGTGTCCCCGAGCATGCTAAGTATATTGTTTTTATTGACTTTTTTCAGGACACCGTCTGGGACATCAGGACACAGCCACTTTAGCTTTAAAATTCTCGTGTCCTGAGCGTGTCCTAGCCCAATTTCGAACGGATATTCACCCATCACCCAAATGCCTCCAAAATAACCCCTTTTTCGAGCTTTAGAACACCCTGATCGATCATTCGTTTTATGTGTCTATTTGCTGTTCTTTGAGAACATTCTAGCTCCAATGCAACCGCTTCCTTGAGGTCAGATCTGCTTACCTCGCCGAAATCATTCATTCTATCGAATTGCTCTTTGACCACCTGTTCACCGTAGTCTGGTGATTTTTTATCCAATGGCTTATCTGGTGTCATTTCAAGCACGAGTGAACTTGTGTCCTGACCATCAGCATCAACCAAAGACATAGACAACTTCATAAACGCCAGTGGTTCGCTTTTCTCTTCATCTTTCATCTTGGTGGGTGTGAGTAATATTTTGAAATCACCCCATTGTTCCACCCGATATTCAGAGTCCAACGAGCCATGCAAAGCGTACCCACCACGCCCTCTATCTTTATTCTGGTGGCCTATATGGTGAACGATCATCACAGTGGCTTGATAGCGGTCCTTGAGCCTGTCACATACTTGGACATAAGCCATCATATTTTGGTTATTTTCCTCGCCCTCAAGTGTTCTACTGAGTGTGTCGAGTACAATGAGGTTGAGCTTGCCTATTTGCTCTTGGAGGGCGTCTAGCTCGTTGCATAGGTGTAGTTCACTGTCTGGATCGTTCAGGATTACACTACGATTGCTTTTGGCGAATGGTACGCCTGTTAGGTCTTGTTTGAAGTTCTTGCACCAAGCTGCGACACGTTTAGCGAACCCTGCATGCCCTTCCCCTGCGATATAGGCAACGCTACCTTTTTGCACCTCAAGTTCATGGTATGGTTTGCCTGTGGCGATACACAGCGCCATATCAAGGGCAACAAAAGTTTTGCCTGACCCTGCTGCACCAAAGATCATGGTGAGTGAGTTATCTTCTATTACGTCTTTGATCATCCACTTGGTTGCGGTCATGCGTAGATCGCTCACCATCGTGAACAGTGTGTCTGGTTTTTTAACTGAGGTGAGGCTTTTGTAGACTGCCTCTATGCCTAATTCTTGGTGAAGATCGTTAAAATCTTGGCCTTTTTTAGGTGGCACGACATAGGGTAGCTTGGTTTTCTTTGCCGCTTGGATACCTTTTTCATCGTTATCAGCCGCTACAATGAGTTCAAACTGAGGAAACGCCGTTTGTAGCTTGCTGCATAGTAGCGGTAGGTTTCCAGAGTCTAACCCAAATATACACGCACATCCTGTCATGGCTATCGATGCTGAAGTTGCCCATCCTTCCGCTACGTAAGTGCGTCCTTTGGTAAGCTTACCGCATACACCGAAAACACCTTCCGACTTATCTAGGCCAGTGCTAAATAGTTTCTTTCCATCTGGTGAGATTGTTTGTTCACCCACACGTTGTCTGTGTATGTTAAACAGTGGAATGACTACGTTGTTACCAACAAGTTGAGCGCCTAAGAGATCAACGCCTTTTTTCTCGTGATATGGCCTAGTATCTTCCACGTTAAATTCTTCTTTAGGTTGGAATGTTAAAACGTTGTCCTTGATTGGATCGAGTGAGCACCACAGACCACGTTTGGCGAGTTCGCTTTGGATTGCTTTAAAATCCCCACATTGGCGGCAATGGGTCTTGATTATGCCTTGGTGGTTGGTAATCCAGAACCTGTCTGTCCCTCCACAATTCACACAATACCCATGCCATTCGCCCTTTGCGGTTTGCTTGAGATTTAAACCGTCGATGATGCTTTGGGCGTACTCACTCCAATAAGGTTGTTCATAGTCAGCCATATTTTAAAATGGAATTTCATCGTCCATATCAGGATTTACCGCATCATACTTTGCCGCCTGTTCTTGACCTTCTATTTCTAGGTCAAACGATGGTGTGGTTGGTGCGGGTTGCTTATCGCTTTTTTCATCCATCGGAATACCAAAGGGATCTACTTCATCAACGCCAGTGTTCACCGCATCAAAATCGTCTGATTGATCTGCATATTTCGCTTCTATGACTTGAACGGCGCTGAGTAATAGCTTTATACCCCATTGTTCCTTTTTAGGATTAAAGGTGGGTAGCATTGAAAACTTAATGTTACCTGTTGAGCCACTCCATATGGACAGATCAGCAAGAGGTTGCTTTGCTGCATCTATGACTTTTACGGCTTGCGCGGGAATACCTTTAGTCGTGATACACTTCTTTTTTGCTGTAAAAAAAACTGTTGTGTCTTCATTCTTTTTCATGCTGTGAATAGTGCCAAATTGACCTAATTTACTGTTAATTTTTTTACACTCGTTGAAGTGAGAAATGGCTTGCTTCCATAAATTTTGACCCTCTTCATGCGATACTATGAAGCTTATTTCCCATGCTGCGCCTGGTGTACTTACGCTTACTTTTTCTGACTTCACTTCAGCATTATTCCATAGATAGCCACTATCTAATTTTGGGTATTGAAAGATTACATTGCGTATTAATACGTCTTTAAACTCTGACATTATTTTTCTCCATTATATTTGATTTTCCATCCATTCTTGGGGATGAAGCATTGTAAAAGAGGGCCAACCAGTGCTGTAATCGCCTGTTGCTTTGGCCTCTTTTATTTGTTCCAAAACATCGTCAAGGCGTTCTGCGTAAATACGCATTAGCTCTTGCGACATGAGGAATAGGTTTGTGCTATGTGGGGCTTTCTTTTCCACCACAGCGAAAGCAAAGTAGATACATTGGATACCTTCTTGCTCACATACTCTTTTGTAAAAAGCAGCCTGTATGCCGTATTGAAGATCCACAAACTGTCTAAAGAAGTTTTTCTCTGTTGGGATTTTTCCAAAGGTTTTAACGTCCAGTATGATACCTTTGTCTGTGGTGTATAAATCTGGACGTGCTTTTAATAATAATCCTGTCTTTTTATCTATTGTGTAGACACTGGCTTCTCTTACTGTAGTTTCATTTCTGGCTATCTTGCGTATGTCTTTATGTTTCCACAAAGCTTTGGTCATTTGCAGTGCTTTGGCGTATTCACCCTCCGGCAAGAGCACAACACCGTCTTCTTTGGCTTGCTGATAGTCTTCAGCCCATGCTTTCCCTGCCCTTGTTTTGTGCTTGCCTATGACCGCTTGTTTTCGGTTTTTGCCCTCGAACATGGCATGCACACCAGAGCCAATATCAACAACACTTGGGCTTAGATCCTCACTAGGTTGGCTCGCATGATATGGCGTAGTAGTTAGCCATTTTTTAACAAAGCTAGAGGATATTCCTTCGCTATCGTGATATTCATTGTTGGTGAGGTTGTGAAATATACCTGTCTTTTGCTTATATTCTCGTAGCCATTTATCTTTAGTTTCGTGCATTATTCATCCTCATCGTCAGGATAAATTTTGCCGTGACCGTCACATATATCACAGATTATTTCTTTGCTATGTCCATCACCACTTGGGAAAATGTCGAGATATTCAGTTGAGGGGTGGCGTGTGACCACACCTAATCCGTTACATTCATGACAATGGACAGTATTCACAGTGGCTTTTCTAACTGGCTTTATCTTGATTGGTGTGATTGCCATTAGTTCACGCGCCAGTGAACAGAACGCATCCACTGTCATACTTACGAGATCCAGGTTTTCATCCCAATCACCACCCACCGCCTTGGCGAACGCATTTATTCTTATGACTGCTATGCTTGGTTGTCGGTCAAAACGATATATAACACAGGGGAATTTACCCACTCTATCCGCTGCACGTTGGGCTTGTTCCATCCATGCGTGTTTAAAACCACCAGATACACGCCGCTTACACTCAATAACAAATGGGAAGTTTTCTGCTTCACATACTAAATCGCCATGATCAGCTTCTCTGTATTGATTGAGCTCACGTTGAAAAACCAAACCAAGATTATCAAATAAGGCTTTTTTAATCTCTGATTCGTACCCAACACCCTTGGCGCGACTATTCACCATCGTACACTACCTCACCTCGTTGGGCAGCTTGGACAAGTCTTATGGCGTCTTGAATGTCGTCTTTAATTGTGAGCCATGCTTCCACTGGCACGTCATTGTTAGTGATCTTTTGGATTTTCAACGCGGTCACAACACTTGGTACAACGTCACCACTAATGTAACGAGATAATGTGGGTTGGGATACGCCGATTCTCTCAGCGAGAGATGCCTGTGATACCTCTTTGGTGATCATATACTCAAATAACTGCAAGATTTCTGCCTAAATTTTGTCGATTTAATTTAATTCATAATCCTATAAAGTTTTTAGTGTCAACTAAAAAAAGTCATTTTGCATAAAATTTGAATACTATACAGGTAAGTTTAATTTACTTAAATACGATATTTTCCAATATAATATAACTAAATTGATATTTTATGCAAAAAAAATATTCAATTAATATTCATATTGATAGAATATTATCTATAGTGCTTGACATATTAATTCATATGTGAATAAAATACTTCAGTGACTATCGAATGGAAAATGAATATGGATTATTTCAATAAGACTTATAGAAGCAAAAAGAGGTGCAGTTTTACTGGTGGGTATTTGTCAAAAAAAATTGGCAAACATCACAGGGCATTAACAAGATTTATTTTTCAGTCGGATATTAAGAAAACACAAAGTAGTGTTGTTAATGAAATTTCGGGTATATCTTGGGCTAATCAGTTCAAGTTTATGTACACAAAAAAAGGCCCACCAATGAAATGTTTTTTTGACAGAGTTCGTGATGCTCGTCTTGGCCTCAAAATAGGTGCAGACCAGTATTACGGTTTAAAAACAGATGAATTTAGGTGGGCTATTATTTACCCACCGCCATAGAATATAGAAAGTGGGGGACATTGTGTTTACTAGAATATACGATGTTAGAACTAAGTTAAAAGTTAAACAGGACGAGCTAGCAAAATTGTCAGGCGTGAGTCAAAGCCAAATAAGCAAATATGAGAAAGGTGAAGTAACAAACCCAAGTTTTGATAAATTAGTAAGATTAGCAGAAGCACTTGGGGTTACAGTAGACGATCTTAAAACTAAAACCGATGATCAAGAATTTTCACCAGTACGACAGACCACATCAGCCGTGTTCGTTCCTTTGTATCAAGGGAAAACAAAAGTGAGAGAGTTGAACGATGCCTATGCAGCCCGATTGGGTTTTAATAGGTTAGCTCACCAACAAATTAGAAAACCAAGTTTCTTGGAATATTCTGATACTGCTTACGCCATGACCATTTATGGTGATCATATGCAGCCGCGCTATCGTGAAGGTGATATAATCTATGCAGACCCACAATTAACGCCACAAGATGAGGACGATGTAGTAATATCGTTCAAAGTGGATGGATCGTTTGTTGGTGTGGTGAGAGAATTGGTAAATATGAACGCAAACAATATTACGTTTAAAGACCTACAAACAGGAGAAACTAAGATGTTTTCTCTTACTGATCTATACGCGGTTCATGTGGTGGTTGGATCACAAAAATTTAGACCAAATCAATAAAATAAAATTGTAAAACTGGCCTGGAAATGGTAATGTTTTCTGAGGCCAGTTTACACAAACTAGCCTCACGAAAATCTTAGTGTAAAGTTATGATGTACTCGTCACCATATACCTCTTCAGGGCGTATTTGGCGATAATGTTTATCAGTCACATCACTGCCAACTTTATGCCCGACAAGCACTTGCACATGGTCTTTGCTTTTGTTCTCATTTAAAAGCTTGTTAATGTAAAACCTACGCAATCCATGAAAACCAAACTTTTGCACATTTGCCTTAACACAGGCTTTGTGCAGGACCGATTTCAACACATCGCTTGCTGCGAATAAATTACCCTTGGCATTGGTAAACAGCCATTGACTATCGCTAACTGATTTAAGCTGTGCCAAATCATCTTTGAGGTCTTTGCTTATTCTAACGATACGATTGCTTCCGGCGGTCTTAGTATCGCCTAGCTCACCCCTGTCATTGCTTAGTCTAATGTGGATCTTATCACCGTCGATAGCATCCCACCGGAGAGCAAGTATCTCACTGATCCTCATACCGTTTGCAGCGGCAAGCTTGATCATAACTTTCTTCCAATGCACCCCTGTCACATTCAGTATTGCAAGAACTTCCTCTTCAGTTGGTGTGTAACGCTCTTGTGACTCCCGCGTTTCTAAAGGATCAAGGTCAACACAAGGATTGTGTTGCACCAAGCTTTCTTGCCGGAAAAACTTAAATATCCTACGCAAAGTCCCGACGATTGTGTTTGCATACTGTGGAGACATTCGCTTCTCTAGTTCTTTTTGGAATTTCATTACGTTTTGTGTGGTAATGTCCTCAATATCCATATTGCCGAAATGCGGTAGGATATGTTTGTTAATATGCACCAAAAGAGTTGTGCGCCTGTTAGGTCTTAGCTTACGCCCATATTTAGAGTCACTCTTAAAGTTCTCAACTCTTTCGTCTATCTCAGCTTTGTAGAGCGTAATTCGATCCACCAGAAGAGAAGATTGCTCCTTATCTAACGTGCCATTGTATTTTAGCTTTATGTCTTGTTTCTGCGCCCAAGCTATCGGCTCTCTGCCCTTTGGAACTTGTCGCATTTTCTCAGTGTTGGTTTTCTTATCCATATATCGGATTACATAGGTTTGCTCACCCCTGCGTTCTCGTAGATGTAATTTAAGGTGTTTACCTTCCCATAGTGCCATATTTTCTCCATTCATTATCTTATCAGGTAAAGACTGTTTTACCCTTTTATCTTGTTATTCTATTCATGTATGAATGGTTATGTCCATAAAAAAAGAGGCGTACCCCACACGAGATACGCCTAACTTATTGATAACAATGTAATTTAAATTATATTCATGCAATATTCACGTTATAGGTAATATTCTTTTGCCAAGGTAAATGTCGAGAGTTCGAATCTCTTCGCCCGCTCCAATATTTATCCATTAAAAACAATCACTTACGACAAGTTATTTCTGAATATTTTTGCGGTAAGATTAGAATACTCGTGACCAAAATGGCTTGGTCACTGGATTGCATTTACTTTTCGTGACCATTACTTCAGCCACTCATAGATTCGAAAGGTCTGCTCGGTGCGTTCAGATAAATGATTGTATCCGCCATTTACTTTCTTGGTGACACGTTTGCATGTGTCTTTGCTCACACCCTCATCACAGATCTTCCAAAGCCCTCGCCGCTTGTTGAAGTACCATAAGGCAGACTCCATAGGATAGTGTGACGAGATCAGTTGTGGCTCATCCATCACGTCCGGCAAGCGCATATCTGACGCAAACTTACGCACGTTTGCTCTGCCAGTAATTTGTAAAAATCCACGCCCTCGAAAAATCCAACCATCATCTGTATTTACATTGCCAAGTTTAGATTTCTCACTACGGTTTTTGTCCATGTATACATAGTTTGCTAATGATCTTGGGTTTTTTGAATATGGCTTGGCATCAGCCCTAGTTTTAAAATATCTGCCAAATACTTTCATCAAAGCATCAACTGAATAGTTTAAGTTTTCCTCAACAGCTTGAAAGTTCATACTCTCAATACAAACCTGTCCTAGAAAATGTGCAGCCCTTTCTGGGGACATTTCATAATAATTCATAATTCCTTTTGCTGAATTAGGCCCGAATTGACCATCTGGCGTACACCCACAACGTTGCTGTAGGTTTCTAAATCCTTCACTCATTATCTTTCTCCACTGGCTTACGGCCCCATTGCCGCGTGTAACCAAATTCTTCATAGCTCTCAGCCCACCGATTTTCCGTAAATGTCGCAAACCGGATGAGCATTTCGTTCTCTGTGTAAAGTTGGTCAATCCACTCAGAATTATCTTTAACCTGGGTTTCTAGATGTTCGATCCGGTGAGCCTGTTTACTTACCCACCAGACACCACCTACCAATTGAACCAACATGGCAAGCACAAGACCAAGAGGAAGCTTCAAATCGCTCATTTCTTCACACCGTAATACTTAGAAACTGCACGATTACCGAACCAGAAAGACATGATAGCCGCGAACAGACCTTGCGTTTCTGGCGTCCACATTAAAGGTATGGCGTCTTGCCAATTTCCACCTTCAGCCATTACTTTGAGCATTACGACTACTTGTACGGCAACGAATAAAGCAAAAAAAGCATAAGTGATAACAGGCCGCACACTGCCTCGTAATGCGTTGACAAAACCTCCGGCATCAATTGCATCATGCTTATACAACCCCTCAGTTTCCTTGATCTCCGCTTGCTTATCTATGATGTTTAATTTTAGCTCGTTGCGCTTGGTCATCATGTCCATTTCAACGCTCATTCGCTCAAGGTTGTGCTTATGATCTTGGCTTGCTTTAAAGTAGTTGAGCACCTCCGGCAAAAACGACGTACCAAAGCCAAGTAAACTGCCTAGTAATGTCATCATTGGTCACTCTCCATTTGCATGGTTGTTTTCTTTGTTTCTGCTTTTGCTGAATAAGCATTAAAACCCATAAACGCTGCCACAACTCCACTAGCCGCAATAACGTAAACGCTCGCTATGTCTGTGATTAGGCTTGCCGCTTTGTCGAAACCCAACACCGATGCAAGCAAGATGATAAACGGATAGATCAGCATACCCATCAAAGCAAAACCTGTGAAACGTCGCTCTGCATTTCGCTTTAAATCACGGTCAATCATTTCCAGGCGTCGATCTTCAAGTGCAATCTTGTTCCACTCAGCACGTTCTATAACACCGTTTCCGTTCGTGTCAGCCTTGTCAAACTCTGTCATTTGCTCGCCTCGCTACATTTAACGCAATCTTTTTCTCACGAGTGATAACCACCACTCGCCCTTTGCTGTCATAAACAACAAATTTTTTCTTAATTTCTCTGAGTTTCAAAGGTCCAGTTTAAGACACACCACTTTTGCTTTATCGCTTGTCACAAGTACGCTTGCGTCTTCTAACGCTTCTTTGCACACAACTTCTTTGGTGAAACTTTCTATATGGTAATGTTCGAACCCAGAGGTTGACAATTGAACCCACAACAAAACCCACATTCACCAACGCCCCTGATAGAGTCCAACACCGTAAATCATTCCACCCAAAGTAGCACCGCCAATTATCAAACAACCAATCGTAGCGCCGAACGTAATTAATTTTTCTAATGCTTCCTGTTTTTTATAAAGCTGTTCTTTGCGTTGCTTACGAATTTGACCTTCAATCTTTTTAAGTTCTTTGACGTAGCTTGGCCCCCAATGTGCGCTCAAAAAAGAGTATAATTCTTCCCTCATATGATCCGCTTTAGTTTTGGCCTCGAAAACTGCCAAGGCTTCAGCTTCAACAGAACCAGACATTTTTTTCCACCAAGGAATATTATTCTGCTTATGCTTTTGCTCTATATGATTGAGGTCTGACATTGCGGAAGCCCATTGGGAAAGTTGGCCCACGCAATCTTGCATTTCCCTACCCGCATTTACCGCTTTTTTTAAATAACCTACGGCGGAAGAAGCGGCACTAATTGCCGCTGTCACGGTAATTGGGTCCATTTTAGCCCATAAATGTCATTCTTAGCAGAAGCAGTAAACTTGCACCACTTATTGCTATCATAATTGCCTCAAGTCGCTTAATCCGATTGTAGAGATCTTTAAACTGAATTTTCATTTCAGTTTTGATTTCCGCAACCTGGATCTGCAATTCATCAATACGCTTGTGTGCAGACGATACCGTTCTTTTATCCATTTTAGATTGCCTCTATTAAACGTTAGGGTAACGTGTTTTGATTTCTGCACGTTTATCTAGCCATTGCTGTTCTGTGCTTATCCCTGCTTTCCATTTGAAATATAAAGGATCACTTTCGTTCTGATATGCAGCTAATCTTTTTGCATCAATTTCAGCTTGTGGCTTACCCAAAACAATAGCGTCATATTCAGCTTGGATTTCTGTTTGGCTTGGCGTGGCCCCTGAGTGATCATCAGCCCAAGTTATCGTTGATAAATCCGCACCAACCATCGTAAACTTTGCATTTTCATTTAAGTTATAAATAGCTTTAAAAAGCGTCATAATATCCATTATACAGTCACCTCTTCAAACATAAAAAACCCATTTTGAAATGCAGATCCACCGCTCTGGGTGGCAGGGGATAATGACATAAACGCACCAGAGCCAAGTGTTGCAAACGTGTCAAAATATGTTCTAGTCGTTATTCTGCGAACAACTTGAATGTGTATGCTATCTTTATTAAAATCTGTACCGCTTGCATTACTTTGGTGGTTATATGCGGTATCATATTCCTTAGTTGTAATTGAACTTCGGTTGCTGCTAGTCGTGGCAGTGCTTGTAGTAGACCTTAATTCTAAATTAAAACCACCACTTGTTCCGCTAAATTTTCCATAAAGAGCTTGAGGCACAATGTAAGTTATTAATGTATAATTATTAGAATCGTTTTGCAAAAAATTGGGCGTTCTATCTGTCGTTGTGCCTGAAGCTGTAAGCTCGTTCCAATATACGTGTGTGAATGAGCTACTTGAAGCACTTACCCCTGCACCAGTAAAAATCTTTAAATTGCTTATTGGGGAACTTCCACCGCTACTTGCCGTTGCAAAGGATAAAGTTCCACTCCCATCGGTTTGCAAAACTTGGTTTGCAGTACCATCTGAGGACGGTAGCGCAAAAGTTCCCGAAAAATTACTTAACTCTAACATTCTTGCGGCGGTCATTCCCGAACTTGCTAACGAGTTTATCTCTGCGCCAGTTGAGGTAATCGTTGTCCCACCAACCTTAAATGCTGTAAAATCCGGTGAGGTTAATGCACTCGTTCCAACATCCATATCTTTGAGATGCCCCATGATAGCTCTCATAGCGTTATTGACGTTGCTAGGAGCCATGCCCTCATCTATGTCAATGTTGGCTACATCCGTGTTCGATGAAGCCGTAGCACTATATTGCGCTATAGTGTTCTTAGCCATTATTCAAATTCCTCTTCTAGTAATTCTGAACCATCAAATATTCCCGCTTGCACCAAAACAGCGTTTAGCCTTTTATTTCGTGCAGCTTTTAGTTTTGCCGTAGTAGGTCTTTCTAATAAATCAGCCATTAACTTTGGATCTTTTATTGCTTCAGCAAGAATGGTCTTAACTCTGAGCTTTGGCATCTTGTCGAAAACCTTTTGTGCGGTTCTTACCCCTGCCCCTGCCAATACCAATGGAGCACCCGCCGCCTGTCCTAGCGCACTAGAACCGCCTAAGTTTGCACCACCTATTCTTAATAAAAGATCAAAGAATATATCTTCTTTGCCTAATAGGTTTTCAAACTGATCTGTGTTTGCCAATGCGCTTTCAAACTCTTTTGTCTTGGCTATTAAACGATCAACGTTTTTCATTTGCTGTGAGTTGAACAAGCCGTTTACCATCAAGCTCTGCCTAACAGTCTGATTACCTGTTTTTGCATTTAATATTTGTTCAAGCCTATTACCGGATATCATTCCTGATCCAGTAGAGGCACTATCTAATAGTGTCTCGTACACACCATATCTTAGGCCATCCATAACGCTTGGATCTCTTGATCTCTTAGCAAGCCTAGAAACATCCCTGATGCCCCCTGCAACATCATTTGATTTCAAAACGTTTAAAACAAAATCGTTTACATTGTTCGTGCCTAGCACCTTGGCTGTAGTAGACTTTGTTCTTGCAAACTTGGTCCCATCTTGAGCTTGCTTGGTTACTCTTTCAGCTAATCGTGCGGCTGTTTCAGTGCTTCTAAAAGAGTCGGTCAAACCTAAGTCTTGTATTGTTTGAGCGTTAGACTTGATAAATCTATCAAGCTCTTGAGGGTTAATAGAACCATCATAATTTGTGGCTTTATTTGCAAAAGATTGCAGAAAGTTTTGCTGCAACTGCATCATGTCACCAGATTGATCACCCGCTGCATTTCGTAATGCTTGCAGATTAAGTAAAGTTTGCTGATCTTGCCCACTTCTCGCAACGTCTAGCGTTCTAGTAGGATCAACGGTTATACCACCATCACGATCAAAACCTAATGTTTTACCTACAAAACCCTCAGTAAACTTTCTGTTAAGTTCCCTTGAAAATGCTCTTGCTGTTTTAGCTATATCTCCTTCAACTGGCTCTAAATCTTTAAGTATGCCATCAGAAACTTCACGATACATTCTTGCGTCATTAAATCTTTTTTGCGCTCTAGCCTCTCTAGCAAGCTCTAAATAACGACTTCTAGTCCTTAATAGGTTGCCAGTTGTAGTCTCGCCTTTACCAAGATTTTTCTTTTTCTGATCTTTCTTTATGTCTTTTATTACCGCTTTTAATGGGGCGGGTAATTCCTCACCAGACGCTAAAGACGCTTTTACCTTATTATATGCTTCAAGCGTATTATCAGCTTGCACTGTAAGATCACGCTTAACACCTGACCAAAGTTGGTTTTCTGTATCTCTTGCCGTTTTAAGAGCCGTTTCTACAATATCTCTAGCTTGTGAATTTACTTGAGCGCGATCCACGTTAGGCATGTTGGTTGCCTGTAAATCTTGCGCCCTCTTTGCAGCGGTTTTTACACGTTCGTCCAAGGATTGTACTAGGTAATCTTGTCTAGCTTGTGCAGCTAATCTTACCAATTCAGGATCACCACTTGTTATCGCTGCGCGGTAAGCATCATTAAATTCATTAATAGCTTTCTGCGTTTGCTTTGCTACATCTTGACTAATTTGCCCACCAGACCTAACAAGCTCATTCTCAATTGCTAAAAAGCCTTGGTTTCCTGTGATCTGTCCGGCTGTACCACTACCTGTCGCGGTGCGTAACTTCTTAGCCTCACTTTCTAAATCTAACCCACGATCTAATTGATCTTTTTGCACTAACCTAGCGGCCTCTCTTTCCTTACCGCTTGGCGTCAACGTGCCTAATGCTCTTGTAAGGTTAGCTGTAAGAGTTGGCAAAACAGTTGATAAAACAATAGGAGAAAACGCCCCTGCTAATTCTCCATACATCCTACTTGTAGGATCACCTGGATTAACTTGTTCTGCAACACCCGCACCAATTGAAGGAGCAAGGGCTAGTCCTGTTTCTACCGCCGCTGTAGTTCCTGGGTTTGCCGCCGTAGTCTTTATTATATCATCAACAGTTTGTGATACTATATTTGATTTTGGTGCAGCTTTAGCTGTCGCGTCTAATGCTGATACTTTTCTTGCCGCGCCAAAAACAGGAAGTATCGTTCCGACTGTTTGACCAAAAACCTCACCGCCTTGAGCGAATGGTCTTTGATCTTTTGGCAAGTCCTCAATGTCTTTGTACCCTAAATCAAGTAAGCCCGACATTGTGTTTCGTATAGATTGAGAACCGCCTATCGGGTTCTCAGTAATAGGTCCAAAGCCTTGTTCACCAGGAAGTAGATTTAATAACTTTGGTAACTGATTTATTGCGTCAACAGGAGCACCAAGAACATCAGCCAAACCGACATTGACCCCTCTTCCGGCCCCTTCGACTCTTTCCCCGAGCGACGATTTTGATACCTCAAGAAAGGCTTGTTTAACAGTTTCAAAATCAGGCGTTCCCTTCTTGTCTTGGTTATCAACGAGCCATTGAGCAAATTCATTAGCGGTAGACATTATCGATCCCTTCTTAAAATATCGACTGCTTGATTTACTACGGATGCTTGTGTGCCGTAATCTCTTT
>Ga0181380_1000573_pt1 | contig 16427 bp, 24 predicted proteins | sample 3SPOviralmetaG_FD_130116 | JGI IMG/M metagenome (GOLD analysis project Ga0181380, IMG submission 130116) | Marine viral communities from the oligotrophic San Pedro Time Series (SPOT) site, San Pedro Channel, CA, USA - 3 SPOT_SRF_2009-08-19 | ecosystem: Environmental > Aquatic > Marine > Strait... | reverse complement strand
TTGATTATAATCGTCTAAATATTCTGTAAATATTTCTTTTTGTGCTTGATTAGCAATTTTATTGAATTCAGTGGGCAGGATTGCACCTCTTTTTTCTTGTTCTAAAACTACGAGAACAGTTTTCTATACTGAATTAATATTTATAGCCATATTTTTATTTTAATAAAGAGCGGCAACATAACGCTACCGCTCTATATTAGTATTACGCGTTATGCAAACTTTTTTTCTATTGATTTATAAACTTCTACGCCTTCATCTGTTTGCAAGAAGGCAGCAAAAGCTGAATATGGGTTTTCATCAAACGGCACTGTCATAAGTTTTTTATCATTTGATGCCCACGAAAAGACTCTTTGGTCTTGCGAAAGTTTAATGATGTTTGCTTCTTTTGCTTTAATTGCAAAATTACGAAGCTGAACATTTTCATCATTTGCGAGCTCTAGGAATAGCATAGGATTTCTTTTAGCAAACAAAAGTAAATCTCTTTTTAATTCTTTTGAACTCATTTTTGATACTGAACTTCCTAATTCAACGCGTACTATAGCTTCAGCCATATCGACATCCATTGTCATTGCAGCATTAAGAGCTTCTAGTTCTATTTCAATACTTTCAAGCTGATCTTTTGCTTCAACAATAGAATCATGCTCTGTATATCTTTTATTTAAGAATGGGTGATATAAAGAAAGAAGCTTTTGTAATGCTTGTTTTTCTTTAGGCACAAATAAATGTCCATTTTTAAACATAATATGCCCTAATGTAACTTCACCTTTTTGCTCATCTACAAACGGTGAATTTTGATTAGTAGCATACCTAAGCTCTCTTTGTTCTTGTTTTTCCGGGTCAAACCAAAGCATTTGTCTATGCCTTGAGTGTTTTGCCGGCACTGCGTATGTTAATGGAGACGAACCTACTAAATAGTAGTGTCTATCTTTAATTTCCCATTGTGGTTCTTTTGGCTCTTTTTTTACAGTTTTAGCCTTAACTATTTCCTGAGGCGCAACCTCAATTGTTTCTTCTGCTGTAGCTTTTTTTGCCATGATATAATATAATAAAAGTTTTAATAAAAATAAAAACTACCCCCGTAATTAAACGAGGGTAATTTTTAAAGGATATTGCTTATTTCTTCAACAATACGAAGTTGTTAGCACCTTGAACACACAAACATCTTTCTGACAAGAAGTGTACGTTCATTGCGTCTTCGCTTGAAGTAAATGCTCCACCTACTGAACCTGTAATCCAAGTTTTAAGTCTTCGATCATCAGCTTCAGAAGCACGGTAACGTACGTGAAGGAATGGTCGTCGAATATTAGTACCAAGGATTTGGTCATATACAGTAGAAGTACCAGCTGGAATAAGAACACCATCAATTGAGTCTTCACCTGTTCCGTCTGTTGCGAAGGACGAGTCGAATCCACGAGTTGAAGCGTCGTTTAAGTATTTCCAGTCAGTCTTATAGAAATCATAAGAACCTCTGCGGAAGCCAGTGAATCCAAGATTCAAAGCCATTTCTTCAGAGTTCTCAAATAGTCCATAAGCTGTACCTCCATTTCCACCAGCAGAAAGGCCTGCAAGCATATCGTCAAAAGCTAGATTAGTAGTACGATCCAAGAAAAGCATGTTTTCTTCAATAGCGCCTTGTCCGTCTAGGTTTTTAAGGATTTCATCAAAAGAATCTAAATCTGCTGGGAAAGCTGAATATACGTTTCCACGCTCAGTAATTGCAGAGAAAAGACCTTGTGTACCTTTAACATCTTGCGAGTTTGCAGAGATACCAGCTAGTGTGCCATCAGCTTTTTCAGCTTCAACCATAGTCATTTCTAAGTAATCTTGATAACGTAGTCTTGTTTCAGACTCAGCCTTTAGGTACCATAGATATCCAGAAGTTCCATCTTCAGTAGCAACTTCAACCCATCCAATCTGAGCAGTGTCAGAACCATTAATACCGTAGTGGTCTTTAATGATAATTGGTGAGTTATTAAATTGAGTAAACTCAGGATCTACTGAACCTTCCATTCCAGAAGTTCCTTTTCCAAATTCAGAACCAAATACAAATACTTTTAAAGCATCTGCAGATACGAGAGCAGCTGACCATGTTGCTGACCCAAATGGGTGAGCTTCAACGGTAGTTCCTGTAACAGCGCTTACAAAAGCTTTTTGCTCAGTGCCTGTGTCAGGATCAAGAACAACGATCAATGCATTCTTACGAATCGCATGATGTTTTCCAGCACCTCCAACGATACTAGATCCTCCAGCGGCGTTGTCTCCAACAGTTACAGTAGCGTCATCAGCGGCTGCAATTGTACATGCGTTATAAGAAATATGCAAGCGATTTTGCTCACTCCAAATGACTTGATCAGAAGTCATTGGCATCTCAGCGCCTACCATTTGAAGAAATCCAGAAAGCGTACGGTTTCCGTATCGCTCTACTTCAGCTTCATAAATTTCAGGTAGATATTGTTGAGAAAAGTCATTACCAGCACCACTTGTAAAATCAAGATAGTTTGAAGTGCCGGTTTGTTTTGCGGCCGTTGGGATCAACGAGCCATACAAAGGTGATAATGCCATTTTGTTTTAATTTTAAGTTTTAACGTTTTGTTTTAATTTTAAGTCTTGAAGAATCCGCACCACTAACAGATTTGACTTTTAATCCATTTATAAACACATTACCGCTTTGACTGCCACGAGGCTCATCGCTAATATTTTTTGATTTATTAGTGAGATTTCGTATTGCGTCAGCTTTTCCTTGCTCATAAAAATGATTTATAACTTTGTCAGGATTGTTAGCTACATATAAAGCTTTATGATAATCAGTCATGTTTGATATTCTACCCTCTTTATTTAAGAACTTCTTAATAAAGTTTCCCATATCAGACTGAAATTCAGCCACAGATGAACTATCTTTTACGCCGTACCTAAACTTTTTTTCACCTAAATTAAAATCAAAACCTTTGAATTCGTCGGTGAAATAGTTTTTTGTTCGACTTTGAAAGTCTTCTGTGCGTTCCTTTATAACTTGCTGCTCTTCATTATATCGATTGAAAAAGTCAACTGCATTTTGTTGTTCCTGAGTTACGCCGGGTCTCAACTTGATTTCGTCGTAATATTTATCTTTCAGTCCCTCTAAAAAACCTTTGGCTTTTGCAACTTCTTCTTTATACGCAATTTTTTTCTTACGTATATCTTTTTCATCATCTATTTCTTCGTCCCACGTAAAATCTTCTAAAAGAATACCCACGTCTTCAGAATCTAGATGAGGTTTGCTTTGGAGGTAATATTCCCGCAAAAGTGTATTGTTATCTATATTAGAATAATCCGCATTTAATCTTACGTAATCTTCTAACGTTCCACCAGTCTCACTCATAAAGTCTACAACCTTTTGAATGTTTTCTGGTAATGGTTCTGCAGTATCTTGTGATTGCTGCACTGCATCCTCAACTTGCTCTTGCAAGGTTTCAGTTTGCTCTTGAACCTCTTCTTCTGTTACTTCTTGTATTACAGGTGCATCTTCTACCGTTTCTTCGGACTGCCGTATTTCTTCAACCACTTCTTCGCTACTTTGCGAGTCTCTGGATTCTTCGACAGGAGCATTGCTCTCATCTGCTGTACTGACTTGAACGGCATCTTCTTGTTCTGTTTTTTCGGTAAGATCTACCTTAATGGTATCACCTGTTTCTTGTGTTTCTTCCGGCTTTTGAGACAAATCTACTTTAATAGTTTTAGGTGTCTCAGAAAGCTTTTTCATTTTTCGAGGTTTAACTTTGAATTCACCCTCTTGCTTGACTGTTTCTGCCATGATAAAATATTATAAAATTAATAAAAATTACTTAGGATCAAACTGGCCTAAGTCAAAACCACCTAATACGTCAAACCCAGCGGATTCAAAGTTTTTTGGCAGTGTGTCGTTTTTGCGCTGATTAATTAATTCTGATTGTTGCGTTGCTTGTATTTTAGTGCGCTCATCTTTCCTGTCTTCTTTGTAAGCGTCTTTTGTGTTAATTACAGCCGCCTGAGCTTCTGCTAATTGTTTATTGAATTGAAACTCTAAAGTCATTAATTCCTTTTTAATTTGAGCTTCTTTTTCTAATTTTTGTATTTCAAATTGAGATTTACCTTGCTCAATCTGTAATTTTGTTTGAGCTAAAGCTTCCTGTTTTTGAAGCTCAGCTAGTGCTGCTGCCTCAGAAGCCTGAGCATTAGCCTGAGCCTGCGCTTGAATGTTTGCTTGCTGAGCGGCTTGATCGGCCTGCTGCTTTTTGCGCTTTCTTACTTTTAGCAATTCATTTGCTAATTTTAAGTTACGCAGCTCTCTTATATCAATTACATCCTCTAACCCAATTTGCCCCGACTGTACGGCCATTTGAATATTTTGCTCAAGCTGTTGTTTTTCTTCTTCGTCGGGTTCAAGTTCTAGGTATATACCAAAATCATGCATACCATTTTTTTGGATTTCTTTTAGAGTTCCTACGTTGTAGCTGCTAATACTATTTTTAAGTGTTTCTTCTGTTAAAGGAAATTCTAAAGCATCTCCTATTCTTAAAGATATGTTTTCAGCAAGACGTAATGATATGTATAATGCAGACTGTAATATATGCCGTGTTGCTGTATTACTATTTGCTGCAGCTAATTTTTGTAACCCTACTAATGCATTTTTATCAGGAGTACTTCCGTCTCTTGCCTCGTTTAATCCTGTTACATCACGTATCATTTGTAAATAATATTGATACGTATTAATAAGGGAAGCAATTTTACCTTGCCCTGATGAAGTCTGCAATTCCTGAATAGGTACTTTGCCTGGGTTCATATCGCCTTCCTGAGTGAACGATCGTCCTACGATACTACCTGTTTGGAAGTACATGCTTAACGCCTCTGCAGGATTATAATTAGTGCCATTGCCTAAGTCAACTTCAGCTAATCCATCAACATCTACATAAACACCATCTGGCACCATACGAGACATTACCTGCTGCAGCTTTAAATGTGTAAGCTGAATCATATCTGCAAACCCTGTTACGCGACTCACTAACGATTCAATTTTACCTTTATACATCCTAGGCGCTACCATGGTATAATTCATATTAACTTTAGGGGAATCAGCAAATGGTCTAGTCATATGTTCAGACATTTGCCAAGATAACATTTTATTATTACCCAATACTTTTGCGCCGGTATACAACACCTCTATTACTCTTTCTACTCTATCAAAATTATCGCTTAGTGGTGGATTAAATATATCCGGTTTTTCTAAAGCTTTTTCTAGACCTTGGTCTGTTTTCTTTATTTTAAAAACTTGAGTTTCATATGTTTTATATTCAAAATACAAAACACTTATAGTGTTACCGTCATTTTGCCCATAATAGTTTCGAGCATAATCAGAATTGCCAGGTTGCTTTTGTATTTCTTCAAGATCTTGAGGCGCTAAATAAGGAAACTCTTTTGCTAGCTCGCTTAAAAGAACTTGTTTTACTTCGCCTACATAATATAAATCATCAAAATTAGGGTCTTCTGTGTATGAATAAACTAAATTAGCAGGGTCTACATATTTTACTTTAATACCCTCGCTTTTATTAAAAGATGTTTTAGCCGCTCCAATACCGCAAACAACTAGATCAGATAATATTCTTTTTCTAACTTCTTCGTATTTATTTTTAGAAAATACATTATCTAAAAGTTCTTCCTCAGCTATTTCAATTGATTGTTTGTAATTTAGCTGCATATGTAAATCCAGCTCTTCTTTACTTTCTGGTAAATTTTCAGGTTGTGTAGTAGAGTATAAATTTAAGCCTAATTGTGAATTAGCTTTATCTATAAATTCTCTTGCCTGTATATCTCTTAAAATACCTTCTGCATATAAAGTTCTTTTTCTATTAGAATCAGGATCTTGCGCAAATGCTTTTAAAGCGTAATTTCTTTGCGACATTCCATTAATAACAATGTCAACAAACTTAGGTATAACAGGAACAGGTTTCCAATCTAAATTAAGATAAGACAAATCACCATTAATAGATAATTCATCTTTATATTTCTGTATTGACTGCTCGCCTCTAGCGTATAGCCTTCTTCTATGATACTCTTGAAAATTAGAAGTAAATCGATCACCTCCACGGTTATTTCTAAACCACTCGTTTTCAATAGCTCTCGCTACCTGCAAACCATAATCCAATGACTGCTTTTCCTCATTAGGTACCACCTGATCGGGAAACGAGCTGTTGTAATTAGTATTAACCATTTATTATATTATTTTTGAACTATATCCTTTATTGTTATACTTTTTAAACCCTAGTGGCACTGAAGTTATAACTCTTTCCGCCGACGGTCTATATCTGTTTTTATTGCAAGCCATAATAGCTAAGCCAGAACTAATTGTTGCATCAAACTTTGTTCTGTTATTTATATTAAATCCAGCCCAGTCTTCTAATGTTTTTTGAAAGTACATATCTCCGTATATACCTTCTGTAACTTGACCTACATAATTTTCTATATAACTTTCAATTGCAGCAGCGTGTGCCTGCTTAATATCTTCAGACGAGTTTGGTATACCGCCTATATCTTTTTCTGTAACAGAAAGCTTATTCCAAAGCTTATCTGGTCGGTTCATTGAAAAACCTCTATAACCTCTTCGCTTTAAATAATATAATAATCGAGGTTTATTGTTTTCACACAATAGTGGCATACCGTAAAACACTAATGCCATAAGCACATCTTCAAAAAATATTTCAGCTGTCTGAGGCCTGGCAATATATTCTAAAAAAAACATATTGGGAGGGGCATCTTCCATGCTAAACTTTGTTAGTCCATGCAAAGATCCCTTAGAACCTCTTTTGTCAACTGTGCCTGATATATCATATGAGTCACACCCAAACGCACCAACGTGCTCATTACCTGGGTATTTGATGCCATTCTTTACTATTACACGGTTTTGCAAGTTTTTAGGCGGCACCCAAGATATCTTAAACCTTCCATTTTTATTTGGTGCAAATATTACATTGCTATCTTGTTCTCCACCTTCCCATTGAAAATTGCCTTGTGTAACCTGCATGCCATTTTGAACCTCCTCGTTATAATCTATCTGTTCGTAGATCTTAGTCAGATTGAATAAAGACTCTTTTGCTTCATCTCTAAAAGCGTGCTGCTCTGTTCTTGGAAATTGTCTGTAATATTCGTTTAAGCCGTCCTGATCATTTTTAAGACCATCAACTTCATTTTGCCAATGCTCAATTACCCCTTGGTCAATAAGCTCTCCATATGGTCCTTCAACTGGTTCTTCTGGTGTATCGAAGACAGGGTTTCCATAAGTATCAATGAATCCTTCGTAGTTCCACTCCATAGGTATAAACAAAGAATATAATCCCGAGCTAGTCTGTCCATTGCGGTTTCGTTTAGTAACGTTTGAATTCTCGTATAACTTTTTGAAATTTGCTCCACCTTTGTCTAATGCGTTTGAAGTCGAGCCCATCATACACTTACCTACAATTCTGGACCCTAATCTAAGTGTTGTTTTTGTAACTCGCCAGTTATTTAAAATGTTGTCCGGCCTCTCCCATTTGCCCGATTCGTCGTGTACGAGGAGTTTGAGCTTTTCACCGTCATACGAGTTGTCCCCCGTGTTCTTCCAGTCGATTGTTGTATCGAGCCCTTCGAGCTCCTCCGGCTTTTCACCTTGATCAAGTTTTCTTCTGGTAAGCTTCGACGCTGGTACTCTGTAGGCAAGCTCTGTTTTTGGGCGGTCCATACCGTCTTGTATGGGTTTGAAAAAGAATGGGTAGTTGACAGATATCGGTACAACCTTATCGGTGAACATTTTTTTAGCGTCAGCCCCGGACTTGGACAATATACCGAACCGTGAGTCGGATGATATTGTAGCCATGTTAACAGTTTCTCCCGATGCCATGAATGAAAATCCAGATCGTCTGTTCTTAAGATAGCACATTCCGTAGCAACGTGGGTCAGCTTTGCACGCTTCCCAGAATATAAAGAAAAGCCTATTTGACTCTCTGAAATCGGCTGCGCCAACATCAATTTTACTCCACTGCAAGTACATGTAATGAGTGCCAGTAATATAAGTAGAGTTGCCTTTGTTAACGAATGAAAACCCCTGGTCACGGCGTTTAAACTCTTCGTCAATATAGTCATAATATTTTTCTTTAAAGTATTCAGGCATTTGGTTCCACTCAAATACACTTTTTATTTTTTCAAGTTCTTTAGGGTAATCAATTCGATCCCACATATCTTTTTTAAATTTATGCGGATCAGAAGTTTTTGGTAAAGCTATCTTAAGATTTTGTATGCTATACACATCTCCAATCTCACCGGTCTTACTTATAACTATAACATCACTTTCTTTGTCATAGCCATATTTCCATTGCTTATACCTATTCTTTTTATTAAGAACTTTCTTGCTTATATAGTCAGGCAGAACTTCAAATAATGTCTGCGTATAATTCATTTTGATCTACCCTCTGCAAAGCCTTTAAATGATTTAGCTTTAGCCGCTTGATTTTCACCTTCTAATAATGATCTTTCTTCGTCTATGCGTGTTAGTATTTCAAACGCATCAAAGATTGCTAACTTTTTAGTGGCTGCGGCATTCTTAAGTCTGTCAGCTGAAAGGTCGTCTTCAGTATCTGTTATAATCTGTTCTTCAGCAACGCGAATTAATTCATCAACCGCTTTTTGCCCAGCTCGGATTATATTCCTCTTCGTTTCCTTTACGTTCATACTTAATAGCTATATCATTTGATTTCATACAATAAAGACGCTCATCGTCTATAATAAACTCCCATTCGCTGCTAGGCGTAAAGCCTACTAAACTTCCTGGGTTAATCTGAAGTGTTTCTAGCGCATTATTACTATACTTTAGTATACCAATATGCTTTTGCTCTTTTTCGTTTGAATATGAGCTTGTTTCCTTAATTGGTTTTACAAAGCATCTATTGTTAACCATTACCCAATTGTTATCTTTTTTATAACCGTACACTTGATCTGGGTTAACAAAATACATATCATCTTTGAAATATGTGCTACCATTTTTTTCTTTACCCTTAACATCATAATATCTTCTAAAGATATTGTGGTGTATCAATATGGTATCACCAGCATTTATACCTGTATTAAAAGCTGCTGGAGTCGAAATGACTATAGCTTCTTTGTTTATGTGACGAAAGCTTTCTATACTTGTATTTAGTAACAGGCTAGTGTCGCCTATATTTTTAGTATTATTGTAGCGTTCGCCTTTAGGTTTAACTATAAATTGGTATAATGATTTCATTAGTATTCAAGATCGTACTCAACAGAAATTGCCATGTTAGAGTTAAATTTCTTCCATGGCAATACCTCTGAGTTTTTCTTAATATAGATATTGTACGAAGCGTCCTCATCCTCAAATAGTATGGCAGATATTTCATGCCCACCATATACCTGTTGACCTACTGAATAATGCATTGCGTCATTCTTATAGTCTGACCCAATACTAATCTTCCTTATCAGCTTCATCTTTTTCAATTTCAGAATATTCTCCAGTTTCTAAATTAATATTAATAGAACCATATTCTTTTTCAAGTTCGGCTTTAAACTCTTCAATCTCTTGATTTACACCGGCCATCTCATGCAAAAGGGCATGCTTATTAGCCTCAGTAATACCAATCTTGTTTAGTAATGAATTTAATGCAGTTTGTTGTTTATGTAATTTTTCTAACTGCTCATCTGTAATTTTTGACATTTGATTTAATTTAATTGTTATTGTTGGATTTTTTTGATTTTTCCCACGTGCGCCCAACAAAATACGCACCGTATACTGTTATTAATAATGATTGAAATATTGGAATATATTCTTGTGCAACCTCAAAGCCGCCTACATTGCCATCGGCAAATGCTAGAATAGTAAATATAGACGTAAGATACACCAGCACAAGTGGCCGAATGTTTTTAGATAAAAATGAATCTGATTGCATATCCATTTTCCATCTTTCAGTCACCTGTGTCTGTGCGTCTTGATCTGCTTTTTCCAATAACTCTTGAATCTTTTGCTTAGCAGCTAATCTTTCTTCATCTGTAGTTGTAAGTTTATCAATTACATTACCTACGTCTTTAATTATACCGCCTGATAAAAGACTTAAAAGTTTTTTCATTTTAATTATTTAGACTTGGTCTAGCCCCCGATTGACTTTGCGCTATTTTTTTTAATCTATCTCTATTTTCTATCTGCTCTTTATACTGAGGAGCGTTGGGATAAAAAGGAATTTTTTTATTTGATTCATATTTGTGTCCATAAACGCGTTTAGCCTTTTTTTGATCTTCTTTACTTCCGGCCATTAATCTTAAAGAATCTTGCTCAGCAAGATTTTGTACTGAGGATTTAATGTTTGTGTCATATTGTTTTTGAAGACCAATCAATTCCTTAAGCTCATCTTTTTTTACATTTGTTTTTTTACCAGTAACTACTGGTTCATTGTCCTTAGGGTCTGTTTGCATAGCCATTGAATCGCCGTGAGCAAGTCCAACCGCTTTATTTGTCATTTGCCCTTTTAATACATTTGCGGGCGATTGTTTGTAAGCCATTGTTTTAAGTTTTTAATTTATTTTGTTTGAGATCAAGTCTATATCTGGTGTATTTTATTTTTTTATTTAAATCACCACTAAATTTAAGAATTAAATTGTTTTCGTCTTTCAGTATATATTTTATTTTTACTGAATAGTTATTATTAGGGTTAAACAAAAGAGTTGTAAAAGAATTTGTTTTTTCTTCTATAATTTCTTCACTAATTGTTTTCCCACTGGTTACATCATAATTAACAACACTACTTACGCCATATTCTCCGACGTAAATTGATGTTATATATTTTGATGTAGACGTTTCCCAAAGCCCATGAAAATCTTTATTCTGAGCAAAAGAAAACGTTAAAATAAAATTAAATAATAGTGTTAAAAATAAGTTTTTCATAATATTAGATTTAAATTAAACTGTACTAATATTATTACATGTTTTTTTTATTTCTTATTTAACGGGTACTCCGTCACATACTTAGCCCCTGGAAATACATAGTCATAACCAGGGTACATTATTTTAGCTGAGCCATTATTGTCAATACCCAACACTTTAAATTCAACTCCTTTCATTGTTATTTTATTGCCTTCTATAACATTATAAGGCTTATTAACATCAGGGCTATTTTTTAAATATCCTTTTTTAGAAGTTTTCATTTACATTTATTATAAGCTTCTTTTTCCCAAGGCAAATTTTTATCGCCTTCTTTAATACTAGATCTAGGAATTATACGACCTTTCCAATATACATTTTTATCATCGTAATCAAGATCGCCTCTGCGCATTTGATCTATATGTACACGCTCATGTTTAACAACCTCTTTTGCTTCTAATGGTGATAAATTTTCATCTACTATTATAGTGCCATTATTATTAGCTTTACCCATAACGCCCTCTTCCATGTCTACATAGTACACTGGAGTTTCATCCATTTTAAATGGAGCAGGTTTCATTTTAAAAGCCATAATTTATTTTTTACTGTATGGTACAACTTTGTTAAGATACGCTTGACGCTCTTTACAGCCACAACCACCGGGTATATTTAACCCGCTAGCGACTTGCTCTGCAAACTTATCTATACCTGTAGCTTTAGTGGCACGCGCTATAGTATCACCAAGCCCTCTATCTTTCATTATTGTAAATCTTCTACTGAGCGAACTAATTTAGCGTCTGGATTATTTTTTAAATATTCCTCTGTCGCAATATCTCCACCGCTTTTACCCTGCCCATAAGCTTTTTGGGAGCTTAACAACATACCTCCTACACCAAAAGCAGTAGCCAAAGCCTTTTGTCCAAATGCTTTTAGCGCTTGCTTAGCGCCTTGCTTTGCTACAAATTTTCCTACTTTTTTTGTTTTTTCCACTGCATCAGTTTGCATTAATGGACTTGTAAACCTTGAAGGTGTACAGTGTTTTGATGTAAACGGTTTATATTTCATATTAGCAATTCCATTTTCTTCGCGCAGCTCTTCCTCTTTCAGACTTCCAGCCTTTAGATCGTGCGCAAAATGATTTTCTGCGTTTCCACGCTTTACTTCCTTTTTTAAGCTTTGATGGATCCTTTGTTACAGCAGTTGATAGCGTGCTACCCGGGTTATCTTTACGATATTTTTTTACGCCTTTTTCTGTCATACCACCCCCGGCATCTGAACCAGTACCACCATCTTTTTTCACTTCAGCGTAATAGCCTTTAGATTTCTTCCTAGATGGAGCATCGCCTTTTTTAGTGAACGGTGAGCTATGCTGAACGTACATAATTATTGTTTTGCTCGTTGTGTAATAGGCGGGTTTAAGTCATAAGACTTGCAAGGGTATTTTTTAATTTGCATACCGTTAGCGCCTGAGCTACTGCCTTTTCCCATAGGAAAACCTGATGTATCAATAGGCCCATCCCATACATGAGACTCACCTACTATTCCGCCTTTTAATGGTTGTTTTTTCATAATTACTATTTATTTCTTTTATTAATTCTTTCAGCACGTTTAGCTTGCCTTTTTTCTCTTCTATTAAGTTTAGCCTGTAGTCTAGCAGTCCTAGCCACATTATCACTAGAATTAATCATATTCTGTATTTCTGTATTTCTACCAAACTTTCGAGTTGTTGACTCTATGCTATTTGCAAAGTCAGTAGTGTTAGTGCCAACGTCACCCTCTTGCTGCCCTTGCTCTATTTCTTGAGCTCCATCAGCAGTACTCAGTGAAGCTGTCTGGTAGCCCGGGTTATTGTATTCCGGGGCCACCGCTGTAGGTTCAACAGAAGGCAAAAGAGTTGCCGGATCTACTACTTGTTTAGCCACGCTTCCTTTTTGCATAGCCGCGCGCTGTCTAACGAAAAAAGGTTTATAGCTTCCCATAATTATCTTTGTTTAAAATCTTTTTCAGGAATTTCAGTGCTTGTTATTTTGCCTAAATTTACTTTTTTACCATCTTTAGTAATGCCAAAAGCTTGTTTTGTATTTTCTACTACTGGTACTCTAGGCTTGTCAGTTAGTTCTTTTGACATTTTTTTAGGTATTTCTTTACCTACCATTTTAGCGCCTATCTCGAGTTTTTGGTTTAATGGTGAAACCATTCTAGTAGCTGAGTCATAACCCATTTGCTCTACAACACTATTTGGTAGTTTTCTAAGCCCCGCACCTTTATCACCTCCTGGAATATCTTTCATAAACAAAGGCGCATTTAGACCACCTGCTGCGTATTGACGCATTTCAGGTGTCCCTGTCATTCCTTGTATGTTTTGCTGAACTTGCGGAGTAAAGCCTCCGCCCATTGGCGCCATTTGAGGTGGTACCATTGTTGTTTGAACGGGCATGCCTGTTATTGGATCGACTTCAGGCGGGGTCCCCATTCTCATTATTGGATTTTTTGTATAAGCCATAGCTATCTTTCTTTGTCGTTATTTATTCTTTTTATTGCAACCTGAAGCATCCTATCTGTATACGCTTTGCTTTTAATTACACTTTGTGTTGCGCTACTCGGAATATCTTCTTCACCTGTAAGTATTCTATAAACACGAGCTAATAGCTGTGTTGCTTTTAAAGATACTTTATATAAACTGCCTTTGCTGTCTGATTTGTTACCTCTTCGCCATAATACTATCCAGCCTTCTTTTAGAAGTCGTGAGAACCTATTATTATCCCAGCTGTATGCATATGTATTAAGTTTAAAATCTTTTTTGCTAAAAAAGCCTTGACAGTCTAAAAATAAAAGAAGCTCCAGATCTGCGTCTTTTATACCGTAATTTCTGCACGCCCATCTTCTAACTATACGGTAGTGCTTTAACACGTTTGAGTCGCGCAAATCTGAAGCCCTTATTGTTTTCATAATATAACGACTACATCCTGCGCTTTAATTACATGATATACTTTATTTTCAAGTTCAATGGAATGGCCGGCGTGCCTATCATAATAAATAGCATCGCCAGCCTTTATTCCAACTATATCGGCGCCCGCTGATATTACGCTTGCTTTTGCGTATCTTATATCTTCACGGGCATTTTCTGCAATTAGCAGACCGCCTTCTGTTTTTTGTGAACCTTGTTTTTCTTTTTCTACTATTAAGTAATGCCCGATTGCTTTCATAACTGTTCTACTCTAACGTTATTAATTACACAATCGGTTGATATGATTGTTGTGGCTACTGAAGCCGCGTTCCGAAGAGCGCTTTTAGTAACAAGTAGTGGGTCGATAATTCCAGATTTAATCATATTCACCATACCCCCTGTAACAACATTTAACCCTCTGCCTTTAATAGTAGGCTCTTCAAATTCTTCAATACCTGCATTGCTAAGTATCGTATAGAAAGGCGCTTTAATTGATTTATAAAATAGTTCTTCGCCTTTACTGACAGCTTTTATTTTCTGTGCAGCATTTAAAAGGGCTATTCCACCACCTGGTACTATACCTTCTTTAACCGCGGCTTTTGTAGCACATATAGCGTCTTCAACTCTATCACGCTTTTCTTTTAACTCAACTTCCGAATTAGCGCCGACTTTTACAACGGCAACTTTTGCAGATAGTCTCGCTAGCCTTTTTTCATACCTAACTTTTGCAGCTGGCATCATTGGCTTTTCAAGATCTTTTTGTATTGCTTTAATTTTTTCTTCAACTTCTTCTGACTTGCTTTTAATTTGCAAAACAGTTTCTTCTGTATTAGTGACTGCTTTAACGCAGGTACCCAGCATTTCGATATCCACGAGGTCCATATCGTCTCCAAGGTCTTCATTAATAACCTTAGCTCCTGTAAGCATACAAAGGTCTTGCATGACTTCTTTACGCGTTATACCGTAAGTTGGTAAATCAATTACGTTGACCTTTATGTTGCCCTTCATTTTATTCATTGCAAGAGTGTTCAGCACTTGAGGCTCAACGTCTGCAATTACTAATAATGATTTATTCTTTTTTATAACATGCTCCAGCACTGATTGAATCCTACGTATATTTGGAATTGGTGATTCCGATATTAATATATAAGGATTGTCAAGCTCTGCAGCATTTATATTTTCGTTTGTTATAAAGTGATTAGATTTAAGAGGCTGATCATATTGCACACCGTCTACAACTTCTATTGTTGTTTCAGGTTCATCTGTAGTTTGCATGATAACCACACCTGTATTGCCTACATACTTAAAAGCATCACTTATAAGCTTACCAAGTTCTTTATCATTGTTTGCAGATATAGTTGCTACTTGGTCAATCATATCACCGTCAACTGGTATTGCAATCTTTTCTAAGTATGCAATTACTTTTTCAACCCCACTTGCAATTCCTTCTTTTAGTGTTCTTGAGCTATCTTGCTCTAATGCTTTGTATGCATTTTTAAGAATCGCATGCGCAAGTACAGTTGCGGTTGTTGTTCCATCACCGGCTTCTTGTACGGTTTTTCGAGCAGCATCTTTTAAAAGGGTTGCACCCATATTTTCAACAGGGTCACGCAAAAATATATTGTTTGCTACTGTTACACCGTCTTTTGTGATTACCGGTCTACCTTTATCGTTTTCAAGTATTACGCTAAGACCGCTAGCCCCTAATGTGGAGCTAACGGCTTTTGTTAGCTTTTCAATACCTTCGTAAACCTTAGAGCGAGCATCGCCTCCAAAGTTTAAATTCTTAACTATTGCGTCAGACATATTAAATTATATTAAATTAGATTAGACAAATGTCTTATTCGAAAGTTTTTACAACTACAGGCCCTTTTGCGAAATCGAGTCTTTTTGTATAGTGCTCTACTGAAGCGTCAATCGCTGCTTCTGCACCACCAATAGTTTCTCTTCGTGTTACGTCGACCCAATCGTTATCTTTATTTGGATTAAGGTATTCGGTTTGAAAATATCCATTTGGTAGTTGTACAATTCGCCAATTCTTTTTATCAACTAAATGATTTAAAAACTGGACTTCTTCTTCGGTTATTTTTGGAGATGATGTTCCCCAAGAATAGGTTCTATAATACAGTGTCATAGGTTTTGGTTTTAATTAATTATTGGTTTACTCTTCCCGAGTAGGGTATATGTTATATATTACTGGTTTTTACTGATTTTTACCAATTGTTCTGTACGATATTAACCCAAGCATAGGTAGTGAAGCCGGTTTGCATACACATGTCTACATAACTCGCATATGTTCCCATCCCTGTGGACGCTGATCTATATCTAAAAGTTCCAACATTTGCAGCAGAGGCGGTGTTACTATCGTTGGCCATTCTAATACCACCATTAACGTCTAGTTTAGCCCCTGGGTTCGACGTGCCTATTCCTACGTCGCCTGACGAATCGATGCGCATTCGTTCTGTGCTTCCACCTGTTGCAAAGACAAAGTTGTTTACAGATTGTATACCAAAATCATTTGCATTTCCGCCTGATGCTACACCATTTCCCGAACCAACAAAACCGAAATTG
>Ga0181380_1000572_pt1 | contig 16434 bp, 13 predicted proteins | sample 3SPOviralmetaG_FD_130116 | JGI IMG/M metagenome (GOLD analysis project Ga0181380, IMG submission 130116) | Marine viral communities from the oligotrophic San Pedro Time Series (SPOT) site, San Pedro Channel, CA, USA - 3 SPOT_SRF_2009-08-19 | ecosystem: Environmental > Aquatic > Marine > Strait... | reverse complement strand
CGCCACGAGCACGATACACTGTTAAATCACCAAAGTCAGAGGAGTTACTAGGCGTTGCCGTAGTAATGTAATCAATAGTAACAGTTGCATTGCCAACGCTTGCAATCAAAGCCCTTGTGCTATCACTACAAGCAAAGTTTCTGTATCCAACAGCACTTAGATCACCAAAATCAGAGGCGTTGCCAGCCGTAGTAATATCAAAATAATTTATTGTGTTATCACTTGTGGAAAACCCTGCAACTATGCCCCTATCACCACCCCAAGCAATAGAATTAGAACTGGCAGACCCAATAAATCTTTTCCACTCATTGTTCATATAAACGTCATAAGTATCGTTATCAGTGTCGTACCAAGTATCACCATTTGAAGGAGAGCTAGGCTCAGTATTTCCTTCTGTGCGGGTTGGGGGAGATATGCCGCTATCAGACCCGCTTACGTTTAAACCAAGGCTAAAGTTGGGCTTGCCAGTACCTACACGATCAGTGAGTTTTTTTACTTCAAGTGTACTCATCCTAGCGCAACCTCTTTCCACTCACCCGCTACATAAATCATTGGCTTAGAGTTTGAACTATCCCACCACAATGCCCCGTTCTTCGGGCTAGATGGCTCAGATGCGCTAGAAGTGTATTGTGCCACATTAATGCTACTCAGTGCCGCAGAATTAACAGTGACCCCATCAGATAAATCTGGCTTACCAGTACCCGCCGCATCTGTGATTGTATCAACTTTAATTTGGGTCATAAAACTACATGCCTCCCGCCAGAGGCCACCGTTAAAGTGACCCCGTTAGCAATTTCTATCGGGCCTACGCTTAAAGCACTTTCAGTAGCCGATACTGTGGTGTCAGAGGTTATAATTCGACTGGCTACGTTGATTGCACTAAAACTGCCACCGCCGCCGCCGCCGCCACTAGCTGTAACTACTCCAGAACCATCTATAGATAAACCTGTACCGATCTTAATGCCGCCAAGCGCTGAGCTAGAGGCAGTGGGCAAAGAGTAGTTGTTAGCACTGGTAGCTACGCCGTCGAGCTTTGTCTTGTCAGACGATGACATAAGGCCATCGGCTGATGTTGTAGCCGCTGAGTAGCTAGTAATATCGCTGTGGTTGCCTAACCTAATCCAACTGCCACCATGAGCAAAATACATAGCGCCATCGCCATGAACATGAGTTATTCTTCCGTGATTATCACCCGCTGCGGGCAAGTCGCTAGTAGAGCTATAAACCTCAACGTATTGCAGGTCTTCTGCTGCTGGGGAAATAAACACAACAGCCGTATTGTTTAAGTTCAACAAACTTCCAGTGCTGGAACTGGTTAAACTACGCGTGAGATTTAGGGTTGAGTGCGTGAAAACACCAAGCCCAATTTCCCATGCTGTACCGTCTTCGATCACATATCTTATTGAAGCGCCATCTAGCGCAGAAGGTACAGCCTGATACCCAGATACAGCAGTGCTTAAAGTAACTGCACCAGTTCCAGATGTAGAACTATTTACAGTTACTTTTACGCGATCAGCAAACTTAGCCATTTAACTATCCCTAGCTGGAAGTCACCACAAAATCGCCTACGCCAAATCTTAGCACATCTCCGGTATTTACAGTTTTTGAAGCTGTAAGTGAGCCCATAAGCAAAGGCTGATTGCCACTAGGACTATTTGTCGAATAATAAGTTGCGCGATTAGCACTTGCTTCAGAAGTACCACCGCCTCTAAAAATAGCCCAGTAAGCCATATCTCCCCAGTCGCTCTGCGCCTCTGGAAATGAGAGGGCGCTAGAATTACTAATTGTTGTCACTCCGCTTCCACTTGTTGAGGCCGCGTTGAAATCAGTTCCGCTAATAAGCACTCTGGCGTAACCTGTGCCACTATTTTCAGAAGCGGTTAATCCTGTGTCAGCAGGAAATGCTGATGCAGAAACGGCTAAATACAATCTGTCATCTGTAAACCCAGAAGCGCCACTGCTATGAAAATTAAGTCTATGATTAACACCAGAGGTTGAAATTTCATTTTGATTGAAGCCCAGTAGATACGACATTTGGCTGCGCCAAGCGCGGGGGTTTGAAATAGTACCAACTGCGTTGTTTAAAATTGTTGGAAAAATAATTTCTAAATCGCCCGTACTAATTCTAAACTGGCTACCTGAAGCAACAGTTACAGACGCAGAAAACGATCCGTGCATCAGCATATCGTCTGATGACGTATTGCCATCAAATATAGCCCAATAAGCTATATCGCCCCAGCCACTGCCGCCAGCTTCTGCAAAATCAATTCCAGAGTTGTTATCAATTTTCTCTTTAGTGCTGTCATATCCCGCAATGCTACTTATAATAACTCTGCTGTAATTATCGCCAAAATAACTTGGCACAGAAGAATTATATCCTGGTTCTTTTGCAGCCGCCGTAATGCCAGTATCGCTTTCAGTAAACGCAACTGTGCTTATACCTAAATATAAATTCGTTCGTGTGTACTCAGCTTTTTGAAAAATGTGATCGAGCAACTTCGGCTCAAGATAGTCAGATAAAATAGCCATGCGTTTGCTCCTATTAAGCTATTGTTAGATCAATGCTGCCAGCAGCAAATTGAATTGAATCGCCAGAATAAACAGTTTTGTTTGTGGCTATGGCTCCATGCCAAAGAAGATTGCCGCTTGTTTGAGCGTCAAAAATTCCAAGAGCTACAATATTTCCAAAATCACCGCCCGAAGCTGTAAAACTTGTCACGTTAGAATTGTCTGTTGTGCCGCCTGTTCCGCTCGCTGTATTAAACGTAATCGCTTGGCGCGAATATCCATTGCCAGAAAGTTCTGTACCACCACCAGCGTCATTTGGGGCTGTTGTATATAAACCTAAATAAAGATTTGATGGGGCTGAACCCGCTCCCGTCAATATAAAATTAAGCAATAGATTTTCTGCGTAATCTGAAAGTGCGGCCATTTTAAACTCCTGACTCCAACATCATTAAGAAGAAACCATAAACCAAACGTCACCGTTTTGACCGCCGCTTGGTAATGATGTGCTAATTGTTATGCGCTCAGAAAATTCACTGTCCAATTCTGGTTCACCAGTTGTGCTATTGAACTTTAAATATTTTCCCGCTCTGGATTGCGATGATGGCAATGCCATATCAATGCTTGCACCATCTTGAACTGGCGCTTGCAAAACCCGATTGCTTAAAAGCTTTTGTTCTTGAAGAATTGTGTAAAGATTATCAATTTCTTCGCTTAAATCAGCAATCGTAAACGTATCTGTTGTAAGTCGTACTTTAGACGTAACAGACGCAATAGTAACAGTTGCATTAGAAACTGCTGTTTCTAGCGTTAGCGTATTGCCACTTGTAGAAAACTCATTCGTTTGAGTAACACCAAACGTTGTGATTTCAGTACCATCTATATAAACCGCAATAATATCGTCATCCCGAAACGTAAACGGAATGTCAAAAGGCCCAGCACTTGCTGTTCCTCCAACCGAATAATTAATAATTCGGGGCGTTTCTGTAGATGTTAATGTACCCATGCGCCAAACTGCTATTGCTGTTAGTCCGACTGGCAGGTCGGCGCTGATTTAAACTTACGCTTATTTTTTTTATTAATCTACCCCTGCGTATTTTCTTTCCATTCCGTCTACTGCACTGTCAAACAAGCCTTTTAAACCAATGTGATTTCTCATTGGCAAAGCCCAACTGAACTTATTTATATCGCCCTCAACAATGCCTTGCACTGCGTTACGCGCAACAGATGGCCCTGCCCCTGCAATGTTAAAAGCGGCATCAGTTAAAGAAGGCTCGTATCCATTACGCGGATCAAACGGAAACGGGTTTTGACCCGTTAAACCAATAGCTGTTCCCTGCATAAGATTTGTGTATTGAGACAGCACTCCAACAACGCCAGATTGATCTATTGCGCGTGTCATGCGCTGCTCTGTTGACATGTTTTCCCAGATATTCGGATCTGTTTTAATTTGGGCAACCATGTAGCCAAGACCAACAATTGCAGCAATCCCGCCAAGCTTTTGAGAACTTGGTTCATCAAGGCCAGCAATTAAGATTTTGTTTGTTGCCGCTATTGCGTAATTCCAAAAGGTAAATGGCAAAGACAGCAAGCCAGATTGCGCCCTGTAATAATCTCCGACTTCTTCTAATCCTAAAGATTTAGCGTATTTATCCATGCCGCGATTTTTGCGCAAATAAACAACACCGTCATTTATAATTGGTTTGTCCGCAGCCGTAGCCGCTAAAATTGTGTTTTCATTACCCTGACGAACCGCAGCGCGGAATTTACGGATTAAATTTTCATCGCCCCATGTGTCTGTATTGGCAAGAAACGCGCCATCAAGTTCATCAATTGGTTGCTCTGACATTAATTTAGCAACTCGTTTAGAAATACCAAATCTCGCTAAATGCTCTAACTCGGCTTCTGTCGCAACGTCTTCGCCAACATGTATGATTTTTTCCAATAAGTCAGGAACGCGCACACTTAAATCCAGTTGCTTTAAATGCGCTGTCATAGGAGCCAGCCCGTTTAATAAGAAATACTTATTGGCAAATGTTTTTAAATGGTACTCAAGCCCAGAAGTTGTTGCTGCATCAAATCCAGTTTCGCCAAATCCTGACAAAGCCGTTCCCATGTGAATGTCCATAATAGCGCCAGCACGTTTGCCTTCTGCTATTCCAGCTTTAGCCACTTGCCCTACTGCACTGTCTAAATCGTGAAACGCGGCGTTAAATGTTTTGCTCAAACCGTGGCGCATAATTAACGTGCCAAACTCTTGTATAGCTGGCAAAGCTGACATGCCCATAAAGGTTACATGGCTCCAATCGCGCAGCACAGTCGCAACGCGGTTATCCCATCTGTTCGGATCTTTAAAGACGCGGTTTGTTACGCGTAATTTAAGCTCGTTAAGATCGCGCTCAATAGGCGCCCAATGATTTAAAAATTGAGCATCAGATCCTTTAAAGTTTTTGCGCTCAGCTAAACGCGCGTTTTCAACAGCTTCGTTAAATCCTTGTGACCAGTTTACGCCATCAATAGGTCGTGCAAAACGGCGCGACATTTCTATCGCTGGAGCCATGCGATCATTATACATTTTTAAATTCATAACATAGTTGGTTTCAATAAAATCAGCTACGCCATTGCCGTTTGGCCCGTCTCTAAGCAAAAACGAATTTGGTATGTTTAACTGCCTGTGCCGCCCGAATGTTGGCCTGTGACTTTCCCGAAATACTTTAAGATCAGCTGGCTCGGCTTCTTGCATAATAATGTCGATAAATTCTTCTGCTCGATCATCAATTGCTTGCGGATTGGTGCTTGCTTTAATCCTAGCCCATCTTGAGGTAGGCGGCGCGGTTTTTAACCGATGTTTTAGCTTCCAAATTTTACCAGCATAGTGTTTTGGATTCATTTGAAAATGCGTAAGCAATGCATTTATTTCATCAGCGCCAAGCACCCATGTATCTATGTAAGGCTGTTGACGCATCCATTGTTTAACAAGATTTTTAAACGCAGCGCGATGTTCTCTAATGTTATTGCCTTTGTATATGCGCGTAAAATAATCCTCGGCTGGATAGTCTTTTGACATAGCCAGCATTTCATCAGTCATTTCTATTTCATTTTGAATTGATTGGCGCTCAACATCGTCTTCAGCCGTTTTCAGTCGATTGCCTAAAATTTCTTTTTGTTTGGTTAATGTCTTACCTGTTACAAAAACGCCCATTTCATCCGCGGCTTCTTTGTACTCACGATAAGCGGCTCGAATATGCTCGGCCATTTCATTAACTTCATTTACCTGATGCCGTGTGCCAGTAACAATAGATTTAGAAACCGCGTCTCTAAATTGCTCAATAGACATTTTACCTTCTTTGCCCATTGTTTTAGCAGCGGACACACCCAGCACTTTTTTATCAGACACGCCTAAATATCTGGCAAAAATATCATGCTCTAGCTCAATAACCCGATCTACAACTCCATCCCATGTTTTAGTTGTAGAAGAAACAGACGGGCCATTAGTTAAACCCGTCTTATCTGACTCTCGCAAAAACCCGCCATCAGCAACAAGCGTGTCAAACAAATCTCTTGTTGTTCCGCTTTTTGCATTTCTATGACCACGTTTATACGGGCTGTCCATTAAACGTGCTAATGCTTCTAGCCGCGCATCTTTTAATATTTTGTTGTTTTTTGCCCTGTAGGTTTCGGCGGCTTTGAGGGCTTCTTCTTCGGCTTGTTGGATTTTTTCATAATCACCTTTCTTGGGCTTCCACCCAGCTTGTACATCCCCCTTCATGGGAATTTCAACAACGCCAGCTTTGTTTAATTCGGCTGCCCGTTTAACTTCATATTCTACAAATTCATTTTTGTTTTTAATGCTTGGCGGCTTATCGCCAGCATCAAAGCGTTGATGAATTTTGCCTTCATCTACGTGTATTTCGCTGTCTTGAACTTTAACGCCTGTCGGAGAATCATTGGCTTCCATTTTAACTTTACGGCCATCAACTGATGTTGTGTTTTTGCCAATGCCTCTTGCTTTGGCAATATCTTGCGTAATGCCATCAACAAGCTTGTTTGCTTTAACGCCTTTATATGCAGCTACACCGCCGCCTAATAATCCTGAAAATACCGTAGCGGCTCCTACACGCACCAAACTATCTGTAGGGTCGCTTAGTGGGTCAAAATCTGATCTGCCTAATTCTAGGGCCGTTTCTGCGGCTCCACCAAGGGCTGCGCTTCCCATTGCTCCGCGCACAAAATTACGCGCACCAGATTTGGCAATAGATGCGCCAAAACCAATTGGCACAGTCATAGTTAAAAGCGCATCAGGGCTTGTCATAGCTCCCATAAACGCAGCCAAATGATTTTGGTTTACATCTCGTCTTTTATTTCTCTCAATTTCTAACTGTAGTTGTTTTTCTAAATGCTCAAAATGAGCTTGGTTTTTTGCTTTGTGCAAATAATTAACAGTTCGTTTGTTTGTATATCCTTTTTTAACAGCTTCAATTGCGCCATTAAATTGAGGATCTTCTTCATATCTTGATGCGTTTATTTGATGTTTTACTGCTCTGGATATAAAAGCATCTGTCCATTCATCCATAAAAGCTTGCCCAGCACTAGGAGCCAACATATTGCCGCCTGTAGATGGTCGAATAGGAGTTCCATAATCTTCGTCAATTGGTTCAAAATCAGGCGCTGCTGGCTGCGCTGGCGAATTGCTTGGCACTTGCGTATCCACAACAACAGGTTCTTTTGCCCAAGGCGGTAAATCAGGCGTGGTTTTAATATATGGATCGTTTTGCTCATCAAGCCAAAACCCAGAGTTTGGACGCATTTCCGATCCTGCTGGATCAAACGGATCGCCAATTGTATTTTTGCTAGAAACTCGAACAGACGCATTGTCAGAAAGAACATTTAAAAAATTCCCTGGTCTAGCTCGTGCTGCGTTTTTACCAACACCAGAATAATAACTACGCCCCTTAGGAATACGCTGATTACCACGATATGTGTCTTGCAACACAGGCAAAGACGCCCATTCTTTTGCCAAACGATTGCCAAATTCTTCATCTGTAATGCGACCATCTTGCCAAGAAGATAAACCGCGACGTTCCATTAAATGCAAATTTGCTTTGTCTTGTGTTTTTTTGTTAAATTTATCGTTAGGATCAATCACGCCATTTTGCACCAAATCGCGCATTGTTTTGTAAATAATTTGTCCGGCTCCAACTGCCGTAAATTGCTTGCCTTTAGGCTGCTTTAAATTTCTTTGCTGCCATTCCATAACTTCAAGCACAGACAAGCTTGTAACAGGCACATTAGGTTTTACACGCGTTTTATTGTTCCAACGGTTGTAATCGCCGTTGCTTTCAAGATCGTAAATATAATTTAAAATTTTAGACGCGTTTTCACTCATCTAGTCATTCCTTGCGACCATTCATCTATAAGATTTTGACGTTCTTCAAACCAATTAAAATCAGAATCGAACAAGCGTCCTTCTTTAAGAGCTTTCCAAAATACTTCTTTACCCGCTGGCCTTTTAAGAAGCCCTGACAAATTTGATAATTGTCCAGTTAATTCTTGATACGCTGGATAAGGATCAAATTCTTCGTCAATAATATGACCTGTGCTTTGGTCTTTTAATAGCATTTTAATTTTAAATTTTGGTGGATAACCTCTTTGCTCAAGAGGAATTAAATCATAATGAACTCCACCTTCCCAAATTCCTTCGTTTCCAAAACTTATAAATTTCTTAGTTTTAAAATGTTGCGGAACTAAGTCAGGATTATTTGCAAATAAATCGTCAATATGTTGATTTACTACCATATCAAAAGGCGTTGCCAAAACTCTTGCAGAACCCCAATCGGGTTCAACAGCATCATCACTTTTGGGAGTTAAAAATGGATTTAAAAACTGATAAAATTGCTTTGCGTTTCCAACCAGTTTTTCATCAGCTTTAATTAGATTTCCAAGTGCTTTTTTGCCAAGTAATTTTGCAGCATCTATTATGTTATCTGGCATTGGTTCTGGATAGTGTTTTTCTGGCGCAAACATAGATTTTTGCAAAATGTAACTAGATTCAACAAACCGACTTTTCATTCCATTTCTAACTAAATCGGTTGCTGCGCTAAGAGAATCTTTTGTTCCAACTAAACCCGCATGTTGCTGAAACATAATTTTAAAAAAATCTCTAGCTTGAATAAGCTCTTGTGTACGAAAGCTTCCATCAAAAACATTTTTAATTAAATGCTGATCTATTGAATCGTTTAAACTATCTTCGGTAAGTTCATCACCTATCATTTTAAAACCATCAGCTTTTAAAGAATTACTCCAAGTTGATAAATCCCACTGATTTTGAGGATCTTCATACGTTTCAGCCATTCTTAAGGCTTCTCTAAATCCTTCGTTATAACCCCCACCATCGCCATGAATTGCATCTGCAACTAAAAATCTAGCCAATATTTTTTCTGGAATTAAATGAGATATATCAGACGGATTACCTTCGCCTGATGGCGCAAACCGCATGTCTGTATAAAGCTCATACATATTTGCAAGCTGGTCATCATCCATGTCAGAATTTACGCTGCGAAACGCACGAGCCAAAGACATTGGAATCATTCCAGAACGCTTCATATGAAACATAGCTGTTGTGCGTTGTTTTTCGTTTAAAACGCCGCTGCGCCATGTATCTGCATTTAACGGCCCGTGATAATCTACTTCTTTTAATACTGGAATTAAAACACTATCTAAACGAGTTTGATTTGTTGGATTAGTTGGCGCTTGCCCGTCAGCAACTAATTTAGTTAATCCTTCTTCTTCACGTTCTTTTTGCTCTCTTGCTTCTTGTGCGTATAAACCGCCTTTAATTTGGTGCAGTTCGCTTATAAATTTTTTAGCTGCTGCTCGATCAGGAATAATCTGCCCATCAGCATCTACAACAAGATCATTTGTTGCCATGTCAAAAGCGGGAAAATACTCGCGCAAAAAATCAATGTTTTCTTGCTCTGGATCTTGAAGCTCATTAATTAATCCATCTAATTGAGCAACTGTCATATCGTTTGTATTTAAATCACGTTGTACGCGAGCTTTACTCATTGCGTACATAATTTGATTTATTTTTTGCAGCTTTTCTGACGGATTTAAAATGTGGTCTTTTTCTTCCATCAAACTGCCAATTGCCATTTCTAATTGCAACGCAGCTTCTTGATTATTTCCTAAAAGAATATTTTGAGAAATTCCGTCAACATCGTTTTCAACAATGCCGTTCCAATTTTCTTTTGTAACTTCTTGCTGCAATAAAGCTTGGCTGCGCCCGATTGTAGCCCCAGCATCAACCATCGATTTGGTTCTTAATTGCTGATATGCGCCCTGCATTGCTTCGGGTACATCTGCAAACATGGAATCAAGCCGCGCAGATGCGTCTTCGTTAAACGCCTCCATATCGTACATATTTGCATTTTTGGCTTCGTTAATTTGATTATCAATGGCAACGCCCATTTGATAAGTCATTTTGTCGTATATGCCTTCGTCGTAAACCCGCCGCGCAATTGATCCCATGCCTTCGGTAATGTTTTCGGGCGGGGCTGGCATGCCGTTTTCATCAGTGGTTAAAACCGCAGCGCGTACCCAAGCTTTGGCTTTATCTTCTGTTTCGGTTGCCATGACTTGCGCATATTGATTGGCTTGATTGGCAAGGGTTTCAGCCAATGCGCCCATTGCGCTGCCTACATTTGTTCTAGGAGCATTAGCTGGATTTATTTGCCTACGATCCGCAATAGAAATGCGCTCTCTGTTTACGGGCATTTATGCCTCCAACTTACTAAAGAATGATTTATATGCGCGGCTTTCTTTAAACTTATCGTCCAGTTTATTGCCTATAAGTTTACGAGCAAAAGTGCCTTGATATTCTTTATCGCCAGCCGTGTTATATTTTTTCCAATTGCTTAATGAACTGGCTAAAGTAGACCCAGCTTGTATAAATCCTGTTTGCCGCGCTGTAGACGCTTCTATTCGAGCATTAAGCATTGCCATGCGTCCTTGAGATTGCAATGAAGCCACTTCTGTACGCGTGTTTGAATAACTTGTAGCTAACGCTTTGCGACCATCTTTTTCCATTGCATTGTTAAATGTATTAAAGCTCGATGACGCAAAACCGCTCATAGCCGCAGCTGCCGCATTTGCTATAAATTGGTCTTGCATGTTTTGACGTATTTCTACTTCTTGACCTGATCGACGCGCTTGCGCCATTGTTGCTTGAGCTTCAAGCATGCCTTGCTCATAAGACCCGCGAGATTTTGCGTCAGCAGCTTGCATATTGCCTTGTTGAATCGAGCTAAAAGCACTTGCTGCGCTATATGCGTCACACATAATTCACCTATAAATACACGTTCATAACCAAGCCGCGCACAATAACGCGACCCACTTTTGAACCTTCAATGACAAGATTAGGCTCTCTACTCCAAAGCCCAATATGGTATTCTCTCCACTCGTCGACAGGAATAACAACTAAATCAGAACCAATATCTAAAGTGCTAATAATGTTTTGCCCTGCAACTGTGCCGCTTACAGCTCGATCCCAATTAACTTCTGCGGAAACAAGCCGCTGGTTTTTACCAATCATAGATCCGCTGGCAAATTCTACTTTCGGAGCGTGTAGCGTTATATTCCAATCCATTGCATCGCCAATAACAAGCTGACTAAAGGATTGGCTTGTTGTAAATGTGCCATCTGCAGCAATGTTTACGTCTGGCAAATCATAATAGCCGCTTTGTATTTGTAACGTTTCGCTTTGTTGAAAAGCCCAATTTGTTGTGTGAGAAGTGCCACTTGACCAAGGTGAATGGATTATTTCTTTTGAATAATCCGTTGTCATATAATTTTCTGAAGAAGTATCGAACTTTAATAAATAATAATCAGAACCGCGTTGAGCAATTGCATACAGATCTTCATTTATTGCTGCTACAGAACGAAAACTACCTCTGTTTAAACTCCATTTCATCCAACCAAAACTATCATCTGCCCTTGACGCATGAAGACAAAGCAAATTTCCATCTGTATTATCTGCAAAAAACAAATAAGGCGTGGCGTTAAACGTATTTGATCCTTTATAAAGACAAGTCTGTTTTGGTTTTTCTACCCAATCGCTTATAACTGTAGATGCTGCATTAGACGTGTATTCTGTATCGCGGTTAGAGGATGCAAACTCACGAATAATTGTGCCAAGTTTATCAACAAAAAACACACCGCCATCAAACTTTTGCGGAGTTGTGTAAGAAGCACCAATTTCTGTACCAGTTACAGCCCTAGCTGATGTTTGGGTTATTGGTTCAAAAGAAGATCCTTGAATGTATATTTCTTCATTATCTGTAAAAATAAGCAAATCATATGCAGATACTAAATGACGAATACGCGCTTGTTTACCCACTCCATAAAGCGCAATTGCATCTGTTGAAAAAGCTTCCCCAAGATTGAAGTTTTTATAATCAGAAAATTTTGATGCCCAAATTGCGTTTGGCAAAAGCGAACTGCCGCCCAACCACAATCTGCGCTCATGAACCGCGCAAGCTGTCGGCCATCCCCTTGCATTAGAAAAAGCAGGTTCTTTTATTCCTTTAATACCGCCTTTTATAAAAAGAGTAACATCCGCGCCGCCAGTTAAAATTGTTGCTGATCCAGCTATAGATGCTTCAATTTCAAATGTATCTGCGTTTACAACGCGCTTAATTGTATAAGCGGCTGCGCCCCCAGATGGCGCTGCGGCTGTTGTTGCATCGCTTGCAAATTTAACTGCATGCGTCAGCATCGAAGGCAAACTATCTAAATCAGCAATTCCTGTAAAAAAAACCTCAGCGCCAGCTTGCAAGCCATGATTAAAATAACTGACCTCAACGAGCTTAGAACCATTGCGAATATAAAACGGATTAACGTCCAGTTTTTTAGCAATGTTTCTTTTGACTGTAATATTTGCTTCTGTTTCTGATGTAACAGAAGTTACTTCAACTTCACCGTCTAAAACTTTTAATCTGTTTCCAACCCAATTGCTTGCAGTTCCAGTAAAAAAATTGGCAGAGGTGGTGATTTTTCCCGTACCATTGGCAAGGTCAAAATCACTGGGAGAAAGAGCAAGAGCAGTTGCTATATAGCTACTATAGCCAGAGGACATTCCTTTCGATGTTAAACAGGTTAGGCTTGCGGTAATTTCGGCGTTAGCCATTTGAGCAAATGGCGCATTTAAATAAGTATCATCAGCCGTTGCTGAAAACGCAAAATCCTCAATTGAAAAGCTAGTGCCACTTAGCGTTACAATTTTAGGCGTTATGCTTTCGTCTGTAATAACTAGCGTGTTTTCATTATAAGCTATCGACAAAAAAGACAGCGTTGAATCTGTCCATCCTGTGCCTGTAAATGTGGCTCTGGTTGTTAAGGTTAAATCTTTAATTAACAATTGGTCATTTGAAAAATACAGCAAAAACTGCGTCGTATTTCCCTCAGAATAATCCCAAGTTTCAAGGCGCACTTTGCCTGTTAAAATTTCTTTAACCTCTGTTCCCCAACGTCGAGCAATACGCCCATCGCTAAGAACCATCATGTTTTTGGCTTCTTTTAGACTAGACGTATAAGACTTTACATCTTGCCTAATACGCAATGCCGTACCAGTTCGTCCTTTACGGAAATCAGATCTAAAATCTTGTACTTTAGCCATTAGATTGCTCGATTAGTTCGTCTTGCTTTAAGAAACATTTTTGTGTCCAACCGCTGCGGAGAACGCCCTTGAGCATCCCTTGATCTTGCTTTGAGCATCATGGTTTGTGCGGCTTCGCCTAAATAAGCTGATGTTTGCTCGTCTTGCGTGATGGGCATCGCAAGCGCAGCTGCAAGATGCATAATAAATGCTCTACGGAAATAACCAGGGAATTTATCTGCCCCAACAATATTTGTAACTTCTGCCGTTACAACAGAGCTTGAATTTGCATCAACATTAACAACAATATTTTGACCAAAACGATCAAAAACACCAATCGCGTCATCAATATAAATTGTGTGCAAATTAATGGCTGATGTTGGTAAAACATAAAGCCCTGCCCACGGCGTAGGCGCCGCTGTTGAGCTTCTATGCAATACAACTCGATCCCGCGCAAACCGCCAAGGATAAGAACACAGCGCATCCTCAAGGATGTCTTCAAAAAGCTTATTGCCAGTTTTAGCTGGCAATGTGTTTTCGGTAAAAGATGTGATTTCGTCAACGCCAAGCTGGGCTAATGCCGCATTCATAACTTTGAGCGATGAATTGGAAACTGAAAGAGGCGTTACAGTCATATAGCCAACCTTGTTTTAAAGAAAGGGGCAAGCAGGCACCCACCCCTTTCAATGTTTCTCTTTCATCGCAGTGCGTAACCTAGCCAGAAAGAGAATGTTACATCTGCCTCATCTGCCACTGAGACAGATGATCCTATTAAGACGGTGCAGGTGACAAAGTAGAAACTTTGTAAACTCCAGCATCTTCAATCACGATTGCGCCAAGAGACATAGAAGACACAGCAGACCAAGCAGACCGCGTGTTTTCATAATCCCAAATCGTATTAATTTCTTTGTTGACGCCGTGACCAATTGCAGTCCTGTGCCAAGCTACGTTGGTCGCAATGTTTGTTCCAGCCACACCGTGATCGATGTTTGGCATAGGCATCCACATTGTTCCCATCCAGCTTTTTGCAGTCAGGTTTCCTTTGAACGGGAGGTTTTCAGCGGAAACATAATCTGCATTGGCAAATTCAGGAACCTTTAGGAATTGCGCCCAAGCATAAGGGTGCAATGCACAAAAACGGTTTCCATCATCAGGAACTTCATTAACTGAGAATGTTGTTACAATGCTCATTGCTGTATCAAAATCAAAAGCGCCAGTATTATCGCCTAAATCAGATGAGTTTGCGCCAGCTTCAAGAGCATCAAGAATAACTTGGTCAGTCTTTTTGCCTAATGCTGCAACTTGTGCAGTTGTATGAGCACGTTTTTCCTCAATGTTTATTTTGAGCAAATCCAGATCATCAACCAATGTAGGAACATAATAGTCCACCATATCGGCTTTTACTTTGCTATGCGCTGGATCTTGAAACGTATGCTCTGCATTACGGGTTTTAGATTGCGCTGCCAAAGTTCCGAATTTTTGGAAATAAACAGATTTAGCTGCAACTGTGCCTTTACGGGTCGTATTCATTAAACGAGAACCATATTGACGGTACAGCAAGTGAACATCGGCGTTATATTCTTCAATAAACGCTTGATCTATAGTTGAGGTCATTTTTACACCTATTAAGTTAAATTTCAGAACGGGATCGGGTGTTCCTCAAACTAACTTAACGGGTATTCCTATTCGGAGCCGCCTTGCGTTTTTGGGGCCGTGTAAGAGGTATTCATGTAAAACTTTACATACCCCTCAAAATCAATCTGTGCTTTTAAATCTAATATGTCAAAACCTAAATGTTGTAGCCACTTAATGCGCTTGTAACTAGATGTAGGAACAATATTACCAAATCCATCCCAATTAAGTTTTTCTGCTTTTATAAATCCTTGGCATAACCGCGTCATTTGACGCCAATATTTATCGGCAAGGTTTGTTCCTAAAAGCCAGATAATACCAATGCTAGAATTATCAGGAACAGCGTTAATACCGCCAACAGCCACAACTCTGTCATCAGCCCACATTGTTACATAATTATCAGAAATACAGCTTGTAATCATCTGGCTATAAATATCTGTGCCAGTTGTTTGTATTGCATAAGCCAATTCATCTCTGTCTGAATTACGCATATATTTGTATAGCTCCAAAACATCATAAAGAGTGCTTGGAGCTAAAAGGAATTTAACTTCGCGCTTGCTGATCTGCAAAAGCTTGCCACCTTGATCTGACCATAGCTGTATAATCTTCATCTTCGCCAAATCTTGCATCTGATTGCAAATTGCGGATTTCATTGCGCGATAATGGCTTGGGCTGCACAGAGGTTCCAACATCATCAGGCGCAAAGCCCCTCGATGCACCTTTGTTCATCATGCTTTCCATAAGCTCAACACCTTGGGCTGTTGTCATCATTTTGCTTACAGCATCAAAATGTTTTTCGTCTATATTAGACGTTACCCATTTGTTTAGCTTACTAACGCGCTGATCAACATTATCGCCAAGTTTAGTGCGTTCTGCTTCAAAATTAGTTTGGGTTTGCCCGTACACATCAGATATTAACGATTTAAAGGCTTCTGGCGGCACATTGTTTTCTTTTGCCCAGCCTCTAAGTGCTTGATCTACTCCTTCGGCTGGCGCATCAAAACCTTCTGGATATTCATACGCGCTTGCATCATCTGGTACGCCAAGCGATTTTGCATAATCTTGCGCAGCTTCTTCTTTGACTTCCGCACGCAAATCTTCTGTTTTCTTCGAATACGCCCCATAAAGATCACTGTAAGCTTTGGCTTGATCTTCGGACGATTTGAATTTGTCTAATAACCAATCTGGGCGTTCCCCCTCATTTGCCGTTTCAACAGCTTGCGTTTCAGCGGGTTCGCTAGACGCTTCATTTGCATCAAACATTGTGGCAGCTTCTTCTGACATTTTTTAACCTTTCGCTTTAGATTTACGCCTTGCATCAAGAATGCCCACAAGTCGGCGCATTCCTTCTTGCATCCTTAATTCTGCATCTGTGCAGCTTGGATGCATAACTGCGTCCGTTGTTATCGAACGCAAATAAGTCATTAAGTTTTGACCATCAGGTGAGTTCAAAACATTGCGGCAAGTAATGTTAATGTTTTCTTCTGCGGCTGCTGGTCGTTGAAAACTATCAAAGGAGTTATTTGCTTGATCTTTAATCTCGCGTATTCGCCGCTCAATATATTCGCTCATACTGGTTGTTGCGCCTGTTGTTGCATCATCATCATTTGTTGAGCTTGCTGCTCCATTGATTGCACAATTTCTTT
>Ga0181380_1000571_pt1 | contig 16443 bp, 30 predicted proteins | sample 3SPOviralmetaG_FD_130116 | JGI IMG/M metagenome (GOLD analysis project Ga0181380, IMG submission 130116) | Marine viral communities from the oligotrophic San Pedro Time Series (SPOT) site, San Pedro Channel, CA, USA - 3 SPOT_SRF_2009-08-19 | ecosystem: Environmental > Aquatic > Marine > Strait... | reverse complement strand
AGATGAAACAATTTTCTTTCAAAAGTTAAATGATCTTACCTGGAATGAACATCCAAACATGCTTAATCTTATGGAAAAGTTGTGGCAAGGAAAGATGAAAAAACACACCGAGAAAGTCACTCATTTATTTACAGAAAACGTAAGAACAGTCGTTCCCAAATAATAGAGGGCACAAGTCCCTTAACCAAATCAATGATTTTTGAAAAAAAATATAAAAACTAGTTTTTAACCAGTTTTTTTAAAAAGTCTCTCAGCGTCTTTTACGCTTTGATCGTTGATCTTAACTTTAAGACCTTTGATTTCAATATCGATCCACTTCATTTCAGGTGTAACCCTACCCTGTGCTAACGCTTGCGTTGCCCATTTGGACTCCAGCTGTAGCTTCTTCGATATTAACTCCTGTAGTGCCATTATCTAGCTCCTCATAAGTTAAATGGAAACGACGCATACCACGACCGAATCCATCAGGTTCAACAGAATACTGCTTATCATTCAGATTCTGTACGAAGCCTTTTATTGCTGTTTCATCGTCAGTAGCGTTTACGACACTAGTAAAATATAGCCCAGCTACATAACATTGAAAGCGATATTGCTTCATAAGATAATCTTATCAACTATTTGGTGTAAAATCAAGTATTTAGTTTGTTCTTGTCAACAACACAATTTATATAAAACATAGATATTTTAATACCTTGAGATGTTAAATTAGTCCCCATTTCATTGACTTTTTTGACTGCTTCTTCTCTACAAACGTTATGTTCATAATAAATTATTGGCTCTTCTCGGATATAAAGGCATTCTTGTTGACCAGTCATAGGGTTAATAAGGCACAATAAACCAAGCATAAAAAATTCTTTCATAATTAATACTAGCATTGAAAATACTAGTTGACACTAGGGTATGAGTTCCTATATTGATGGGATAGGAGAAAAAACAATGTTAAAAAGTAAATCAAAAATGTTTAAAGGTTTAGTTGAAAAAATAGATCTTGCATTATCAGAGGGTAAAACTTTTGATGAAATTGCAGGTAAGTTAAAAAATGTTCATGTCAAAGTCAGAGATGAATATGTAAAACCTTTACCAACGGATCTATGTACTCAATTAGCGATGAACGAATTGGAGAGCAGATGAGTGATTGGTTAATACTAATTGCTGTAATATTTGCTCTAGCAATTATATTTCCTAAACTAACACTAATTCTTGGAATGGCTGTATGGCTTTTTTAGATTTAGATTGGAAAGATAAACAATACGCAGCTATAACTAGATTAAGCAAAAAGAAAGGTTGGGATTTTAGTGACAACAATCCATACTTTGAAAGAGCTTACATCTTTTTACCAAGGGTGAGTATTAAAACCAAAGATCAATTGAAAAAGGAGTTAAAGAAACATGGATATAAATAAATTTAAATCTGTTGCAGTTAGAAAACCAGACTATGATTTGTTACAAGGACTTTGTAACGAAAAATTTAGATCACCTGCATCAATGATATCTAAGTTAGTAAATGAATATGTAGAATTCCAAGCAAAAAAGACTGGTATGACTATCGATGCTTATAAAAAGAAAATTTTAAAGACAAATATTATACCAACTAAAACTAAAGGAAGGAATGGCCATGCAAGAAGATAGTAAAACAACATGTGATGCCCTTACTCCAATGCAAGATCTAGCTGATACGTTTAATAATATCACACCAATAGATAAGGATGCAGAGATAAGGAAGTTAAAAGATCTTTGTAAAAGTATACAAACAAAGTTAAATATTAGTGAAAGAGAAATAGCAAAGTTAAGAGCTCAAGTAAATTTATCGTGTGAGAAAATGTTAGAAATTTTAAGAGATGGTCAAGAATATGGTCACACAGAGGATTACACAGAGTCAAAAAAATGAGAAAAACTTTATGGGAAAAAAAAAGATTACTTCTCATGAAATTAAAGTTTTATATATGGCTTATGGGAGTCACAGGCTCAATTAGTGCCTGGGCTTGGAGAAAACAAGCTAAAATTATAAGGAGTAAAAGATGATGTCCGATAAAGATTGTATTGATTTAAATAATTATCTTGATGATTTAAGGACTAATACGAGAGAAATTAAAGTAGATAATTACATAACGCATCATGTTCATGCTCATGAAAATGGTCATGATATTATTATTGTAACTGGTGACGAGAAGGATTTGAAGAATACAGTTGTGCAAAAGTTTCAATGTCGTTGGCCTAAAAATAAAAACCCTAGAACAAAACCCTTTACTCATGCCGAAAAAGAAGTATAAAAAGAAAATGAATCAAAAATTAGGTGACCCTTATAAAATTTGTAAGAATTGTAATGGAAACGGATATGTAAGAATTATCCCTTATTCAGAGACGCAAACTTGCAAACAGTGTAAAGGAGCAGGTCACTTCGAACATGGAAAAACAACCACGAAACACGAACCAGACACAATCGAAACCGATTATGTGTTAACACTAATTAAAATATTAGAGGAATTCATTCGTGGCCAAAAAAGAACAATTCATTAATCCACTCATTCAAAGTTTAAATGTGCTAGCAGATAAGCTGACACACAAAGAATATAAATTAGTAAGCAATAATATGTTTCGCTTATACATGGGGGACAAACTTGGTTATAGAAATACTTTTGATCCACAATTTATGGCTGATATTGCAGCGGTATGGCAATTTAGAAAAGAAAAAAAGATAGAAAAGAAAGCAAAGCTTTATAAATTTAAGCTTGTAAAAGGTGGAAAAGATGCCCAAAAATAACTATAATAGATCAATGGCAAGAGATATTTTTCACAAAGTTCCTGAACAAGAAAAACACAGTGGTGAGGATATACACTCTGTTATCAATGGTGTACATCTAGATTATGAACGATCTAAAAAAGATAGAAGTGAAATAGAGGGGACAATATATTTTCGTGACTTACTCTCTTTCCTTATTAAAACTTATGGGCACTGAGTTCGCAGCTCAATTATTATCTACAGATGTAGCTCCAGAGGAGAAGCTTTGGAGGGGTGTTCTTTGTAATGCAATCGAAGATGCAGGTCAAAAAAGCCAGGAAAGAAAACCATCAATATATAAATGTGAAGCTCACACTTGGATTATGTCGAATGTTACTGACTTCCACACTGTTTGTTATTATGCAGGTTTTGAACCTGAACATGTAAAAGAAAGATACAAAATTGCTATCATGAAAGGAGATATTCAATTCTCTCCTAAAAATTTTGCTTGGAAAAAATACTCAGAACAATTCACTAAATATCGAGGTTGTAAAGAAGTAGAATCTAAGAAATATCACCGTAAACATTTGGAACATTTAAGAAATGCAGTTAGTTTATGTACTACTGTTTTTATATCTAATCTTGTAACTGCTGTATAAAAAAAGGGCCAGCACAGTCTCCCGGTCTGACCCTTTTCCAACTAACTTAGAAAGATTGACTATGAAACATAATCAAGTCTCTCCATTAGTTTAATATGATTGAGTAGTCAAGTCATTTTTCCTCCTTAGTTGATTCAAGAGAGCTATAAATGAATTTATATTCACCCTTAGACACTATCAAACTGGTCGCAGGTAGCAAGGGAAATGTGTAGTTTAGAATTGTTCTAAGGTACACGCTCCTAGAACCAGTATATACCCACTGCTTAGAAATAATTTTTTAAAAAAACTTTTTTGGAAAATAAGACCTTTTTTCTAGGAGTCTAGGAATTTTAAGCTATTATTTATATATACCAACACTAATTTACTCCTAGTTTTACTCCTAGAATTAGATTTACTCCTAGCAATTTCTAGGAGTTTTACACTCCTTACGAGCAAACTATGGGAATTTTTTTATTGCTATTTATTTTTGTAAGAGAAGGGTATATAGTAATTTTGTGCCAAAGAAAGCTAATCAACTAAAGACTATATCAGAGCTTACACCTAGACAGCGTAAGTTTGTTGACATCTATGTAGCTAATTATGGCGAAATCACTAAAGTTGAAGCAGCTAAACAAGCAGGTTTTACTTCAACTAACAAATATGGTCCTACTGATCAAGCAAGTAGGTTATTAAATCCTGACAAGAATCCACACATTGTTCGATATTTTGAGAAAAGAATGGCTCACGAACTAGAAAAAGAAGAGAAAGATAAACTTTTATCTTATAAACATTATTCTAGAATGAGAGATAAGTCTGAGCAAAAAGGCCAGATGACGGCAGCTATAAATGCACAATTTAGAAGAGATCAAATGGCTGGGCATTTTGTAGATAGAAAAGAAATAAGTCATATAGGTCTCGAAGGAATGAACAGAGAACAATTGGAGAAGAGACTTGAGGAGCTTGAATCAAAAATCGGCGAAGCCAAAAATATTATTGACGTCACGCCAAAAGAAGTTATTGAAAACTAAAGATTGGAATAATTTCTTGACAGTTTTTAACGAAGTACATAATAGTACTCTTACAACATCTGTTGGTATTGTAAGCATAATAACTAAGGGAGAAAAATGAAAAGCAAGAGACTTTTAAAAAAAAAAAAACATATTGATCTTAATATTAAATTCCCAAAAGAGAAGATCGAACACTATCCTTTTGTAGAAGTACATTGGTTGGATATTGTAGGGGAGACAGGTTGGCAAACTTTTGAACAACTTAAGAAATCACAACTTGGTAGAATGATATCTAGAGGTTGGTTGGTTTCACGTGAAAAAGGTGTTACTAGAATATTTGCTGATTATGGTCTCAAAGATGGAAGAGACGGTGATGATGGGCATATAGAAACAATTGGTGGCTCAACTATTATACCTAATTCCGTAGTTACAAAAATAATAAAGCTTTTATGACAGGTTTAGAAATTTTAATTCTTATTGATGTAATAGCTTTAGCTTGGTATTTCTCACAATAATGGATCTCATATTATTAAATGATGGTTTGTATCAGTTAGTAGCTGTAACGAAAGAAATGACCGAAGGCATAGAAATTATGTCTACAATAAACTGTTTTGACTTGTGTGATATCCTTAGACTTCACCTTACAACTTATCATGATGCACCATTTAATGTACATGTTATGAAAGATGGCACAGGAAATTTTTACGGCTGCATTTGTGATTCTTGACCGATTTAATTATGGCTCAAAACAAAGAATCAAAGCTATGGAACGACATAAAAAATTTAAATAAAGATTGGCATTTTACTCGCATAGAATCTAGCACTATCAACGGAATCCCCGATGTCCATTGTGTAGTAAACAAGCAAGTATTTTGGCTTGAGCTTAAAGCCAACACCAGCAAGAATTGTGGTCTTTCAAAGTACCAAATCAACTGGCATGTTAAATACTTGAAAGCAGGAGGTAGAGCGTATATCTTGAATAGGCCCCTCTTGCGGGGGCCTATAGAACTTCTGGCCGTGAGCCTGGAATCCCGAACCCCGATACACCTCTCCCGCCACACGAATCTTAAAACACTGATCACCGAAGCAGCTGGCCATCCTTCTCCTGGGCTCGGAACCTGATGCGTGATCCCACGCCCACGTCCCACCCCCACGTCGTTAGTAGCTAAAGCTACAACTACTCTGGCTGGGCCAGCCAGGACGAAGGTTACGCTGCCGTGAAGCTGGATCTCCACCCCCACGCCCCCACGCCCAACTTCGCTAATTTATTCAACTAAACTACCATCCACCAGGAGCTGGGCACTGGGATGGCGCTGCTGGTCAGGAAATGGTAAGGTTTTACAGGGTGTGGGTATGGTTTATTTTCATTTTCCTTTCTCGACCCACGCCCCCACTACCAAAGCTGACCTTCTTAGTTGGTCTTGAACTAAGCTAAGCCGCTGGCCAGGAAGCAGCGAACCTGATGGCTGGAAAGATTCTACTTTTTGCAGTTGACATTTATCCCATGATGTCTTATCTATGTAACATCAACTAACAAAGGAGAAAAAAATGAATACATTAATTCCAGAGCTGTGCGTCTGCACAATTGTCTTCGGACTACTATGGGTAACCGGAGTGGTATCATGGTAATGGCTAATGAAGAGAAGGATAATATAGTCTACAGTTGTCCTCATCACGGTAAAGAAACATACTTTAAAATCAAACAACTCGAAAGGCAGGTTAACATGCGTGATTACGTATACGTATGGTTTAAGTACAGGAGCGCTGCCGAAAAGATGTGGGTGCGGATCACGAAGGGCTCTAGACTCAAGGGAGAAGGTACCCTGGATAACGTTCCACAGATCTTAACGAAGCTTAAGTTGCGAGATATCGTTAAGTTTAGGACTGATCAGGAGGGCATCACATGGGGACGATGATGGTAACACATTGCTATGGTTAGTTGCCCTGCTTACCCCGCTAGTTTTCTATCCACGAGTAGCAGGATGGACCTACATCATCCTACTGGTGATGCTGGTCAGGAGTTGCACAGGCTTGGGGCATTGATCCCACGCCCACGACGCTCGTCTCGACATTTGCTTATGAAGAGCATTAGGAGCTGGCACGGCCAGGATCTGGCTGCTGGTCAGAGGCACGGGTTTCCCACGCCCACACCGTCGAAGCTCGGTTATTTGGATATACAACTAGGACTGTAAGCTGCTGGCCAGGCGTAACCGGGAGTTCTTTAGGTTTGTCTGTTTAAAAAAAGTTCTTGATTATTTGATGGGATTTGATAAGCAAGAAGAAACTAACTTAACAAAGGAGAAAATATGGGTTTTGATTTATACTCATTAGGAAACCACAAAAACGCAAACGGCGAATACTTCCGTAATAATGTTTGGTGGTGGCGACGACTTGCTGACTTCGTATGTGAAGAAACAGGCGTCATTGAAGAACAAGACAAAGAACATTGGCAACACAACAACGGACACGAAGTTGATGAAGAACAAGCTAAGAAGATTGCCGAACAATTAAAGGCACTTATTAAAAACGGCACAGTTTCAAAGGTCATAAGTAAGACCGAAGAAGAAATGAAAGAAGCTGAACATAATAATAAGTTCGTTGATAAATGCCACAAGATGTTAGCGAGTAAGGTTGAGAAAGAACAAGGAAAAGAAAACCTAGCACCTGCTGACTATCCCAAAGACGATCACGACACTTGGGATTGGATACAATCTAAATACTCTTATGGAAGTTCCTATCCATTCACTATGGAAAATGTAGAGGAGTTCATAAAATTCTGCGAAGATTCAAACGGATTTAAAATCTGTTAAGTAGTTGTTGGCGTGGGCATTGTTCCCACGCCACACCCACGCCCACACCCACCAGAGTACCCTAAACCTTAAAGATAGCTGCCAGGCACCAGCACCAGTTGGTGCGAGTTGCTCAAAGTCAAGGGTTAATTATAAATAATGAAGTTCTATATTTATTTTTAAATTAATGAATTTAGTTGTTGAATTATCTTTTTTAATTTCTTATATTCATGGGATAACAATTAACTTATGAAAGGAAAAAAGTTATGAGCAATCTAAAAAAAGTCAGTAGACTTATTAAGAAAGCTAACAAGCAAGAGCAACAAGACATAGTGAACTATCATTATTCTGTTGAACAAGTTAAACAACAAAAAAAAGCAAATGACTTAATTAAACCTAGTCATGTTGAGTTGTTTGAAACTTTGAAAACAAATCTTATCATTATTAATAAAGTTGATGACATTGAGGGTTTTGCTCAATTAATCAAAAGAACAATGAAAAGATTTGATGTGTCTAAGTTCAAAGAAAAACACCCTAAGTTATATGAGGAGTTTTTAATTGAAATGGATACAAAAGAAATTAAAATCAAAGTTCAACAAAAGGAGTTAAATTAATATGTCTAACTTAGTTAAAATGGTAAATGAAATAGTTAAGAATAAAGAAAGTAATAATGAGGTTGAACAAGCAAGTACAAATTCAGTTAGTTCAACACTTAACTATCAATTCATGTATAAACAATTAGAAAGTGCTGTTGAGGAAATTATTATTCAGTACCCTAACGACCCTATCGTGAATGAGTTGAAACAAAAGCTAGTAAATAATTTAAAGCCAATACTAGAATTAATACAAACAGATCAAGACTTTAATCAGTAAAGTTCTACACTTGTAGCCCTAACGGGCTACAAGTTCACAAGCATCTCCACCACCTGTATCACCTTCACCACCTTTAAAGAGGTACCAAATCTAGTTCTAAAATCAAAGATAAGCACAAGATATTGACGCCACGCTAGAGTTTCCTGATTATAGCAAGATGCGTGCTATAAACTCAATCGAATAGATGTAGTGACTATATTTTTATTATGGGTTAAGATAAAAAGGGGACTCAATGCAAAAAGAATTACTAACAAACGAACAGCTTAGATTAGCAGTTGAAGCTAAGTGGATTGAACACATAAAGTTGTGCCAGGATAATTTTATATATTTTGTAAAAGAAGTCTGGCCTGATTTTATCTGTAGATTGGATTCTGAACCAAAAAGATGGGGACACCATCAGCACATAGCAGCTGAGTTCACAAAAATTTCTTCAAAGAAAAAAGGGAGGCTCATAATAAATATGCCTCCTAGGCATACTAAATCAGAATTTGCATCTTATTTGTTTCCTGCTTGGATGATAGGGAAGTTTCCAAATTTAAAAATTATGCAGGTATCACACAATGCTGAACTATCATCAAGATTTGGTTCAAAGGTTCGTAACCTTATGGAACAAAGAGAGTATAAAAATATATTCGGAGATGTTAAACTTAGAGAAGATAGTAAGGCTAAAGGACGTTGGGAGACCAATCATGGTGGGGAATACTTTGCAGCGGGTGTTGGCGGTTCTATCACAGGACGAGGGGCGGACTTACTTATTATCGACGACCCACACACGGAGCAAGACGCAATGTCTGAGTCTGCTATGGAAAGAGCATTTGATTGGTATGTATCAGGACCAAGACAGCGTCTTCAACCGGGAGGCTCAATTGTTGTTGTAATGACAAGATGGGCAGAGGATGATTTGACAGGTCGATTAATTAAGTCTCAAAAAGAACCTAAAGCTGACAAATGGAATGTAATTTCATTTCCTGCAATACTAGATTCAGGGAATCCTGTTTGGCCTGAGTATTGGGAACTAGAAGAATTAGAAAAAGTAAAAGCATCTTTACCGATCAGGAACTGGTCTGCTCAGTATATGCAAAACCCTACATCTGAAGAAGGAGCTATTCTCAAAAGAGAATGGTGGCAAGTATGGGAACATGAAAGAATTCCAAAACTGCAGCATGTAATACAATCATATGATACTGCTTTTAGTGCAAAAGAAACTGCTGACTATTCTGCTATTACAACATGGGGTATATTTTTTCCACAAGAAGACGGTAAACCTGCAATGATTCTACTCGATGCGCTCAAGGGTAAATATGATTTTCCAGAACTTAAAGCAATTGCAATGGATCAATATAAATACTGGGAGCCGGAGACCGTGATTATTGAGGCTAAGGCTACAGGGGAACCACTCATGCAAGAGTTCAGACGAATGGGTATTCCTGTCATTCCATTCGTACCATCACGGGGAAAAGACAAACACTCACGGGTCAACGCTACCGCCCCAGTCTTTGAAGGAGGTCAGATTTACTATCCAGAGGGTGAAAAATATGCAGAAGAAGTTATTGAAGAATGCGCTGCCTTTCCTCACGGAGCCAATGACGACTATGTAGATAGCACCACACAAGCCGTGTTAAGATATCGACAAGGAAACTTCATAGAAATGCTAAGTGACTATGAGGAGGAAAGTTATAACATTCCAAAGGAGTACAAATATTATGGATAAAGATAAAATTAGAAAAATATATGAATTCGCACAAAAAAATAAAGGTGAAGACAGAGTAACAAAAGCTGATCTTGAAGACGCTAAGAAAGCTCTTGGCTTCAAAGATAAGGTGCCTGAAATAAAAGATTACATGTCAAAAGGTGGTAATGCTGTCAAACCTGTCAAAGCAGTGTTAGGTGTTCTTGCACTAGGAGCACTTGGAGCAAAAGCATTTAGTAAAGCAAAAAAGAAAACAGCTATAGCTACACCGAACAATACAGAATATGTAAGTAATAAAAAAAATATGGTTACTGATCTATATCAAAAAGCAACTAAACAAAAAACTGCAAAGATGAATATGGGTGGTGAAGTCGAAGTTACTAAAGGTGGAGATTACATTAAAGATTTAATTGACTAATGGCTGGACTTGCAGATTTACAGAAAACAGAGATCATAGAGGATGAACCTACATCTAATGTTCCAAGACAAAACTCAGATCTTGAACCTTATGATCCATCAGCTGCTAGAGGTTTAGCTGGTATCGCTGTCGCTGGTGCGGGAGCCTTTGCACTTAGAAACCCTATCGGTAGAGTCATACAAAGAATTACAAGCCTTAAAGTTCCTAAGCCTCCATCAACACGACCCACGCAACCAGTCAGTGAGGTTGATGAAGTATTAAATATTGCACCTACAAAAATAGACAGAGGGAGAGCAATGACAGTTGCTCAAAATAATCCTCAAGAAGAATTAAGACAAATAGCAATTGCAAGATCTAATGAATTAAAAAAGATTGCTTACAACGCGCCATTATCAAGAGGTGGTAAAACAAATAGAATAGGTTCATCTCTTTGGGATTACATTGCAAGACACCCTATTGCAGGTGCGAGAAAACCAGAAGAATGGATTAAAGATTTTAAATCTACAGGCCCCGCCTCTTTTAAAACAGGTAACCCAGATTTTAAAAATATTTCACAAGCTGTAAAGAAAGAAGAGTTATGGGACTCAAATATAGCTCAGTTTAATAAGAATGGAGATTTAGTAGGCGGGTTTTTAAAAGTTGCAAAAGATAAAAAGATACCATTAACTAAAATGGATTTATTATATATTGTTGAAAAGTCTCCTGTGAATAATCTTGTTATGAGAAAATATAGATTTGATACTAAATTAGTCGATGAAGCTGAAGAGATCGGTAAGGATATGAAAAATACTTTAGATGATATTGAAACGAAAACAATTGCTAAAGTACCTGCAGGAAGTGATGAAGCTGCCCGTGCAGAAAGTTTAGTTCAAGATGTAAAACTTTTAAAAGAGAACGTTGGAAAATCTACCTCAAGAATGTATAAGTCATTTAGAAGTGGTGACAATGAATATACAGACTACAGTAGTTCACCCTTTGGTAATGATATTGGAAACTTTGAATCAATTGTACAAAGAGCTAGAGGTTTGAATGTTGCAATAGACAATAATGATGTTACTAGAATTTTAGAGGTTGCGAAACGAAAAGATACGGATATCTTTAGAAGAATACAACTGCAAGAAACTCAAAAGATGACACCAAAGTATGGTAACTATTCTGAATATAGAATTAAAGGTGGGGATGAATATTTTGAAAATTTGGTTTATTATCCAAAAGCTTTACCGATGGGACAGAAAATAGGTTCAGAATATAACAAACATTACTCTGGAATTCCAAATCAAATTTACCATGTAAGAGGTAGTGTAAGATCAGGTGGTGATATGCCAAATCAAAAAATTATGATGATTGATGAAATACAATCTGATTATGCACAAGCATTAAGAAATATAAATCCATCTAGAGATAAAGTTGTAAACGCTTTCGGATCAGAAGTAGAATTTTTTTCTTCTAACAGAAAGCTAGAAAAGTTGGTTGATGAAATGAAAAACATATCTAAAAAAGGAATTAGAGCTACTCCTAGTGAGCAAAAAAAGTTTTCAGAACTTAATAAACAGTTTAAAGAACTAAAAAATAATTCTCTTAACTTATCTAATATAACGAACAGAGAAGCATCAGATGGTATTCCATTTCTACCTTTGTATGGAAAAGAAAATTGGGGTGGCCACGCTTTAAAAAACACAATCAAGGATGCAGTTGATAGAGGTAATGTTCAGTGGGTTGGGGTTAGTCCTGTTGAACATTTGCACCATGTAAAAAGAGAAAAGTTTCTTGGAGACATTGAATTTTATGGAAACAGGTTTGGTAAAGCAGGGTTCCCAAATTACAAAGTAACATCAAAAGTTAAGAATCAAACAATTTTAACAGATGCTAAAAAGAAAGCTACATTACCTTCTGAGATGGAGAAACTTGCAAGACAATATAATTCTGAAGTAAAAACTGTACCTGTAGCAAAATCTGATCCAAGTAAACCATTTAAAGTTGTAATTGAAGTTCCAAACAAAACTAAGAGCTACAAGATAAACAAAGATCAAGCTGGAACTCAGCATATTGCTGCCTTCAAAACTGAGGCAGAGGCAGTAGTATATGCACAAAGAAATAGTGGTGCTGTAATGAAAATAGATGATGGAGATCCTAGATTATACTATGATGTTTTCGCTATTAAGATATCTCCAGATATGGTCAACAAACCTTTCAAAGCATACCAGACTGGTGGTCTAGTCGTAAATATATTTGCATGATAAGATAATCCTGTTATAACAATAGGAGATAATTATCATGGCAAGTAAAAAACTTAAAAAAGCCCTTATGGCTGGAGTTGTAGGTGCTCTTGGAGCAAAAGCTCTAGGTCAAGCTGGAGAGATGAAAGAATTCTTGAAGACTGAGGGTGGCGACAAAGCAAAAGTAAACTACATTACAAGAAAAGCAAAACCTTCTGGCTTTAAAGAAAAAGTCAAAAAAGCTATAGGCACATATATGAAAAAAGGTCTAAACACAGGTCCAGGTATTAATGCAACATCTAAAAAAGGTGGAACATTAGCTGGAGATTATGGCAACGCTTTTGGAGATGGTATTTCAGGCGGAGCTAAAGCAGGTAAAATGATAAAAGCTAGAGGTGGAAAACTTGTAAGTTTAAAACCAACTAAACTATATTAATTTATGGCTGAAGTAGTTAAAGAAAATGAACTTCCTGAAGAGGTTGAGACAGAAGAAGTTGATGTAGAAATCGAGGGTGAGGAAGAACTTCCTGAAGAGGAACAACCCGAAGAAGACTTTAATAGAAACTTAGCTGAGGAGATGGATGACAGAGTATTAGGTCGTATGTCGTCTCAACTTATTCAGGATTATAAAAAAGATAAAATTTCAAGAAGTGATTGGGAGCAGGCTTACACACAAGGTCTAGACCTACTTGGTTTTAAGTATGTACAAAATACTAGACCCTTTCAAGGTGCAAGTGGGGTTACTCATCCATTGTTATCAGAAGCTGTAACTCAGTTTCAAGCACAAGCATACAAAGAATTATTACCAAGTGATGGTCCTGTGAGAACAGCGATTATTGGTTCATCAACAAAAGAAGTAGAAGATCAAGCAACTAGAGTTAAGGATTTCATGAACTATATGTTAATGGAACAAATGGAAGAGTATACACCAGACACAGATCAATTATTATTTTATTTACCACTTGCAGGATCTGCATTTAAAAAAATTTACTTTGACGAAATAAAACAAAGAGCGGTTGCAAAATTTGTACCTGCTGAAGATTTAATTGTTCCATACTATGCAACAGATTTAAAAGATTGTGAAAGAATTACACACATTGTTAAGATGTCAGAAAATGATGTTCTTAAACAACAGAAAGCTGGATTCTATAGAGATGTAGAATTAATGGCTAAGCAACCAGAAAAAAGTCCAATACAAGATAAGTTAAATGAACTTGAAGGTGTAAAACCTGCTGGAGAAAAAGAATACCAATATAATATTTTAGAAATGCATGTTGATTGCAATTTAGAAGAGTTTGAAGTAGAGAGCCCTGAGAAAAAAGTTAAACTTCCTTACATTGTAACAATTGATGAAGGTTCAGGACAAATCTTATCAGTATATAGAAACTATAATCAAGATGATGATATCTCTACTAGAAAAGAATATTTTGTTCATTATAAGTTTTTACCTGGTTTAGGGTTCTATGGCTTTGGTTTAATACATATGATTGGTGGATTATCGAGATCTGCAACGCAAGCACTAAGACAATTGCTTGATGCAGGTACACTTGCGAACTTACCTGCAGGATTTAAATCTAGAGGTATAAGGATTCGTGATGATGACCAACCTTTTCAACCTGGAGAGTTTAGAGATGTTGATGCACCCGGTGGAAATATTAAAGATCAGTTCCAAATTTTACCTTTCAAAGAGCCAAGTGGAACTTTATTTCAACTTTTAGGTTTCGTAGTACAAGCAGGACAGCGTTTTGCAGCTATTGCAGACATGCAAATGGGTGAAGATGCACAAAACAGAGCAGTTGGAACTACAATTGCACTCTTAGAACGTGGTTCTAGGGTGATGAGTGCTATTCATAAGCGTTGTTACTATGCAATGAGACAAGAATTTAGACTTTTAGCAAAAGTTTTTGCAGATTATCTGCCTCCTGTATATCCATACGCTGTTACAAACGCAGATAGATTTGTAAAACTTTCTGATTTTGATGAAAGAGTCGATGTAATTCCTGTTGCAGACCCAAATATCATGAGTATGGCGCAAAGAGTTACATTAGCAAACGAAAATTTAAAAATTGCTATGTCAAATCCACAAATGCACAATTTAAGAGAGGCATATAGAAGAGTTTATGAAGCTTTAGGCACAAAACACATCGATGCATTGTTAAAACCTGAGCAAATGCCAAAACCAGAGGATCCAGCGACTGAAAATGCTAAAGCTTTACAAATGCAAATGTTAAAAGCGTTTCCTGAGCAAGATCATCAATCACATATTGCTGCACATAGAGCATTTATGGCTTCAAGAATGGTTCAAATTAATCCAATGGTCTATGCTTTGTTGCAAGGACACATATCTGACCATATTGCTTTACAAGCTCATGGTGAAGTTGGGGACATGGTTCAAAATTCACCTGAAATGGTTCAACAAGCACAAATGGATCCGAATGGATTTAAAATTTTATTTGATTCAATGGTTGCAAAAAGAATTGCAGAGATAACTGTTCAATTAGCACAAGAAGAGCAAGGTCAAAAACAAGATCCTCTTGTTGCATTAAAACAAAGAGAATTAGATTTAAGAGCTTTAGACATGCAAAGAAAAGCACAAGAAAATATGATGGATCAAGAAAGAAAAGCTGGTGAGTTTGAGGAAAGAATAGATCTTGATAAAATGAAATTAGAATCTTCTGAGGATCAAGCAGGTGAAAGAATAAGAATTGCAGAAGAAAAAATTGATTTAAATAGGGAGAAGCAAAGTGGTAATCAAGAAAAGAAAAATTAAAAAATATAGAGGTGGTGGAATGGATATGGGCAACAAGTCCAACCAACAAAAATCTGCTTCAATGGGAAATACTTCTGTAGGAAGAAGAGACTCTTATCTTGGTGGTAAAACTTCTACTCAGGCTGACTATGGTTACGGTCCAGGGAAAACTAAAAATCCTAATCCAGGCAATCCTGGTAATTTTGGAAACAAGTCGACAAACGTTGCTTCAAATACAACAAAATCTAAAACTTCAGGTTTTACAATTAACCCAATTACGACAGGGATAAATTTAATAGGTAGTCTTACTGCTAATGTTCCTTTTCTTGGGTATGCGTTTGAGGGTGTAAAAAAAGTTGGTACAGCTATTCAAAAATCAACAAGAACAAAAACTGCAAAGGGTGAAACTCTTTTTGGTAATGTAAGGCCAGGAGGTGCTGGAATGCCAATTACTAGAGATTATTACAGACAGACGGGAAAACCATTAGATGTAATGAGTAAAGAAGGAACTAAGTATATGAAAGATGCTGGTTTTTTAAAAGGGCCGAAACTTAATGTAGATAACAGAGGTGAAGGTCAGAATCAATTATGTCCTGACGGAACAAGACCACCTTGTAAATTACCAGGTACACAAATTAAAAAACCTGTCAGTACACCTAATACTTTTTTAAGTGGATTTAAAGCTTATGACGATGGCGGTGAAATTGTGATATCATCTAATGTAGATAAAGATTTACTATGATAGAATTATTTTTTATCGGAGTACCTTTTTCTATAATTGTTTTGTATATTTTATTAAGGGTAAGAGAATATGACGATAGGTAAGAAATCAGGACCACCACCAAAGAAAGGGCCTAATTCTAATATACCACCAATAAAGTTTGGTTCAGGTGGAATGAAGTGTCCACACAGAGATACTACAAATAAAAATGTTTATCCTGGAAATAACGGCATACAAGTAAAAGGTTTTAAATTTATAGGGGTTAGATAATGTTAACAATAATATTAGATTTTATCAAAAGTTTACTTTTTAAACCTAGAGTATATGAATCAAAAACAATCAAACTAGATCCTTGTTGGAAGCATGAAGCTTTCAAAAAGGGTTGTCCAACATGTAGGAGTCTTAATGCCTAGTAGATATCAACAACTATTACAATTGCTTGAAGAAGCAAAAGAAAAAGGTGATAGTGACAAAGTAAAAGAAATAGAAAGCGATCTATTCAAAGAAAAAAGAGCAAAAGGTGGAGAAATAGAAGAAGCAGAAGTTGTATTAGTAAAAGGTGGCGGTTATACAAGCGATCTTTTGTAAATGTTTCAATTTCTATCTAAAAAAGAAAAATTAATT
>Ga0181380_1000569_pt1 | contig 16484 bp, 29 predicted proteins | sample 3SPOviralmetaG_FD_130116 | JGI IMG/M metagenome (GOLD analysis project Ga0181380, IMG submission 130116) | Marine viral communities from the oligotrophic San Pedro Time Series (SPOT) site, San Pedro Channel, CA, USA - 3 SPOT_SRF_2009-08-19 | ecosystem: Environmental > Aquatic > Marine > Strait... | reverse complement strand
TACAACAAAACCTACTTCATATACATCAATGTCACTAGAAAATTCAAAAGAATAGGTGCCACTTGTAATTCCCAATGAACTACCTGTCGTTCCATACCTATCTTGTTCTCCTGCATAAATATATGCAGCTTGATTACCACCACTAACAGTTAAACCTGCTTGATAAGTTAAATCACTAAAGTCTTCATTGACTGTTACTTCTGCACCCATAGCAATAGGCATAGGATATATAAGTAGTAATACTACAAATAATCTAAGGAAAGTATTGATTTTATTAATGATTCTCGGCATTATAAACTAATAATAACAGACAGCCGAAAAAATTAAGGTAAGTCGTCCTCTGTTAATTCCCAGCTAATATGATACTGTTGATGAAAGTTTGCTTGTGATGAAACTTTATTTCTTTTTTTCTTCTTAGGCTTTCCATACTTTGCTTGGTTTAGTTTTTCACTACTAATCATTCCAGCTGACATCTTTCCTAAGTAACTTTGTAAATCGTACATAAGAGATAAATAATATCATTAAAATGCCTTAACAGTGGTTTTTAAATGTTAAATTTTTATTAACGAGAACCACCGTCATACAATAAAGCATGACCCTCATCCACCATCTTTTGGTTTATATCTACATCATCTATTACAAGAGTTCCTAGAACTCTACCGTATTTACCTGTTCCGTGTGATTGCATTTCGACTTCTGCATTTTCTAACTCTTTTATAAGCCAATCTTTTGCAGCCAGCCCTCTTGCTTTCTCTTCCAAATCTCTTGTTCGTGATTCTGGAGCATTAATGCCCATGAGACGTACACGACATTTATGCCAGACATTAAAACCCAAATCAATTCTAACATCAACTGTATCTCCATCTACTACTCTTAATACTTCTACTTTATAGTAAAACATATATTAAGTTTACTCCTTAAATGACAACGAGGCGGTTATACCGCCCCGGAGTCTAGCGCACATCTGCCCTTTCGGGCCTTCTTACGAAGTCTTAACCTTTTGGTATTTTTGACATAAAGTCAAATGGCGCGTCTTCAAGTGCGTTTTGAACGACTGCGACTAAGGCTGACGCACCGGCAATTAAGCCAGCCATCAAAACATCTGCTTCAAACATTCCTGCTTGATTAGCCATTAGTACGCCTGCAAAAACCTGCACAGCTGTTCTAATAGCTCTTATAGCTACATCTTTCCAGTAACTGTTCTTCAAAATAATCTCCTAACTATCTTGTTGATAAGCGAAGGTAGTATCCCATGTAATTTTACCGACAGCTCCGTCAGCTTTTAATCCATGTTCTTTTTGAAATTTGATACAAGTCTGTTCAGACTTTCCACCATATATTCCGTCTCCGCTAAGTCCGCCCACGGCACTCTGCCAGAGCTTGACATCTTCTCCTCTAATAAGAGGCATATTTCTTTTGAGTACTCTTCCCGAAAAAGGAGGTACTTTAGAGAAATCATAAACTGTAGTTTCTTTTTTTGGTTTTTCTACTTCTTCAAACTCGGTATCGTAATCATCAACAGACATTCCCTTCATGTATGAAAAGAACTTATCCCAGTCAAAATTTTTACCGGGGTCTGTTCTTCTACCCGGGTCACATTCTGCGTGTGATATGAAACCTTTTTTACCAGCGTTCCACTCATCTATGGTTACTCTTTCCATTGGAATATTATACATTTCTGCTTTTTGTGCACACCAGCTTGCTGATAGTGCTATGACTGCTTCTTCGAAAACAGGGTCTTCTCCCCATTTAGCTGCAAAATAAGCAATCTCTAATCCTAATGATTTACTGTTAGAGCCTCTACAATGAAAGGCGGTAAAGTCGTCTGGGACCAGTTCAACTATTTCGTTATCGTCTATTACTACATGAGCAGAAGCTGTTCTGGGTGTAGTTGACAAGTATTTCGCAATGTTTACTGCTTTTTTTCCACCTTCAGCAGTGTGTACTACGATTCCTTGAATTTCTTTTGAACGTGTTGAATAGTACTGTCCCTTATTACCATTGCCTCTAACTTTAGCATTTGGATTTTCGTTATCTACTAAGTAAAAACTCACAATACTCCTATTAATATTACTATTTGTATCAATGCTAATAATAGTATAAGTTTCTCTAATCTTGAGCTTTTACTCTTTAAATCGTTAATAGATGTCCACAATTTATCTCTATTAACAATGGCTAAGTCAGCTTTATTCTTAACTTCTCTTAATTCTTTTTTAATATTATTTAAGTTTTTGAATAAATCTGACGGCTCTAAAGGTTGCATTATAAGACCTGCATATTATCCCAAGGAAGTTTATTTTTATTGTTTTTAACAGTAAAAGTTAAAACTCCAGCATAAGAATTTTTACCTGTTAGATTTTCGAACCATTCGGAACCGCCATCGACAGATGGGGCTTGCATAAGAGTTCTCTGACCTTCATTAATTACAAATAAATGATGAAAATGACCAGATAAAAGAATATCCACATCACCTATATTAGTTTTACCAAATGCCTGTCCAGACAACCAATTGATTGCTTTTTGATGTGAATAACGTCCTCCAGTACGAAATTGGTGGCCATGAGCCAGCCCGAGTATTACTCCATCAATATCTAAAGTAATCCATAATTCATTTTCTGGTATGACAAATGATATATGGTCAAATGCTTTATTCATTGCTAAAGCTTCTTGTGACTGGTCAAATACAGCTACATCAATATTGTCACCAAATGTAGTATGTGCCTTACCGTTTTTACGGTTTTCACCATGATTCCCGGGAACTGCTGCTACAACGATTTTATCAAAATGCGGAGCCCACTCCATAAGTGCTTTGATAATTAATCTTCTAGCTACCATTTCTTGGCGACGTTGGTCAATTTCGACTGAGAAATTTTGCATGGGGTAGTGGTCTCCACACCCTTCGACGAGGTCACCTAATCCAAATACATAAAGTTTGTTTATTGGATTACCTGCTTTACGAAGTTCTTTTACTCTATCTACAACATCTGGAATCATCTGTGTTGTTCTTTTGATTATTCCTTCTGTTCCATCTCCATCGCGTTTTCCTAGTTGCCAGTCAGAAAGACACACGACCATACTGCCGTTTTCTTTTGTCTTTACTTTTCTAGCTGGTTTTTTGGCTTTTTTAATTTCTGCAACAAGTTTGTCAAAGTCCACATCATTTTCAAGATGTTTCCTAGAGCGTACATCTGCTTTATAATAAAACATTCTTTGAACGCCTTCGGGTGTTTGCATATCCCAAGTTCTAACATGGACTGGTTCAATTATTTCAAACTCTCCGGGGTTAAACCCAAGCATTTCAATATAATTGTCCCATTTTTTTCTAGCTTCTTTTTCAGATTTTACAGGACCAGACGCTACATAACTTTTACCACCATTAAGAACAACTCCCGGCTCCCAACCTTTGGGGTGTTCTTTTTTATCAGCTTTAGCGTTTTGTACAGTCCTTACTGCTTTTGTGAAGTCATCCAGATTTTTGGTCATGCGTTTCCCTTAATTGATGTCTAATAGTGTGAATAGACAATGGACATTCTTTTTCTTTTTGTAACCACCTAGCTATAACGCTAAGGGCATATCCTTTGTCAACACCAAGCATTGCTTCTTCCCAAGCTTGCTTGTTCTCTGATGTTTTATCTCTCCACGCAACCCTGTTAGATTTCGCATTTTCGTCTTTAGCAAAGTTCTCTAAAGAACTCATCACCGGCTATTCTTCCTCTACTACTGGTTGTTGCATTGCCTGTTGGGAAGCTTCAAGCACAGACCGTAGTCTAGAGTTTTCGATTTCCTTATTTGCTACTTTAGCACCTAAGTCCCTTATAGTAGCGTCTGCATTTTGCAGTTGTTGAAGTAATGAATTGACAGCTGTTTTTAACTGATTAATATCCATATCCTCGATTTTGACTGATTCAGCCATATATACCTCCGTTAGTTATATACTAAGGGTATTATAACACTTCATTGAGTGCCTTGTGGTTTTTAAATGGTTGTTTTTATTCTTCGAATTGCTTTGTAATTTTTAGATACAAGTTGACTAAATCGTCAGCGTCTTGTACTAAATTAATGCCTTTGATACGCATATAATTAAACTGCTTTAATACAGTCTCTTTAAAATGCTCGTCGTCTATCAATTCATCAATAGCGTCTTCGCGTTTAGTTCCTTCCGGAAATTGTGGTATATCCATGCTAGGATTATAGCATGAATAATAAGAAAATCTTTATTAAAATACCAGCTTTAGATGATTCTGAATTAACACACACTATAGAGGACGCTATCAAAAAAGCAGCGTATCCCGAAAGATTAGTGTTTAGTATTTGCCTTACTTACAAAAGTGAAGTAGCTAAGAGTGAACTAGAAGCATATTTAGACAAATATTCAAAAATATGTCGTTTTAAGGTAACTATGCAGACATATCACGAAGACTTATTAGGTGTTGGTAAAGGTAGGTATATAACAGAATCTAACTACGATAATGAAGATTATGTACTACAGATAGACTCACATACTTGGTTTTGTGACTTTTGGGACGAACATCTTATTCGTATGCTAGACAAACACGATGATAAGACTATTCTCACGGGTTTATTGCCTTCCTATGAGCCAAAAGGTAGATATCCACTTGGTAAGGGTATATACTTTGCAGAGTTTGTAGAAGAAAGAACATACTGTAGTTGGCTACCTAACTGGAACCCTAAAGAAATAAAAACAGATGAAGAGTATTTTGATAATAAGTTTTCTGCACATTTTGCTTTTGGTACAAAAGAATTTGGTAAATACTCTGGATTAAACCGTGATTCTTTCTTTTGGTCTGAAGAACCAATACAAGACTATAATTTAAAAAATAATGGTTTTAAGTTAATAAGCCCTAATATAGCGTACCCGTTACTTTGTCATTTATATAATGAACATATCCATGAAGAACACGGCAAAAGAATGAGTATTGATAGTTTTCTTTTAAAAGAGGACGCAGATTATTTAATGAATGTGTACGACAAAGAAGTTTATGATTCTTTCTTTTCTTCTTTATCAGACTCAACTAATTCATAATCATTAGTGATATCTTTATCACCTATAATACTTCTAGGAGCTCTATCAACTATCTGACTTTTTTTTAAAAGGCTATATTCTAAATCGTAATTATTAACCATACTCTATGGTACTATAAAAATACATTCTCCCGGGCATTCTTCTGCTGACTCCATTACTATATCTTCTTGCCCCTCTGGAACTCTTGCTAAGCCCTCTGGACCTTGGTCATTACCATCAATAGCACTAAATATTTTAAGGTCGCCAAAATTACCAACACTCTCTTGAACATATGCTAAACCATCGTTTTTCATAGTAAAAACATCTGGTGCTATTTCTGCACAAAGTCCGTCACCTGTACATAAATCTTGGTCTATCCAAACTTTCATTTTTTACGATTTTTTCTTGTCATATCTCTATATCCACCAGTCATTTTACTACGCAATTTAAAACTTTCGGTATCGTTATTTTTGTAGTCTTTCTGTAAAAACTCTGTTACTTGTAACTTGTGTTTAGACCTTTTAAAAGGAATGACATGTAAAAATGGTGTACCTCTTTGTAGTATCCTATCTCCTTCGCTATGCCAAATTCCCGGAAAGTTTACTTGATGAAAATTATCTGTTTCTACAATGCCGGGGAATAAACTAAAGTCATCATTAGGATGTAGTAGTGGTGGTATAAATAACATTGACCATCCCGGAGGTGTTTCAAAAAACCAAGGACTTGTAAACTTCACAGCTTTTCTTAAATCTTTTCTTTTAAAAGGATATGTTTTAAACTGATTCTCGTCATGAAACTCTATTGTGCTACCGATACCTCCATCGTGATTAGTTTCAAAATGAAAGTCTTCTCCATGCCTTTGAATTAATATGTCAGACCACAAAGGTATAATGTAACCCTCTGCAAAATAATCAACTACTGCGGGACACTTCTTAATTGTATGTGATGACCACTTCTTAAGTATTGGTCCTAAAACAGGAAAAGGTTTATGGTCAGCTCTAGGTAAATCCATAGGTAGTTTCCTAAACCAATCCGGTATCATCTGACTTGCAGGAACTGGTGGTGCTAAATCTACTAATGCAGGTATCTGCGTATAGAATCTTATGTTGTTACCTTTTATTGACTTCATTATTTATCTCCTGTAAAAAACCAATGTGTAGGTTCTACAAAATGAACAAACAACTGACCTACTTTATTTGTCTGCTTATTTGGGAATTCTTCTCTCCAATGTTCTTGGTCTTCACCATAAAAGGCTAAACCTTGATTAGGTTCTAGGTAATATTCTTTATCCTCTACCCATAGAGACCACGGTGTATCTTGATATAAACATACGTCTAAAGTATAGGTACAAGCGTTATTGTCTTTATGTTTTGGAAGTTTTGCTTCTTCACCTTCATAGTGTGCAAATATAGAGTAACTATGCTCTAAGGTATCACTTTCAAATATCTCTCTAGCCATATCTCTTAGTGGTTGTACAAAGTTTTTTAGTGGTAACCATTCAAAGTCATTTACAAAGTATCTACCAAAATCCTCTGTATATAGAAACCTTTTGTGTTGTCTTTGACATCTTGATACTAGTTGTTCAAAAACTTTTTCTGGGAATACGTTGTCTATTAATTTTACTTGGAGAACCATGATTTTTTAGGTAGTAATGTTTTAGGTCTTCTCTCTAATGCGTCTGGATATAACATATTTGTATCTCTACGATTGACAGAAGATTGACTTATTTGATTCCAAGCTTTGCTAAATGTTTCGTTCCATTCAACATATTTAATCTTTACAGGCTTACTAAACAGTAAGTTAAACATTACAGTATCGTGATTCAAATTTAGTTCTAAGTTGTTCATATCTGTCCACTCGAAAGCCCAAGATAATCCTCTTGACCAAGAGTGTATAGGCATAAAGCCCGGTATAGTGGATACAGGTAAGTTTTGACCAGCATTCCTATCACTTGGGATAACATCCATCCAAACTTCGGGGTCATCTGAAAATAACATTATAGGTAGTGCAACCTGCAATACAGGTTTATCCGGAGAGCCCCAAGCTTCCTTTTCTTCCATAATTACATCATCAAATGGTCCATGATGTTTTACTGCACCATAATAACGTGATGAAGTTGTCCATCCTGCAAATCTATCTACTTCATCAACAAACTGATTTTTCATCAATTCTATTTTCACATGTGACCATGGAAAGTACACTTCAAACATTCGGTTACGCATAAACTGTGTAGATACACATCCATTAGGTGCTTTAACAAACTTATTTGGTGTCTTGAAATTTATAGGAGGACTTACTCTAGCTTCATTGTTTTCTAGTTGTCCCCACTGTTGATTAGGTCTAGGTAAAGTAAATGCTACTTCTGGCATTTCCCTGCTTATAGTACTTAGCTTTTTAGACCATATATCTGTTAGTTTTGGTAACTGATAACCGTGTCTTGGTACAGGACATTTCATATTATTCCCTCATCTTTCCATTTTTTCTTATTTTGCTGAGTCAACCAACGGTACCAACCATTTTGTCTAGTTCTCTCACCAGCTCTACTCTTAGCATAGTATTCTTTTTCGTCTTCATCCATCTTTCTTGACTCAAAATTTTCTAAGTCCCAACCGTCTCTTTTAATAGGTATTACTTGTATTAAAGGCATACCTTGTCTAAATATTCTTTCACCCCTACCATGATATAAAAATGGAATGTTCATTTGGTGGTAACTATCTGTTTCTACAACACTAGGGAATATTTCTATTTCCCAATGTCTGTGATACCAAGGTTGTGTAATAAGTACAGACCAACCCGGAGGTGTCACTATATCCCAAGGATTAGCAAACTTTAGAGCTGTATTAAAAGATTCTGATTGTATCGGTAAGTTACCTATCGATTGAGGTTTATGATATGTAATCGTATCTTCAAAAGCGTGTTTGTTATACCAATTAAAACCAGTCTTTTCATCATGACTTATCTTAAGGTCTAACCATAAAGGTATGATATAACCACTGAACATAATATCTTTTACTGTAGGACATTTCTTCATTGAGTGGTCTTTATAGGGTACAGAGTTCCAAGTACCGTCTTCCTTCATCTCTGACCATTCTCTTTGTAGTTGTTTATAGTACGCAGGTATAAATTCGCTTGCAGGTTTAGGTGGCGCTAAGTCCACATACTCTGGGCTTGAAGTAAGGAATTGAATTTTATCATCGCCAACTTTATGTTTCTTTACTTCCAATAACCTACTATATTCTTTGGCCTCCCACCATTTTTTCATTTTACTCCATTATTAAGTCTGCTACTTGTATAGCTTTTAACAAATCATCATCAACATCTTTAAATGTGATTGTATCATCATTGTTCCAGTGAATAATTTTGATAGTCTTACCAAGACCATTTAGTTTTGTAACAGCAGCGTTAACATCATCAATAAGGTCTGGTATCCATCTCAATATAATTTTCATGTTAGGATTGTTACTAAGTGTATCACTAGCACCATCAATAACATCTAATTCATTACCGTTTGCATAAACAAGCATTAAGTCAAGTGTTAAATCTAAACTATCTACGGTAATAACTTCTACAGATTCACTTGTGTCACCCATAGCTTTATTTATTGCACCGCCAGATTTGTTATCTTCAAAGAATACTAAATCAGTAGTTCCAGCAGAAGAACTACACATCTTGTTAATGTTTGTACTTTCCGGAACATTGCTCTCTAATAAAGCAAACCTATCTGATTGTGGCTCTACTGATGTTACAGTAGTTCCTTCTTGAACTAATTGTTTGGAAGATAATCCAAATCCCGCACCAACAACTAAAGCATTATTAATATCCGGTGCATTATGAAATAACCAAAATTCTAAAGAGGGGTTTATATGACCTATCTCTTCTACTCTTGATTCGTATATGTCTGCGTTGTCATAATCAATTACAACACCACATCTAAAGTTTTGTCGTTCTATAGCCAATTTTGTTCTACCTCGTTCTCTAATCTACCAGAAGGGAATTCAAATCCATTTTTAGTAGAATTTCCTAATATGAAATAATAATTATCCGGTGTTGCGAAATTAAAATGTAATCTAATGCTGATACCATCTACTGACTCTACTGAGTGTTTAACGTCACCACCATAGTAAGCTACAGCTTCTTCATTTTGTAAAAGAATTTCGTCATCTCCGTAACTTAATTTTAGTGGAAATTCAGAAAAGTAGTTGTATAGTATTGTATATTGTGCAGGACCAGTATCAATATGTGGTGATTTTTCTACACCAGCTTCATACCAACTTAACGTAGCAAACGTAGGCAATAAGTTGTGTATTTCAAACGTTTCTCTACTCTTATCAGTAAGAACTTTATGATATGTATTTAATTCTTCACATAGCTTTACCATATGAGTTTTATCGGGACTTTCATTCCACCCGGAACTATGCGGTGTTTCGTTATCTAGCCAATATTTAAGTTCTTCTAATTGATTACCTTGAAATAGGTTTGATATTTTAATTGCATTTATATAGTTACTCATTGTGGCATTTCCTGTTTATATATATCCGGCATGTCTTTAAGGTCCATTGGATGTCCTAACCAAGTAACAACTGCATATTTATTCCCACTAACAACAGGCATAGCTTGGTGCGTGTAAGCATAGTTGCTAGGAAACAAAACTAAAGCAGGCTTTTCTGGCTTTATCATTTCTTCAAAATGATGAAAATATGTTCCGCCACCTTCATACTCATGTGGATTTAAAAGTATCAAAGCAGACAAATATCTAGGTATATGTGGAGCATAATCAGAATGACCTTTGTATTGTTGTCCGTTACCATACTTTAGTAACTGATAACCTTCATCAAACAATATAGGAAACTCATACTTCTTTGTGTAATCATTTACATAGTGTTGCATTCTTTTTAAGAGTAAATCTTGTATATTTCTAAAATCTATTAACAGTTTTTCTTGTCCGCTTTTAACAGCGTCTCTGTATTCTCTAGCTTCTGTAGGGGCATAAGCTATATCAGAAATACTCATTAACAAGTTACTTCTAACTTCTCCACCTTTATGTCCTTTACCTATGCTTGCGTCCTTAAATCCATAACTTAAGTTAGACTCATCTAAGGCTTCTGCTGCTTCTATAATTTTTTCAGCTTGTCCCTCTGAAAAGAAATCGTCATATACTTCTATAACTCCTGCATACTTTTTCATCTTAATTCTCTCCCTTTAACATATTTCATATCTACTCCTGCTTCTTCACTTGCTACATCATAATGACTTGCACAAGAAACTAAGAAAGCAGATTTTCGACCATTAAGTAATGGTGTAGTAGCGTGTGACCACATATAGGAACTAGGCATAATAACTACACTACCAGTTGGTGGTTTGTAAGGTGCCACTTCCGGAAAGTATCTGAAATCTAGTGCTCCACCGTGAAAGTCGTCATTTAAATAGGTAAGTGCAGTAATTCTTCTAAAATAAGGTGCAGGGTAGTGCTGATTAGTCTTAGGATTTCTTGTAGAGTGATTATCACTATGATAAGTCATATGCTTAGGTGGTCTATATGTTATATATTGCCAGTTTTCCATCCAATTGATTTCTCTAGAAACTTCTGGAAACATTTCTAAGTATTTAGCTATTTTATCTAACGTATTCTTTTGTACTTGTTTAAAGAATTCTATTGACTCATCCCTATTAAAATTATCTTCTGGATTGAACCTTATTGGTCCATTAGCAAGTAGTACTGATTGAACAGAATCGTCACTTTTAAAATCTTCTTCTGTAAGGGTAGGAACCCATGCGTCTACTTCGCTATCCATAATGTCTATTACTCCGTCTGGAACTTCTAGACAGTTCTCCCACGACCAGACACCTTTTACAATTTCTTTAGGTTCTACTCTTTTCCATAAATTATTCTTCTTCATAACTTTCATAAATAGATATTTCGTGACTATCTACTTCTTCTCCATCTATTGTTACAACTAAATCATACCATCCTACATCTAATCTTACATGGTCAGTATGGAAGAAATTAGGACCAATGTCATATTGCATAATCCATGTATCAGCTTTAACCTGTTCTTCACTAGGATTATCTAAGTTTTTAGTCCATACTTCACAATGATATTGAGGTAAGTTATCTCTATCAGCAAAGTCATTTATGTAAGCTACTTGAAAATATACACCACTAGATTCGTTATTAGGTGCGAGCATATGTTTAAACTCGGGTATATGTACCCATTGAGCAATACTAGGGTCATTAACATAATCTTTTATATTTGGTGAAATACCAGTATGTACTTCGGCTGTTTTATTTTCCCACTCTTCTTTGTAGTCTTCTACCTCATCCCCTTCTGGGATGTAGAATACTGTTCGCATATATCCTCCCTAAGTGATTACGCTAGTGCGTTTAAGCTGTCGATTGAAGTTTTAAGATAATCTATTGTTGCGTCTAATGTAGAACTCTTTGTAGCTTTGTATGCGTCAACATCTGCTATAAAAGCGTCCTCATCAAAAGCTGCGATATCTTCACCGAGTTTATAAAGACAGTTAGCAACTGCTTTTTCAAGCATTTGTTTTGCGTCGTCTTTCTCAACTTGCAATGCGTCAGCGTCTATTGATATATCCATATCATTTTCTCCTACTGTATAAGATTTATTTAATAAGTATAACAACTGAATCCTGTTTACTGTGTTTTTATAATATTGTGAGTATGGCTCCCATTTTGTTACCCATATCTCATTTTCTGGTATTACTATATCTTTATAATTAGCTATATCATAAAAGAGCCTTATCTTCTCATCTTCTACGGGAATATCATTATCTCCATCACCATCTAGTTCTTCACTACCAATAGTTGATATACCTACTACATATATAGATGAATAATCCGAGGTTTTATAAAGGTAAGGACTTGTATTGTTTATATAAAATTCTGTTTTAGGAAGTATGTTTAAATCAATTTCCCATTGATATCCTTGCTGGTAACAAAATACACATAAGTTAGTGTGTGTTAGTTCTCCATAATTACAAAGTTCCATGTTATGTTCAGAAACTCCGTCTTTTCGTTTAATATACCATTGTAATTTTGTATTATCTCCTGTGTCAATATCTACGTAATCATTGCTACCAAAAGATATTTTTGTTCTAGGATAATCATTTATATAGTCTGCTAATTCTTCATGGTCTATTTGCTCCATATTATGAAAGTAATACCAAAGGTCATAATCAGATTGATTGTTATCAGCTCTGCTGTAATGAATTCTTACAGTAGCCATGCTAAACCTTGAATGTCTTGACTGTACCGGAAGCGTATCCTGTTACGTCGGTTAGAACTCCTGTTAAAGGTATGTTTTGTGAAACTATAAATATAACTCCACCACCAGTAGTTGTTTCACCACTAGCTTCTATTGTTCCATAACCTTGTATTTTTCTAGCACATAATACTACAACTCCTCCACCATAATTGACAGAGTCTCCTGCTCCTCCCATTAATGGGTCTGGTGTAGTTTGTCCAGCATGAACAACAATTCCTTGTACAGCTAAGTCTGGATGATTAAAATATTCAGCACCTTCATCTGGGGCGGTTGCAGTGTATCCGTTACCATTTCCACCTAGGGAATTGGTGACGGCTGCAAGACCTCCGGGCTTTAAAGTCCCGGTTGAGGAAACGCCACCAACTCTACCTATCTTTGTATCGCCTTGATTAGTTGATGTTGCAGCCAAAGCTAAAACATTTCTTACAAATACTCTGAACCCTGCTGTATCTAAAACAATTCCCGGGTCTACAGTTAGGTTGTTATAAAACATATCTCTTGTAAGAGTTGTATTAGATGATATTGTTACGTTTCCATCCATACCAGAGCCATATATTGAGTCTGGTATTACATCAAAAGTCTCGAAGTCTGTAGGTATTGCTGCATTTCCGTATTCTATTATTGGCATATTAAGCTCCCGGGTCTGTATCGTCTGCGTCGATATTGTATACTGTTACGACTGTTCCTGCTCCTGCTGTTCCTGTTCCAGCAGTTCCTGCTGCTGCGGCAAGAGTAAGTCCAGAAGGCAAAGGTTTAGTTCCTGTAACTAGAACAACTGTTCCCCCACCTGCATTATATCCGTCTGAAGCCGTTGCACCAGCTCCTCCGGCACCTCCGGTATGATAAACAGTAGGATTTGTATTAGTAGGGTTTGTACCATAGTTAGTTGGATTAGAGCCATAGTTAGCACCATAGTTAGCCCCATAGTTTGCTCCCGAGTTAGAACCATAATTGGTTGGGTTAGAACCGTAGTTAGTTGGGTTAGAACCATAGTTTGTATATGGGTGTGAGTGTGCATAATGATAATGATAAAAACCTGTAGGTGTGTTATTAGCTGTAAATCCATGCCAGTGATAATGTGTATGAGGATTAGAACCACTATATGAATAGTTATTTCCCGGATGTGTATTTGAGTTACCCGGATAGCTATAGCCATAAGAGTACCCGTAAGAATACCCATAGCTATATCCATAAGAATAATTATTGCCGGGGTGAGTATTTGTATTACCCGGAACTGTATTACCCGGTGTAGAAGCGTCTGGTGCAGGCGCACCCGCTGTTCCATCAGTACCAGCTACAGAATCATCTGCGTCAGCTCTTACTGTTCCATCTCCTACAACAGTCTTTGCTAAAACTAAAACAACTCCACCTCCAGCTGCTCCTGTACCTGCTGTAGCAGCATTTCCCGGTGAACCTTTACCTCCATCAGCTTGAACAGTTTGATAATCAGCCCAGTTAGAGTCTCCTCCATCTGCACCAGCTGCTGCATTAGCTGTAATTGCTCCGTCTCCTCCACCAGAACCTCCACCTATAAATTTATAAGTTCCTGTGTCCATATCGATAGCATGACCAGCAATAGCGACAGATAGGTTAAACATTTCGTTTTCACCTTGGAAAAATTGGTTACCGTCATGTGTACTTTGGTCTTGTGAACCAGATTTACCACCTAGAGTATCAGTTGCTGCGGTACCTTTTGCGAAACCACCTTTAAGAGTTCCAGCAGTTGTTATAGTTGTAAATCTACCAATTCTTGAAGTTGCGTCTGCAAATGTTAAAGTTCCACTGACGAATACGCGATAACCATTTGTATCTAACGTAACACCAGCGTTAATTGATAAATCACCATAATACATATCTCTAGCAAGAGTTGTATTAGATGTTAAAGTTACATTTCCGTCTTGTCCAAATCCGTATATTTCATCTCCGCCAAGTCTATCTAAAAAGATTGGCTCTGGTTCAATAATAGGCATTAGGTCACCTCTACGCCGGAAACATGTATATTTACAGATGTCGCTGCTGAACATTTTGCAGCTACTGAAGCTGAAGCAGGTATAACCATAGCTACGTCAATAACTGTGGTTGAATTTGCTTGAACAGTCACATCGCCAAAAACGATATGTTGGTCGCCAGTTGTATCCCCTGTAGGAATAACCTTGACTTCTACTGTTCTATCAGTCGCTGTATAGTTCGCTAGCATAATATTCTTAATAATGCACTTGTTACTATTACTGAAAATTTGTGCTTCAGATGTTCCAAGCGCAGTTACTTCTGCAAGTTCTGCTGCTGTATATACCGCCATTTATTTCTCCTATAATCCCATCCACTGAATTGCTTCGGTAGTATGAAGCTGTTGAGCTTTTACCTTAACCATTGCACTAGCGGAATTGTCGTATAACATTACTAAATCATTATCTTCATCTACATCAATAGATGTTCCGTCTGTAAGTCTTGTTGCGTCTAATACTAGTGTTACAGCACCAGAATCAGCACCTCCGTTTAAACCAGAAGTAGCTGCTGTAGTAACACCTGTAACGTCACCTTGTTCTAGAACTTGCCAACTTGACCCTGTATAAACCTGTAAACGTGAATCAGTGCTATTGTATATAATCATTCCACTAGCTGGTGAAGAAATTGCATTTCTTTCAGTAGTGGTATAGCTAGGAATTAATGGTCCACCATCGGTAGAACCAGCTATAAATTCAGATAATCCGTTACTATCACCACCAGATGTGGTTGCTACTCTAATAAGATGTTGTCTAGTCGCCATTGTTATATCCTTTTAATTTAAAGTAATTTTCGGGGTCAAACTTAGAATTAATTATTTCTTTAACACTTCTCCCACTAGCATTATTATAGTCTAAACATTCGTCATCAATGTTTTTGTGTAAGTATTCCATTATTCACTAGGTTTCGGATTATCAGATTTTACTTGTGCAATATGGTCTTTCCAAGTTGTTGTGTCGTTTAAAAGGTCTTTATATTGCATATCTAATTGGTCAGCAATAGAACCATAAGCTTCTTGCCTTGCTTCTATGTAACCAAACTCTTGTTCATTCCACTTATTGTTAGCCAAGTCTATGATAGCTTGCTCATAATCAGCAACGGTAAACTCTAGTCTTTCGTTATTAACTTGCTTGTACAAAGGCTTAGCAGCGTTTATTTCTGCTGTTGCCTCTACTGTTAGTTCTTCTAATGTTGCCATATCTCTCCTATCTTAACATACATTATTTACTTACTTCTTTAAGCCATATAAAGTAAATGTTCCACTATTGTAATTATCACCAGCAGACCCAAAAAAGGTTATACCATCATTTACTTGTGTTTCTGTTAATACTCCACCACCTGTTCTAGCAATAACTGTAGAAACATTTGGGTCAAAATCTGCACCTTCTTGTGTAACAAAAGAATACTCACTAGCATTATTAAAGTTAAACAAATAAAGAATCATATTACCTGCCTCACCTGTTCCTGTATGTGCAACACTACCTCTAAGGCTGTCTTGGTTTGTAGAACTTATATTATTGAATGTAGTATCTCCTCTAAGTAGTTTATAAGCACTATCATAATTTGAACTAGCATCACCTGTACCACCAACTGTAAATCTATATTTTAAAACATTATTAGAAGTATTAAATCTTTGAAATGTAACAGTAACAATATAAACATCATAAGTGCTATCAATACCTGTTAAAGTAACTGTAGCTGTTGGGCTAGAAGTAGATACTGTTGTTTCTTGAATTTTTATTAAGCTACCTGCCATTATTTAACTCCATATACTGATACTTCTAAATTAGTAAAAACAGAGCCACTACCACCTGAAATAAAATGTACTCCACTTATTTGTTCTGCTGACTTATGAACACCAATAACTTTTCCACCTATTGAGCCAAGTCCAGTTCTAAAACCATTTGATTGCCAACTTGCAAAAGTATAGCTTGAACTGTCATAAGGATTATATATATACATTGTTAAAGCACCTGCAACTGCTGACCCTGTGCCTGAATAATTAATTGTTTCAAATCTATTTGCATTAGTTGCTCTATATTCTGAAAATGAAGCATAATCTTTTAACTCTAAAGTTGCAATATCATATTCACTAGCAGTAATTGATGACCCACCACTATCTAAAAATCTCATTTCATTCCAACCATTTGCAGTTTGTTCCATTTTTG
>Ga0181380_1000566_pt1 | contig 16499 bp, 21 predicted proteins | sample 3SPOviralmetaG_FD_130116 | JGI IMG/M metagenome (GOLD analysis project Ga0181380, IMG submission 130116) | Marine viral communities from the oligotrophic San Pedro Time Series (SPOT) site, San Pedro Channel, CA, USA - 3 SPOT_SRF_2009-08-19 | ecosystem: Environmental > Aquatic > Marine > Strait... | reverse complement strand
TAAAGTCATCACTATTGATACTTACCTACTACTTAATAGTTTCTTTAATACTTTGTCTAATCAAGAACAATATAAATTACAATATAAATATGCTCTATGTATATTAGTCAGACGCAGACGTATAAATAAATTAGGTAATTAAATGACCTCTTACTCAAACGTTATAGTTATAGGACCTTTCACAAATTTACAAAAATATCTATTCTTAATTTTACCATTATTTTTATCCTCTATCTCTTTTTTTACTTGCGGAGAAATTATAGGATCATACTTCTTTTTACTCATCACATTCTCATTCATTAATTTACAACATCTACGAACACTTGGTAAATCTCCATATTGTATGATAAATAACATATCATCTTCTAACTCTTTTTCTGTCTCATATTTTGTATAAGGTAACCAATAATTATGAGTACAATAATTTATTATCTCCTTACATATACTCATCACCACTTTTTTATCTTTTACATTTAATACCTTCTTCGGTGTCTTATTATTCAAATATACTTGTAATTGTCTCTTATCCGCTATATTATATACATTTTTATGATAACTTATATTTGTCTCATTCTTAAAGTAATCATAATATTTATCTTGTATATCCTTTTTATTATCTCCATGCGATATTGTTATCTTTAATTGTAATGTATTCACTATATCCAATAAATCTTGCTTTGAGTGAGACTTGTTGATTATCATTATATTCTTATACAATAAATATATTCTATATTTTAAACCAATTAAAAATGGTAATAAAAGTATGAATATACAACCCCTTTTCGCATATAAAAAAAGTGCGAGGGGGTGGATCAGATCTACATGGCTACCTTTACTTTTGAGATAAAGTTGGTTATATATACCTACCTTTTTTACCTTTTGTTTCTACTCACAATTGATTAACTTTTCTCTCAAATAACAAACATATGATATCCTAGCATAACGTTCATATGCTCCTATAGTTCCTACTTCTTTGTTTGCTTTAAAAATATCTTCTAATTGATTATTATATTCATCTTGCTCTGCTGTTGTATATATCTCTGTATTACTATGATAATTTCCTACGTTGGCTACTAACATATCTCCTTCACGTAAATTTATACCTATCGCATAACCAGGTATCGTAAATAATCCACCACTATATTTTCCATACTCATTTATTGTTAAACATGCTATATGATTATAATCTCCAGCATCTTGATGTAATGCTGTCCTAAAATTACGATTCATTGTTATTGTTGAAAATGATGTATTATCTATCTTATATTTCGGTTGTAAATTTGCTCTATCCATTTGAATTTTATATTCTATTGGTCTTATCTTCTTGAACCATCTATCTATTTCATATATAAATGGTTTACCTTCTTCATATTCTTTTAATGCTTGAGTTGTATGATATGTTAATCTACATGGTTTATCTATCCCTAATGCTTTTGTTTTCTCAAAAAATCCTATGGGTGTAGATAATACTTGATTATTTATTGTCATTTTACTTGGAGTTCCGTCCTTTTTAAGATAACTTGTCCTAAAACCTTTTGTATTATGAAGTGTTCTTTTTTTCCAATATTGTGATGTTGGATCTATAGGACCAGCAGATGCTCCACGCCCCCTCGCTGCTACTGATAAATGTTTAAAATTATCAAATCCTATTTTACTTGTTTTTAATCTTCTCTTTCTAAATGAACATATAAATTCTTTTGTTTCTTCATCATAAATATCTACATCACTATCTATTGTATGAAGTATATATCCATCATCTATAAATGTTCCTTTTAATGTTTCTAATTCTTCATCTGTTATTAATCTAGGCAAATATAATGTTTTAATCGTCATATTAATATATCAAGATAATTTTTCTAAAAGGTAAAAAAATGATATCTTTTTTTTACTGCTTGGTAAAATAATCCTTATTCCATTTTACTAATTGATAATGAATATTACTTTTACAAGATTTATTACGAAGTGTTGATGGAGTTTCTTCTTCAACATAAACAGCAGGATATACATATGCTTTTAATAATGGAGATTTCCATAGCATTATATCTATTGATCTCCATCTCTTTAATCCATCTAAATATTCTACTAATTGTCTAGCAATCTCATATGTTGGAATTATATATGATAAAGTCATCATAATACTATATGATCCGTCAGGAAAATTTATTCCATCTTTATGTTCTACATGTGTAACTGGAGTTCTGTCTATCATTTTATTTTGATGAAAAAAACCTCCTAAATATGTTATACAATCAGATGGATAATCTTTAGGATACTTACCCACTAATAAAGCATCGTCTTCTAATATTAACACATCATTTAATTTATTCTCAATTATATACTTATACAACTTATAATGACTTAATGTTATCCCACATTTTGCTAAATGTTTTTTCCTTGGTAAATTCCACATACTTATCATTCTTTTATCATCTTCTTCTTTTATGTCATTTATCATAGTCTTTTGTTCCCTAGCACTCCATTTAATAATTGAATCATTATTTTTAAATTTTTCCCATCTTTCAGGAGCAGTATCTAAATGTGTTACAAATATATATTTTATAGTCATTTATTTCATATCAAGAAATTAATTTTAAAAGGTAAAAAAATGATATCTTTTATGTATAGGTAAGTTGGTAGGGTTTCCTTAACTCATCAGTTAATTCTAATGTTATCTTTTTTTTAACCTTATGATTATATAATATAGCAGTTTTATTCCAATCCATATATACCCTTGATAAATATTCTTCTGCTTTATTAGGTATATTTACATCTATATCATAATATTTACACTTACGAAATGGTTTTACTTCATCTTCTTTAAAATTAAAATTATTAAAATGTTTTTGAGGAAAAGTCCAATCATCATCTAATAAAAATATATCTATCCATAAGTCATCATATTTTAACTTACAATACTTACCTACCCTGACTAATTTATATTTACTATTTGATGTTAATATATATACTAAATGTTTGAGTAAAGGAAATGATGTCTTTTTTATTGCTATATCTATTTCATCGTCCCAAGGGATTAAACCTCCGTGCCTTATTGCTCCTAATAGTCCTCCGCAAACCATAGTCCATTCTATACCATATTTATTGAGAAACCATACTAAATGTTTAAACATATCATATAAATTATTTACTTCTACTAAATCTAATACTTGATATTCTTCCATTTTATCTTATGAAATATTTAAATTTAATTTATAATAAAAAAATAAAATATAACTTATACTATAAATGGAAGGAACTTGGTTTGATAAATGGACTATTAGTGAAGACCTTGATAAAATCTTAACTGATAGAAAACTTAAAAAATATGGGAGAAAAAGTAAAAAGTGTTGTACTAAAGATTATGTTGAAGATGCTATGCTAGAAGCAAATATCTTTGAACCTGAACGATGGAACATTGATAGTCATAAATTTGTATTGAAAAATGAAAAGGTTGATACATGGGATAAAGTCATCAAAGCACTTGTTGATTTTAAAGAAACTGAACCTGTTCCTGAACCTGTTCCTGAACCTGAGGAACCTGCTTCTGAATAATTAATTTATAATCTTCTGGATACTTTTTAATATATATATCCATCTTATTATTCTTTTTATAATAACGATATCTATTCATCGCTAACATCATCTTTTTATTTGTTTGATAATATTCTTTTCTTTTTTCCTTATTATCATTATAATGTTTCTTTGCCCTCTCACGTGCTTTATCTACTTGTTGTGGATCGGTTTTAACATAATTATGATATCTTTGCTTATAATATTCTCTTCTGTGGATAAACTTATTGACTATATCTTTTATCTCATCATCGTCCATTTTATTTTCTATATTATGTATATACATTATTCTTAAATATGGATGATATACAAATAAATTGTATAGGATGCTTATTAATTATCATTTATATCTATGGGTGGTTGATATTATTTTTTAATCTATAATTAAAATATTTATCTTATATATATACAAATGGCGACACCTAAAGTATTAAAAGTAAAAGATCTTGAAGAAGATTCACGCTTCAAAGATATACATGAAAATCTACCTAAAATGCCGTGTCTTGGACTACTTATCGGTTCTGTAAGAACTGGTAAAAGTAATCTTTTAGTTAACTTATTTTGTAATGATGCGTTTTACAAAGGTATGTTTGATAGTGTTAAATTTATATCTACTACACTTCACACAGATAACAAAGGACAACTATTAAGTAAATTCTTTGATACTGACGATCATTACGAAGACTGGATGATTGAAGCAATCAAACAAGAACAATCCATGTATCCTAGAGATGAAAGACCTAGTTATGCTCTCGTATTAGATGATGTCTTAACACAAGACTTTAGTAAAAGTAATGCTGTTAGTTATTTTGCGACAAGGTTTAGACATTACATAGATTTTTATTTAATTAGCACACAGACATTCAGAGCAGTATCAGGTCTCATTAGAAATAATGCGAATAGTGTATTCATTTTAAGACAACAAAATAGTAAAGAACTAGAAAAAATAGCAGAAGAATATGCCCCTATGGTCGGCGGTAAAGATAACTTTATGAAACTATACAAAGAAATACATAAAGAACAATATCAGATTATGTATCTTGATCTCCAAAGCAACCCTGCTCGTGTCTTACGTAATTTTGAAGAAGTATTATATCAAGGAGATAATGAATTACATTTAGATGATTAATCTAACCATATAATATCTCTTGGTAAATTCATCTTATAACAATAATAGAAGCAATCAAAATTACATTTATTAATATGATTTTCAGGAACTTTACCATTCACTAACTTTATAAATTGTATTCTCCTACGTGGTATTATTATCTGTATAGGACTTGGAGAATCTTTAAAATTTTCACGCAAATAAGAAGTACATATCTTACTACTAGGCATTATTAATATAAATGGTTTATCTAACTCTCTTAACCTCGTCATTATTTGTTTTGTTTTACTGAATGGTGGATTACTCACAATTATCTCTCCGTGATTTGATGAAAAGAAATCGTGATTATTATGTATCACCTGACAACCTAATGAGATTAAATAATCTCCTGATTTACCATTACCCATAAATGCTTCCCAGATAACTTTATCTTTTGGAATATATTCATTAATATTCTCCCAAGCATATTTAGGCGTCATATAGTCATCGTGTTTTGATAGATTTTTATTATGAAAAGACGCCATTGTTATTAATTAAAACAATATAATTTAAAATCAAATTTTTATTTATTTTATTTATGAATATATAAAATGGATTTAACTAGTAGAGCAAGAGCAATGGTTGCTGCTGATAACCTTCGTAAAATTCTAGCAGGAGAACCAGGTATTAGTACTGGAACACTAGTAGGTAGCGGAGCAGTAACTACTCAAAGAGAAATTGATAAAATTATCCCACAAGGTTTTATAGCAATCGTTGATAATACAACAAGACAATATACTCGTATGCCTGATAGAGCATTCGTTCAAGCAGTAGATACTAGTGCTATGAGTGAAAAACAAAAAGTTAATATCTTAATGAAAGCAGGTAAAAAAGATAAAGAAGTCTTTACTAGTAATAAAAAGATGCTAAAATCAGTCAAACAAGATAAAGTAAAGAAGTCTAAACCTAGAAAAGTGGGTAAATTAAAAAAAGCAAATACATCATTTAAGTCTTTATATTAATTTTATAAATTAAATTTAAAATATATTATTCATATATAAATGGATTTGTTTACGCCAAATGTAAGAGGCAGAACTGCTCGTCATCAAAAACGTATGGAAATTGAAGAATATAATGAAAATGTTGAATTACTTAATAATCAAAGAGAACAAGAAGTAATAGCAATAGATGAAAAATTATCTAACACTCTTGCTAGATCAGCAGAAGAGAGAAAATTAACTGAAATTAAAGATACAGCAGTCGCTGGATTTGGAGCAAGAACAACAATAGCAAACATAGCGGAATCATTACAAAATGGTGAATCACTAGAAGGTGCTGCTACAAAGGAATTAAAAAGTGTTGCTGAAAAAAAACTTGGTGGTAAATTAGCAGAACATGTTAATAGTGTTTCTAAAATGACTACTGAAGTTGCTCCTATGGCGGAACATGGATTAGAAGCAGGTGGAGATTTAGCAAATGAAAGTAAATTAGCAGAAATCAGTTCTGTTGCTAATGAAGGTAAAGGTGTTAGTGAATTTTTAAAAGGTGGATCTACATCTCTACTTGGAAGAGCAGGGGGGTTTATGAATGTTGGTCTTGGTATGTATGATTTATCTGAAGATTTTAAAGGAGGTCATTTTGAATTAGAAGGACATAATAAAACCGAAAAACTTGCGAACGCTTTACAAATCGCTAGTGGTGGATTAGAATTAGTAGGACTTATGGGTGGTCCTGTTACTGCTCCACTTGCTGCTATCGGTGCTGGATTAGGAGTTGCTAGTGCTGTCGCACAATCCGTAGGTGAAGAAATGGAAGTAGAACCTGAAAAAACTGCTGAAACAGGAAAAGCAGAAGCAGAAAAACAAAAACTAGCACTTCCTCCTCCTAAAATTCAAAGAAGTGTAGCAGAAAGAATTGTTGGAGGAGTTGCTCCTAAAGTTAGTGGATAAATTTTAAAGTTATCATTTTTTTGTTTGTTAGAATATATATTATGCCTACTCAACAAAATTCAAATCACAAATTACTTTTGGATCTACTAAAAGAAATTAAAAAAATTCAGTTAGAGATATCTTGTTTAAGACGTGAGGTTGATTATATATCACAAAAAATAAAAGAAGATAATATTAGTATAGTTGAAGATGAAACTTCATCAAGTTGGTTTTGGGGTTCTTGATAAATATATATCTATTGTTGTATACACATCACGAATATTACATGTATGACAGAGTATCCCACGAACATTATCATTATCATTAATATTATGGTCGTGATCACAACACTTACGAGTTTTATATTCAGTATCTAATCTACACCCACAAAAATCACATTCAGTTGTATTCATAAAGATATCATATAATGTATCATAATTGTGAAATAATATTCCAGCACGTTTCCAATCACTTACCCTTTTACTTTTACGACCTTTGTATGTTTGTCTATACATTTTCATATAATCACTTTTATTCATTTTATCTTATAAAAGATAAAAAAATTAAAAATTAAACGCTAAAAAAAAGATAAGTTAAAAACAATTATTATAAGGAGAACCTTGAATGTACCAACTTGGTTGTTTCTGTTCCATTTTATTTAATGTATGTAATGTTTCTTTATTATATTGATCTATCTGTGCTTTCTTCTTCTTTTCTGCTTTACGCTCTTTACGTAATGCTTCTACTTTGAGAACAGCATTTAATGATGCTTGTTGTATATCATCAATTGTGATTGGTGGATATTCTACTTTAGGAACTTGAACTGGTAAAGGACTTGGTGGTGTTTCTTTTAATTTCTTTTTTTGTTGGACTTGTTCTTCTAACTCACTCACATCAAGTTGTTCTTTTTCTTTTAATAATGATTCTTTTTTTTGTTTGATATCATCTTTTTCTTTTTTTACTTTTAACCTTTCTTCTTTGAGAAAACGTTTCTTTGCTGCTGCTTTCTCCCTTGCTACTTTTAATTTTTCTAAATGTTCTGGAGACATCTTTTTTCTAGGTTTTCCATTTTTATTTAATTTAACTGGTTTGCCTTCAGGAACTACTTTGACTTGTGGGGTTTCACGTGGTTTAGGAGCAGGTGGTTCTTCTTCCATAAATATATCTTTATCAGGTGATGGTTTGGGTTTAAATTCAGGTAATTCTATTTCTTCTTCTTCTTGTTCTCCTTCATAAACAAAATTAGGATTAACTTCTCCTGTCTCAGTATTAATCTCTTGTATGACTTCTTTTACAGGTGGTTCTGCTTCAGGTGGGTCTGTGATTTTTAAATCAAGATTAATGATATCTTTTAATTGATCCATTTATAATCTTATAAATATATTAATTTTAAATCTAAAAATTATCTAAAAAATCTAAAAAAGGATTACTTACTTCCTTTTTGTCTAATGTGTAAGCATATAATACTAGTTCCCACAAGAGTAGTTGCTAGTGTTTCATCAACATAACACAAGGATATATCAAATGAATTTATTTTCATAGGTTCAGGGTTATTAAGGTCAAGATAAATGAGATTATTTGCTTCTAAATATAAAGGACCATAATTAGCATTTGCGGTTTGGACGTATCTCGGTAGATGTCCTATGATTTGAGATCTACTTCCTTTTTTACCATTTACAGATTGTTGTGTGAAATTATCTAGTCGGCAGAATATACTTTTAACAGAGATAATATTTGGAGCATTAGCAGAGACAATAGTATAATCACCTGTTCCAGCATCAATAGATGATATCGCCCAAGGAGTATCTGGAAATCCTAAAAGGTTCGCCATAGATGCTTGATTACTAGGAACATATAAACTATTAGGAGATACAATTAATCTCGGTTGATATAATTTATATTCATAAGGACCAGCATTACCAGGTGCTTCATAATCTCCATAGGTAGAATTTTGACCTGCTCCTACTCCATAATCAAGAGGAGTTCTTAATGCTAATTCATTTGATGCGGAGTATCCGTCCTCACCTGCTTCATCTATTGCTCTGTTCCATGTAGCATTTGGATTATTTAACCACCCACCATCAGTAGTCCAATTAGGTCTCCAAGCATTTGTTCCATTCCACTGATCTATTGTTAAAGTCTTCACATAGTTTCCTACTCCATTATCGTGATTATATATCCCAAGAACAGGGAATAGAGACCATCGCCCTTGTTCTCCAGCAGGACATAAATTCTTTTCTTTTGTTCTAGTAGGATCATAAACATAAACTACCTCAGTCCGCCGAGCAGCATCTATTAATTTTATAGTCATTGTATCACCATTTAAAGTGAATTGTATTTTTTCATAACTATCAGGATTAGCAACAAAGTCATAACCACTAATTGCTCCACCCTGATTACCAGCAGCATTATAATCAAACTCTACGATTTTCCAACTTGCGACACCATTATTTACTAATACGTCTTCTGTGCTATCAGCAACGCAGTGATACACTTTTAATCTTAATTCTGCCCCAGCATTAAATCTTTCAAAGGTTACAGCATAATCGGTGTATGCTTTACACCAAAAGGGAGTTTGATCTATTCCAGCAGCATTAATATCAAGTCGTGGAAGTCTTGTAGGTCGCCCCCACATAGCAGGAGCATTAGCATTAATATTACCAGGATAAGCAAATTGTCCGTTATCAGTTACAATTGTAGAATCTCTTGATAAACCAATAACACAAGGAGTATTGTTTGCTCCTATACAACCTGAAATATCAACTTGCCAGATACCAAATTTATTATCTAAAGGTGGGACATCAAAAGTAGCAATAGCACCAAAACGATTCCTTGATTGTATTGTGCTATTAAAATCTCCTCCAGCATACCCCCATCTCTGAACCCTTCCTCCTTCCCGAACTCTTTGATCGTAAGCGTCTATTGGCGAATCATCAGGTGGAAGGACGCCATTTCCACTACCCCTACCTGCTACAATAGTGAATGTATATCCAACAAAAACTCCTTGATCGTATTTAGGAACAACGATTGCTCTTTCAGCAAGATTAGGGTGATAACTATATTTGCGTAATGCTTTTTGAAGGAAAGGTGCTAAATCTGGTGGTGATATTTTAAGTAATGAATCAGTATCAATAATATCGGGACCGAGAACAATTTTAATAGTATAATTAATACTATCAGACATTTGAGTAAGATAGGATTGTTCTCCAGTATGTGATAATGCTTTACCAAAAAAGAAATAAAAAGTTCTATTATCTTGTCCTACTACAATAGAACCATCAAGAGTAACTTTAGCAGATTGTAAAGCAACTTGAGCGTTAGCAGGAAGTTCAAAAGTTGATGATAAATTATTTCTAAATTGATATGGTTTATCAATTGACCCAGTACTTGCGACAATTTCATCTTCATTCTTGTTATTAGATAATACAACAAATGACATTTTATATATATAAATTATATATTAAATTATTATATTAAATAAAATATAAAAAATGATAAAAAGTCAAAACTATAAACCTGTGAGTAAAAGGCATGCGAGGCAGAGGGTGAAGAAAACAACAGCAAAACCGATGGATAGTAGTAAATCATCAATAGATAGATATAGAGAACCAATATTACCTGAAAAGACATCATATAAATTTAAGCAAAGTGATGTATTTGATGTTAGAGAACCAAGAAAAGCAAAAGTAAAAATACGATAATTGTAATGTTTATTATTTATAGTAGAAAAAAAGATATCTTCAAAAGGGTTGTAAAGGTATGTATATATATCCAACTCTCTCAAAAATTTATAGTTATCCATGTAGATCTGATCCACCCACTCGGACTTTTTGTAAATGCGAAAAGGGGTTGTATATACATACTTTTACAACCATTTATTTAATATGTATATATAACCTTTGATATGTATATTTATACCTATTTAAAGTTATTTTATTATTGTATATTATGGAGAAGTCCGACAATAAACTTACAACTGAGGAAAAAGGTGAAATATTTGAGTATGTGAATAATCTATATCTTAAACTGAAAGGGCAGAAAAAGAAGCAAACTAAAGCATCTTTTAAAAACTCATGGAAAGAAGATAATTTACTTTATATTATGATGATGAAATTAAATGATGTATATGATATATGGTTAAAAAACGAAGAAAGTGAAGAATGGTTAGATAAAAAAAATACAACGGAGTCAAAAGGAACAATCGCTATGAAGAAACATATGCGAATTATGAATATGATGAGTGAGGAGGAGCGTGAATTAGAATTAGAATTAGAAAAGATTAAAGAAGGTAAAGGTTATATTAGTGAAGAACAACATAAAGAAGAAATGGAAAAACAACTTCAAGAACAACAAGAAATAATTAGAGAACAAGGTGATACTATTGCTAAATATCGTAATGAAGCAAGTATGCTACGTGAGAAACTAGATGCTGCTAATAAAAGAACACGAGACACAAGAACACATTATGAAAAACTAATGAAATCATTATCTACGGATTAATTGGTTCTCTTACATATTCTAATTCTCCTTCTTCTTTTTTTTCTTCTTTTTCTTTATTCTTATCCTTTAAGTCATTTGGAGGCACAATTTCTTCATCACTATCAAGACCTTCATCAGGTGGTGGTTTTCTTTCACATTGACATAAATAACACAAGTTCATCTTACAATGACATCTTGATTTCCATATAACTGCTAAGAGTCCTCCTAATGCTCCAAGCATCAGACCTGTTGCTCCTGCTAATTCATTAATATTAAATTCTTGTAATAAAGTCATATATCAATATATAATATTTTTTTTTATTTTAATATTTTAATTTATATATCTAGTAATGTATAAAATGAGTTATTGGACGCCAGAAGATGTAGTTCAAATTGAAGAAAAACAGATCAGCATTCCTGCTGAACTTGGATTAACTTACGTTGTAGGACAAACAGAGCGTAAAGTTCAGTTTGATGTTCCTCCATCTGTTAAATTTATTGATGGTAAAAATTCTTATCTTGAATTTGATATGAAAATTAATTACCCGAATCTCGGTGCTGATTTTGATAGTCGCCCTACACGCCTTCAGTGTGATCCAGCAGGAGCAGGTATGATTTGTCGTAATATTAGGATCTATGATGGTGGTCGTGGTAATTTAATTGAGGAGATAAATGAATACAATCAACTTGTAGCACTTCGTAGTGATTATGATACAGATCATTCTAAACAAGCAACTAAAACTCTTATGGAAGGGGGTACTAATTATAATTCTAGAACTCAAGGAACAGATGGTAATACTAAAACAAACATGGCGGATCTACAAACTAATCCTTGGTTTAAAGCAGTAAATGATGGTGCGAAAGATGCTACTAATTTATATGTTTGTAATGATCAGTTTAATGTAGTTCATTGCTGTGTTCCACTTCATACTGGAGTATTTACTGGAAGTCTATATCCTAATCTCTTAACTGGTCTGTATATTGAGATTGATCTCGCCCCTGCTCCTCGTATTATTCGTCAATTAGATAGTGTTGTAGAAGGTCGCCGTAGAACTCTTAATCCAAAAATTGAACGACTACTACAAACAGACGGCACGAATATTGCTCTACCTCTTGCTGCTGCTGACCCTGCCCAAATAGGTATTATAGAATTAGATACAGCGAATAGTCAAACTACTATTAATAATCTACCTTTTGTAGTTGGAGAAGTTATTAATATCAATAGTGCTACGGCAACTGATGCTGGTCGTGCTACAGATGCTGCTAATCTACAAGCAGTAGGAGGTGCTGTTTATACTGGTGCTATCATTAAAGAAATAGCGGTGGTAGCAGGAAAAATTCAACTCAAACTAGATACTGAAGTCGTGAATGCTGCTGCTGGTGGAGGTCGTGGTCGTGATATTGCTGCTGGTGATTGTTTATTCTCTGTTTCGGTTCAAGAAGCAACAAGTATGGATATCACTTATACTATTAGTGATCTCAACCTTGTTATTAATGAAGTTGGACTTGATAGTCGTTATGAATCATCTATGCTACAAAAAGCACGTGATGGATCTGCGATTGAATTTGACGTTCATAGTGTAACTAATTATAAAAACTCTATGTTATTATCAGAACGCCAAGCATCGTTTTTAATCCATGCTAATAATCATAAAGCAAAATCCATTATTGTTCTTCCTACTGATAGCAGTGTATATACTAATCAAGCATTATTATCTTCACAGGGAACTTATGAAGTAACAGCAGATGAAATGGATATGGTATTGAATTCTGCTCGTCCAGGTCTCACAGGATGTTGTGATTTCTTATCATCAGTTCAGTACCAGTTAAATGGGAAACTCGTGCCCTCACGTCCAGTTTCTACTCGTAAGATTGCTACACGTAAATCTATTGATGCTTTCCATATCTTTGAACTTGAAAAATCATTAGCGAATGCTGGTATTACTCCCCATAGTTTTAAAGAATTTATGGGTAATTTTGTATTAGGTCGTGGATTTGCTGTTAACAGCGGTGTTCTTGATCTACGTGATAAAGACTTATCCGTCCAACTCAATTACAGCGAATCAACTGCTCCTACCAAAAATAAAATGATGTCTTCATTTGTATTCCATGTTCGTAGATTAATGATTAAGAATGGAGGTGTATCTGTTCAGATGTAAAGCAAAGCATATTTGTAAAGAAACTATTTTTATTTTTTAAATTATAATTTTTTATTTGTCATATTATAAAAATATGTCATCATCTACTTCTCGTTACCTTCAACTTCGTCCCGATAACGTTGATCCCGACCAAACTATTTCCCATAAAGCAGGACATCCTGTATTAAGTTTTACGATACAAGCACAGAATGCGGTTCTTGATCCTCGTTCCATTAGAATTAATGGTGATTTATCTGTTTTCAGGGATAACGCCTCTCCACCCACCCCAGTTGCTGCTGGCGATAATCCTTCTATTAATATGGATAACCGACTTGGTATTTTTGGTATGTGGGATCAGTTAGTTATTCGCCATAATAAGAGTAAGCAGATTTGTGAAAACATTCTTCACTACAATAAATATATGTCTACCTATCTAGGAATGACTAGTTCTCTATCTGATTTAGCAGGTCATTTAAATGAGACTTGTCTTATTCAACCTAACGCTGAAAGTATGTTCCAGAATGTTGTAGTAGGAGGATTAAAAAAATCATTCTCTTGTCATCTCCCTTGTGGATTTTTACAGAGTGGAAATGCTATTAATCTTATGCCGAACTCTTTTGGTGGGTTTCAGATTGAAATTCATTTAAGTCCTGATAGTAATTGTTTATTTAGTCGTTCAAGTGTAGTTGATGGAACTATTGCTGACGCCCATTATCAATTATCTAATCTCAATCTATCTTGTGAAGTCCATGATATTCCAGCAGATCAAATGTCTCAAATGAACTCTCAAACTTCTGGAGCATTAGAATTTAATTCTATTAGTTCTCTCTATACATCTATTAATACATCTAACGCTCAAATTCAGTTTAATATTGGTCTCAAAAAACTACAATCTGCTTTTATGACTTTTGTACCAAGTAAAAATATTAATACTCTTCTAGAAAATGGACTAGCGACTACTTATCCATCAAATCTTGATAATTCATTAGTTAAATTTTCAAGAGTTCAGTGGTTACGTGGAGGTAAAAAATATCCTGTAGAATTTGACATGGAAGGAAATACAACTTTACCAGGTAATAGTGATCTTGTTGCTGGTGCGTCTAAATTTGTAACGGCGGATAGTCAATTAGCAAAACAATTCGCACAATCAGTTATCCCTGAATTTATGCTTGATAGGACATCATTTTCTAATCGTAATTTAAATCGCACTTATGATCTAGATAACGTTCAGTCAATAAGTTCATACAAAACTCAACCTGATGGCGGTGCTTTGTTCGGTCTAGGAATGCGATACTCTCAATATCAATCAGGTCAAGATTTCAGCAACGAGCAGTGGGGTTGTTCGTTAGATAGTAATTTAACTACTGATAATCCACAATCGGTATATCTATTCTTCAAAGCGAAATATGTTCTCGCTTGGAATGAAAATGGTGTTCAGATGATGAGGTAGCAATTTCTACTACACAAAATAAAATTAATTATTTTAAAGTTATCTTTTTTTATGTTGCTTATAGTATAAAATGAGTGAAGTGCCTGACCTACTACGCCTAGATAAAGTCCCTGTTAATTACGAACAGAATATTGAAACTGATCTTCTAGAAACTTCTACCTTTCAGGAAGCGACTACAACACAATCAGGTGTCGCAACATTTAACCTAGCAAAGAAAGGTTTTTTACATAGTCATTCAAAGTTGTTTTTAGGAATTAAACCTGAAGCAACTAATACTCGTGCTTATTTACCTCTCCATGTAGGGATAGGTTCTGTAATCCAACGTGCTTGTCTGCGAGTTGGTAATCAGGTTATTAATGAGATTGATGATTGGACTAACTTACATATGATTAAATCACTAGAAATTGATAATGAAAATACGATTGAACGAGAACAATATACTACTGGAAGATTAAATAATCTTCGTTATTTACATAGGACAATCGCAGCAGGTGTTGCTACTTTTACTCCTAATGCTTCTCGGTTTGTTGGTATTGATAATGGTCGTGAATACCAAGATAAAGGTTTAGATTTAAGAACACAAGCATATGCTAATATGAGCATAAACGCTTTAGACGAATGTCCTGTATATTCTGTTGATTTAAGTGATCTATTCCCTTTCCTCAAAACACATTCTCTCCCACTTTATATGATAGATCAAGAACTCACTATTGAATTGACTTTCACTAATACAAAATCTCGTGCTTCTCTTTTTGCTGGTGATGATGATCGGGTAGGTTATGTTATTGATAAAAATGAATTAAAATTCTGTGCTGATTATATTTTCTATACTGAAAATGATGTAATGAATCGTTATCGTGATGCTAATCCTTCTATTGAATTTGCTTTCCCTGATTACAGATTAAGTAAAACAAGTGTCACCGCAGCAGCACTAGGAACAGGTGTAGTTCGTAATATAGGTATGGCGAACCGATTAGTAAGTAGGGTATTAACTACAATTACTCCTGATAATAGACCTAATCCCCAAGAATTCCCTATGAATAGATATTTAAGTCTTTGTCCCCCGAAACAAGTTGATGGAAATCCAGGTGCGATAAGTTATAATATGCGTTATAATGATAGATTTGAATATCCAATTGATATCAGTAATCCAGCACAATTATTTTCTAACTTCACTTCTGCTGAATCACTTCTATTCCTTAATCGCGAACAATACTCGGCACAGCAAGGTGGTATTGGAGGAGCAGCAGCAGGAACATCAGTAACATTTAACGGAGTCCCCCAAACTGCTCTCTCTGGTGAATCATTTGTTCTAGCAACTCGTCTCACAAATGGGAGAGTGGGGCAAAGAGGCATAGAACTTCATTACAGCGGTCAGGGTTATGATGCTGGTATCGGTGCTTATGTTGTAAGATGTTATTGTGAATACATGCGTCTCGCTAGACTATCTAATGGTGGATTTACTATTATGAATGTTTAATAAATTATTTTTATAAGTTATCATTTTTTATGCTTCTATAATATAAAATGGCGTATGGAAGTTCTCCCCCCTCAAAAAAACCCAAAGGTAAAGCAAAACCAGTCAAAAAAAAGACCACTTCACTAGAAGAAAAATTAAAAGAACATTCTAAACATCATAGTAAAAAACATATGGCGATGATGAGAAAAGATATAAAAGCAGGTATGTCATTTACAAAGGCACATAACAAGGCGAAGAAATTAGTAGGTAAATAATTACCAAGCAGTCCAGTCGTTCCAAGGACCTTTAAGAATATATATAAGTTTAGGTCTCTCATCTTCCCAAGTCCAATCAACTTCATTATCAGTTTCTATTAATTTTTTAAACTCTT
>Ga0181380_1000563_pt1 | contig 16551 bp, 22 predicted proteins | sample 3SPOviralmetaG_FD_130116 | JGI IMG/M metagenome (GOLD analysis project Ga0181380, IMG submission 130116) | Marine viral communities from the oligotrophic San Pedro Time Series (SPOT) site, San Pedro Channel, CA, USA - 3 SPOT_SRF_2009-08-19 | ecosystem: Environmental > Aquatic > Marine > Strait... | reverse complement strand
GCACAATGTTTTAAAAATTTATTAGTTAAGAACTGTAGCTTTAGTTGGCTAATAGGAGTTCCATCTAATCCCATAAGTCTGTCGGCTTGTTCTTGTAGAGTTGTTTCAATCTCTACTGAGCCAGATGGTGGTGGTGGAGTTGGAGCAAAGTCCAAGTCTCCCTTTCTTCGATAAGGTATATATCGTCCAGGACCATAATCAGTTGGAGCTTGTCCAACAGGATGTATAATTGGAGGCAAAGTTGCTAGTGAGTTTCTATCAACTCTAGAATCTCTTTCGACTTTTACTTGGTTTTGTATACCACGAAGAAGATCAGGGGCAGTCATTGTATCGTACAATCTTTTTGAATCCTCTGATAATTTAGTAACAACAATAGGATAATCCTCATAGCCATTTAATAATTCATGAATCGCATATGCAGGAGCATCATTGTTGCCGCTGAATTGTTTATGGAACACAGTATAGTATATCCCTTCTGAACCATCCTCTGGGTCGATTAATCGCTGATATCCATAAATTAATTCTATAAGGTCTTCTGCTTCGTAACCATAATCCTGGATTAAGTTACTTCTGCGACCTTCTTGTTCTTTTTCAATATCAGAGACATCTACACCTTTGTAGTTCTCTATCATTTCTCGAACAAAGTCTGCATCCCATCCATCTGTAGTAACTTTTAGCTCCAACTCTTGTGGAGTATAGAAGCTGCGCCAAAAACAATATGGTGCTTTCTGTGGGTCAGTAACATAAGCGGGGAAGAAAAAATCAAAGTCAGGGGCTAAAGTTTTAAGGTCAGGAGCATTTACTTGTCTTTTAACTATTGGAAGCTCTGCCTTACCTTTAGTCCTCAAGTCTTTGATAGCTTTCTTCGCCCTTTTCTCTGTTACTCCTTCAAAAATATTTTGCAATAAAGCAATAATCTCTGGTTCGTTCTGCCCGGTTTGTATTGCAGTTGCAACATCTGGAGACATCTGAGATATCTGAACTAAATCCAACTCTTGTAAAAACTTTCTATCTTCTCTTTGCCAACCAACATGGCTGATTAAGATGCCTCGCTCTAACAAATAGTTACAACCTAGCTCCATCTCTTTCTCAAATCTAGCGATGTAACCAGAGCTAATCATCCATTTAAGAAAACCAGATACTAACTTTGACCTAGCGATGTCACCAACTTCTACTGGGAATGCTGACACATTAGCTCTGTTAAGAGATGACATCAACAAAGCAACTAGTCTTTGTATTCTCTCATCAATAACATGGGCTTCCATGTCTGAAGCACCTTCCCATGGAAAAGCATCTGCTCCATGTTTGCGATGGTCTCGGCTTTTACCAGCCCAATAGTTTCTGCGATTATCGTAAGAATCTCTACATAAATCAAAGTATGGCTCTAACTCATTTACTGTTTGCTCGTAAGCATGGCGCAAGTGATTAATGTTTGGCTCATCTGAGATATATGTGAGTGACTCAGTAATTTCTTGGTCTTCCATATGTTTTTATTTTATCATTAACATCAAACGATCTTTGGGTCTATCATAACATACCTGTCATCTCTTTCTTCTTCTACATGAATAAATTGACCAGGTCTAGTCATTTCTGCATATTTTTTATTCATTAGTACAGGTACTACACCATTCTTTTCTTTTATGTGTACAAAGACAAATCTAGGATTTGGGGCTTTGTTTCTTATTCTACCACGATAGACTCTAGCTTTCTTGATTGCCATAGGTATAGTATCCTCTAGCAAGTCTTGCCCTATCTCATCTATCCAAGTATTCTTACCTTTACCTGTTATTGATTCTTCTGTTAAGTTATTAAAAGCTATATCCATAGCCTCGTCAAAAGGAATGTTGTAATCCTCTGCAATATCTTTTAGCCTTTTCTTAGCCATTGTTAGTACCCTCCCTTGGTATTCATTGTTGTTTCTAATTGTCGCCTCATTACATGGTTGGGGCCTTCACCACCATTTGTCATCCTAAGATATCTCATTACATCAAAAAAGTCTTTGAGGGCTTCGTCTGCTTTGCCCTTACTGCCATAGTTTATTAGTGAATCAATAAGGTTGCCGCAGTCTTCGTGGATATAACACATAGGTCTGTTCGCTTCATCTATTGGTACATTGGGGTTATAGCTAAACCATTCGTCTAGTGCATTGATTCCTACCTCCTCCATTCTACCATCACTAGCTATAAAGTTCATATTATAGTCATCAAATGCCCTAAATAGGTCTTCATTGTTCTCATTTTCCTTTGCAAAGAAGCGAGAGTCCCCAATCCTTTCGTATGGTTTTACATTTAACTCAGCCTCTATTTCCTTAAATAAGTCTACATATCCCTCGATATTGTACCCAATCTTCTTAGATGCTGGACCATATCTCCACTTTGGATCACCAAACAATGCCCACTCCCCATATGTATTCCTATCAGGGAACTCTTTTGCTATATAAACAACACCATCTTTATCTACACCTGCCCATATCGCAGTATAGTTTCTAGCACCTGCTGGGTCTACTACCATATATGCTGTGAACTCTCTTTGATTAGATATATCTGGAAAGCTCATGCCATACTTGTTTGGCTCTTTGCCTAGAACATTTACCTCTGTATTAAACAATGGTAATAAAGTAGTCATTGATTTGACTGGCACACCATATGCTCTAACTAATATCTCTTCATCTGGGCGATCCTTCAAGTCCTTTGCTATTCGGTCATAGCCCCCAAAAGGGTTTTCATCTGAATGTAAATAAACTACAGAGGCATCTCGCTTTGGACTATACTGTTTAATTGGCAATGGTTTATTATTTAGCAACTCAGCTTTTCTTGTTTCTTTGGTTTCTGCTCCTTGTAAGTAGTCTGATATAAATGGTGTGTACCCATCAATCGGAGTGAATCCTATCAATAGCTTTGAGTTCCTGGTCGCAAGACGAAACCTAAGAGTGTTAACAAGTGTAGCATCACCCAAGTATTCGTCTAACCATGTACCAATATTAAGAGCTGGCTCTTGTTTGAACCCAAATTCAAAACCCTCAAGTATTGTCTGATTGTTAGTAAATTGTGTATAAGTCTTAAAATCAACTCTAGTCCTAGTGTCAGGAAAGATAAAGCTACTACCAGTAAATCCATTCTGCATAGAAAAGTTAATATATCCCTCAATACTTTTGGTCTTCTTCTTAAACTCCTTGGGCATCATCTCCCATATAGCAGCCTGTTGTACCTTTACAGATGTATCAGCATTTTGCGAAAAGCATACAACATGACCATCATTGTTCTTAGTAACTGCCTCCATTACTATCTTCGCACACCCAGTTGTCTTACCAGATCTATTACCCCCAAGAACTAATACCTCATTTGTATTATACAAACCATCTCTGATTCTAGTCCAACCATCTAACTCAAACCCCAAATTCAATGGGTCTTCTACTGCCCAATTGATCCTATCCTCATATACTCTATGTAAATGCTCTAGTGTATCCCTATCATTCTCTAGTAACCAAACAATCTCTTCATCGCTTGGTGGGGTCATCATGGGGTGCTTGGTAAATCTAATCTCCATCGTCTTCCTCTATCTCCTCATTCTCCCATATGATATCTAGGATATCCATATTACCCTCCATATCTTCTTTGGTTTCATTGACCAACATCTTACCTACCTTGTAATTTGTATAATCATAGAACAAATCACCATCATCATCTAGAACTATAAACATATAGTTCGGAAAATGTTCTCCAAGATTCCCACGAATCCTATCAAATAAATCATCGTAATCGCTATCAATCATCTACATCTACCACAGTACCAGTTACTTGCTTCATTTCTTCAATTCGCCTTTTGGCGGCATTGAGAGTTTCTTCATAGTCTTCTTGTGTATAGACCTTTCGGTCTTCTGTAATCTGTGTGGCTTCTCCCCTAGCAGTTAGGGCTTCTCTGATTGAGTTAGCTTTTGCTATAGAAAGCTCCTTGAGGTCTCTGAATGTTGGTTCTAGCTCCCCACTTTCCATTCTAGTTCGGACTTGTTCTATCAAATCCTCTTCCAGGCTACTCATGTTCATATAGTTTTTGGCGGCAATATGACCAGATAGTTCTTTGAACTTACCCAAATGGTCAGCATAATCTGTTAGTACACTAATGACAGTCTCCCTATCATACCCATACTTTCTTATAAGCCTTGTCTGACTTGTGCCTGTGGAATAAAGATAGATAATATTCGCCACCTTCTCAGGGTCATACCTACTTAGGCTCTTAACCTTCATGGCTTCCTTCTCATCTGCTACCTCAGATATAGATTTCTGTATCTCTTTAAATAGCTCCTCTTTTTCCATAATTTAAATATTGATGTTATTTTACTTGACAGTCAATGTTATAATTAATAAATCTTAATGGGGTGTACATAATGATGTCTCTTGATTATCATAGGTGTTGCTTTAGGATTTACTCTCTCCCCTAGAGAGAGTGTACTTAAGTATACAAATAAGTAGGTAAAAAAAGAGGACTACCATTTCTGATAGTCCCCTAAAACCCATTAACTACACAGTTGGAATCGCCCAACTGCATAGCCCATCATTCATATTAATCACCCCTTGTCAAGCCCTTACTAAGCCCTTCATAAGCCCTATGAGTGAGGAATTTTTTTAAACCCCATCTTATGATATACAAGTTACCACGAGCCGGGTTGCCACACCCGCCCCCGCCCGCTGGCGACTATTTATTAGGATCGCCTTGGAACACCGATAAATAAGGGGATCGCTGTGTCCCAGACCTTAGCTGGAGGACCCTGGATTCTGTTCGACCCCTTTTGCATGGCCCTCGCAATGAGTGAGAAATTTATTTCGGTAAAATCAAATGAGTTTTTGGGTCTGAATCTCGGTGCAGTTTAGGGTCTGAATCTTGGGTCTGATATCGGTGGGCTAACTCTGGGAAGAGTGTCCTTATTTCGTGGGAGGGATTTGGGTCGGATTTGCCTCAAAATATATCCAGAAAATTATTTTAAAAAAAGTTATGTTTAGGCTCGACAAGATTTTGATTATACTATTTTACAGAAAAGCATCGGAGCAATTCAGTTCCTACTAACTAAAAATCTTATGATAAATCAAACACTAATAAAAGAGAGCGATTGCTCTTATTCAGCCGAAGACAATGCAAGCTATTCCATTCAAATTGTTGAATTGGATCATGAATCTTGGCTTTGGGTAGAAGATGTCCCACACAAGTACTTAGTCGGTCGTGTGGGTTATATAAATTACAATCCAAGGTTTTGTGGGTCAATCAATCCTTGTAGCACAATGGAACAAGCTGAAGCTAAATTTAAGGCTTTGTGCGAGCTTTATGGCTATGCAGAGCAAGAGGTAATCCAAGACACAGTCAAAGAAAGACGATATGATCCTTATCTCAAGAGATTCGTAGAAGGCAAATCTTGTGCAGATAAAAATGACTATCATTCAAGCATAGGAGGAGGTCAGTAATGAGAAAGTTTCTAGCAACTTGTAATACTTGGGGAACTTCTGTTGCGAATCCAATTTGCAGATGGGTCGACATTGACGAAGAAAACCAAGTCGATGGTCAAACTTGGCTAGGCGATTTTGGTATGTATTTAGTCTTAGACGAAGAGGTCACACCGAAGGAAGCCTCTGAGTTATTCTTTGCCCTTCTAACTCAAGCAGAAGGCTCTCACGATTACCGAGGCGATCCAATTACCGATAAGCCTACCGACTCTCTCACTAGCGAGAAAACCCTTAGGATATGGAAGGGGGAGTTTGCGAGATAAAGATTCATAGGAGTCTTGCTTCGGCAAGGCTCTCATTGAATTTTTAATTACAAAAATTCTAAACCAAAAATTCTTATGAAAATTAAACTAAAATCAAATCACACCGAGGAAAATAAAATCCTCGCTTCAAGTCCTTGGGTCAAAGCCGAAGGTCTTTTGCCTCACAGAATCGTCCTTCGCATTACTGGGAAAATGATTGATCTAAATATTAAGGGCTTAGATAGCTTCAAGCAAACTGAGTTTGTGATTCATACCGAAGTTCAGCACGATGTAGCTCATGGCTATCACGATACCCACTTCCAACTAGGTGATTACACTCACTCAGTTAGAGATGCTTGGGCAATCTTTTGCGAGCGATCCAATGATCTAATGGAAAAGGCTCACAAGAATCCTAATTCATACAAACTTGCAGATGTAGAAGGATTGGAGGTCGCCAATGTCTAAGCCATATAATGGATTCCCATCTTGGAACAGTTGGAACTCTGTTCTTTGGTTAAATAATGATTACGATTTGTACCAACTCTCTACCGAGATTTACAAAACCAATAAAGGCAAGAGGATCGAGGTCATTGCCCACAAAATAAAGAGGAAGCTCGAAAACTATGGGATGCTTAAAACCCAAGACGGGGGAACTCATACCATACGAAGCTTAAAGATTTGGTTGGAAGACCAAGTCGAGGAGGAAAGGGTTTGCAATGGGTAATGTCTATCAAATATGGATGCATCGCCAAGGCGATGTCCCAGAGTTGGAGTCCGAACATATCAAAGAATCGACTGCGCACAAGGCTTATGAAAAGAAGCAAAGAGATGTCGCCAAGAGATTCAAAGAAGGCGAGGTCAGACTCAGCTTTAGAACCTACCACAGCCACGACTATCTGATCAGCGAGAGGTGGTAAGAAAAGAGTCCTGGGTTCCACGAAAGTGGGACCCTTTTTTGTGCTTACATTCCCTCTGGGAAAGTAAAGATCGCTTCGTTAGGGTTAGACCCTTGGCTAATGTCGACACCCTCTTCTGTAACTTCCTCAATAAAATTAGGGAACTGATTCAAAACACCAAAATTAGATTTACTTCTACCCGTAGTCTGATCAAAATAGTTTGTTGTCTCCATGTCGACGGGCTTACCTTTCTTCCCGAAAGGATTCTTGTGCTTCAACTCCAGCGAGGCATCATTGACCCTTCCTTGGTCGAGGGCTTCAATAAAGCTCGGCATCTTTTTAGGAAGGTTGCCGCCCATATTAAAAAACATATCAGTCACAACTTTCCTAATCTCATAATCATACTCATCAAATGGTTCAATTGCATTGCGAGCATACTTAATCCCTAATTCAATGTTGTACCTAACTGCCCTCTTATTTACATCTAAGTTAATGGGTCGCTTACCTGAGAGCATATCTTCAAAAGCATCTTCGCCAACTAGGTTAATTAAAAACTTAATGTTGTGATCACCACCATGCTTTGAATCAATATTGATTCCATTGCCGATAGTCTTTACATATTTGTATTCATCTTTAGCTTTGTCGTAAACCTTATCGTCATAAACGAAATAGTCTTTACCATCTCTTCCTTTGCCTTCCTTCCACTTAACTTCTTTCATAGTGTCCTGGATCAACTGCTCGGTTTCTTTTTGGATTCGCTCCCGATCGGCAAGTTCTTTCGTTCGCATAACTTCATATTCTTTTGTGGTCGCCATAAGTACATTATAACAAACGAGTAAACACAGAATTAAAAAAGAGTTGACATAAGATTTCATAGTTGTATACATAATTATGTTCCTTAATTAAGGACAAGTATTTTTTTATAAAAAAATATATTACATAATAATTAATTACTTAAGTATACAAAAACCTTATGAGTACACAAACACAACTTACACAGAGTGACACTCTGAATAACATAGCTATCCAAGCTATTGAAATGTTAAGCGATAAGTATCACATTACAAAATGGAGTCCGAATCATTGCGCAGAAATGTCTGAAGCTGGTGACTTGGAAATCTATTGGGCTGATGCTAAATTATTTAAGATATTTATTGAACACCACAGAGGTGAGTGGGCTGATAGCCTTAACCCAAATTCATTACAAAGAGTAGCCCTCGATGTTTGGAAAACTGAAATGAAATTCTTAGATTCACTTGCCGAAATGCAAGACCAAGACTATGAGTTCTTCAGATGTGAATCAACTGTCAAAAGATTTGCCAATTGGTTGAAGAGTAGAGAGGTGGTAGCCCATGCATAAAGAACACATAGTCCAAGAGAACTGTGATGACTGTGGTGGCGAGGGAACTTGGGACTCTACACCTTTCCCAAACTATATCAGTTGCGATTCATGCGATGGTAAAGGCGAACACGATGTCATACTTACTGAGTTTTATGTTACAGAAACTTATGTTATCAAAGCCAGATCATTAGATGAAGCCAACGATATGGTAGCCAACAATGAGTACGAGCATGGGGTTGATAAATACAACAGTAAAATTGAACCAAACTTCTAATGAACGAAGAACTAAAACAAAATCTATTCGCTTGGTTCGTCATAATATTAATAGCTTTCTGTTGGTATATTTGCCTTCAGACATAAATAGATTTGACAACCTTTTCAAAGTGAGCCATAGGATTATTCCATGGCTCATTTTTATGATTGCTCTAACCCCAAATCTCTAGAGCTTAAACAAGAGATTACCACACCATCTCAAGCAACTAAAGCTGGGAAGCGAATCTATCCAAGTGTTACCACCATCATTGGTAGCACAATCAAAGACCCTTTCTTGGACTCAGTATGGAAACCACGATCCATGGTTGAGTTCGCCCGAATGGAAGAACATTGGGACAAAAGTTGGAAGGAACTAGAACAACTCTGCTATGGAGAAAGGGAGTGTCCACAAACCGGGAAGATGATCCCTTCGTCTGAGTTCGGCACAAGAGTCCACAACTGTGCAGAGAAATTACTAAATGCCTATGTCCAGGGTGTATATTACGATGAAGATAAATGGTATGATCCTTATGCCCAACCATTTATTGATTGGGTTGAAGAGATGGGTCACAAGGTGGTCGCAACTGAGTACATGATTTCAGATAACACAATCAAAACTTGTGGAAGCATTGATGTAGTTCTACGAGGCAGCCACTCAAATGAATTGTTCCTCTGTGATTACAAATGCAGAAAGAGAAAACAATTTTATGAAAAAGATTTATGGCAACTAGCAATTGAATCAGAAATGATACGAAGGAAAGGCAAGCTAGATTATTTACCTCAATGTATTTCAATTTGTATTGACATCAATACAAAGAAACACCATCACAAGGTATGGAGTGAAGATCAAGTTAAAGAAGCTATCCAAATTTTTAAATGGATGAGCAAACTTTATTGGAAGCTCCGAATGAAATAATACTAACTCAAAAACTTATGAAAAATTATGTGGATACTACCAAAACAATTAATCACCTCTCACTCTGCACGGGTTATGAGGGAATCGGAACAGGACTCAGAAGAGTTCTGCCAAATGTGCGAGAAGTCGCTTATGTGGAGATCGAAGCCTTCGCAATTGCGAACTTGGTTAACAAGATGGAAGAGGGGTGGCTTCATCCTTGCCCTATTTACACGAACCTTAAAACCTTCCCATACGAAGAGTTTTGTGGACAAGTTGACATCATGTCCTTTGGATTCCCATGCCAACCTTTCAGCTCAGCTGGTAAGAAGCGAGGTGTGGAAGATGAAAGACATCTGTTCCCCTACCTTGCCGAAGGAATCAGAGTCATGCAACCTCGAATTGTTCTCGCAGAAAATGTTCTCGGAATCCTTAGTTGCAAAACAGGAGAGGGAGAACCTGTTCTCCAATATGTCGGAAGAACATTGGAAGAAATGGGTTACACAGTTGAAATCGGAATATTCTCAGCAAGTGAAGTTGGCTTGCCCCACCAAAGAAAACGAGTCTTCATCTGTGGCATTTCCAACACCGAGATCGAGCGACTCAGAGGGTGGAACAGTCAAGGCAACGATGTCCAAGACGGGCTTCTACCGAGAGAACAAGAAGGGAGTGAAGTGGAGTGTCAAACTCAAGGATGCAGTAGAGACAATGCACGAGAACCAAACACAATGGAAGACACCAACTGCAACTCAAGTACAACGAACCAAGGAGGGCATGGAGAAGAGACTCAAGGAGAGAGCCAAGACCAACCGAGGGTACAACGAGGGATGCTTGGAGGAACAAGTTGTGATGAGGGAATCATGGGCAACCCCAACTGTGATGGACGAACTACCTCCGAAGGATTACGAAGCGAGTATGCGCCATGCTCAAGGAGTGAGGAAGGGCAGAACCAAGCCGAGCAATCTGAGGGAACAAGTGAACCCCGAATCAGTACAAGCCTACGAGGATGCGAAGAATTGGCCCACACCGACAGTAGCAGAAGCGGGCAAGATAAGTTGTCAGCCGAACTATGGACAGATAGGACTGAGCAATCATCCAGCGATACAAGGGACCCCGAACAGACCGAAGGGCGAGAAGGATCGCAAGAAGAATTGGTCAACACCGAGAGCGAATGCAACAGATTCGACAAGACCCAATCGCAAGGGAGGGATACCTTTGGCACAACAAGCGAAGGAGTCATGGGCAACACCGACTGCGAGGGACTTCAAGGACTCACCGAACGACAAGACGGGGAGGGATTATACTTTAGGCAAACAGGTCAATGGTTGGTCTCCCAATCGCCAAGCAGACCCAACCACGAACAGTATCAATGGGAAGCCCCAAGAGTCATTACGAAAGGGTTATCTGAATCCGAATTGGGTGGAGCAACTGATGGACTTGCCGATAGGTTGGACCCAATGCTCAATCGAACCGATCGACTCAGACTCCTTGGAAATGGGGTCGTCCCAGCAGTAGCTGCTAAAGCCTTTGCAACTTTAACATCTAAACTATTAAGTGAACTACTATGATTACACATGATAGACTCTTGATCGCAAAGTGGAATGAGCCACACAATGGCAGTAAGTACACAGTACATAAGCTCGAACATCTTGGCGAAAGCCAAGAGTTTTGGGCTATTGATAGTCTTGGTGATCCATCAATTACTAAGTACAAGATAGCATCAGTAAATTTATTCAAAGATATCATGCCATTTGATAGGCACACACAAGAGTTCTTCAGCGAAGAGTTTGAAGACTTAGATGTGCTTGACTACAAGCTAGTAGAAAAACAATTAGAAAAAATTTATAACTCTAACAAAAATAAAGAAAGGTCATTTGAATAAATATGAAATCAGATACGAACATTCCGATATGCCAAAGGACTACTTGGGCAAGACTTGCAAATGGGCGAGGGACGAGAAGCAAGCGATTAGTTTCTTGTGTACTAGCAAACCTAATAAACAAGGGTATTGTACTACTAAAAAAGGTGCGAAGCTTAAAATCATCTCTGTTAAATGTATATCTCTGCAAACAAAATCAAAGAGTACAGAAATAAAAACCACCCAGGACTCTGCCCCATTCTCCTTAGAGAATTAGAGAATCCTTGTGTTGACCACGATCATCGCCATGGAGAAATTCGTGGTGTGATTGATGGCAATGCTAACAATCTTATCGGAGTTATTGAAAGAAAGTATTATAGCTTTTGCTCTGGTAGCCCCGAAGAATTACCCCATGTGTTGAGGCGCATAGCAGAATATCTTGAGAAGCCAAGGTCAGGACACTTACACCCAGTAGGACTCAATCAATTGCTTGCTAAGTTTAGAGGAAAGAATAAGGCAGCACAAGAAAAGTTACTTGGTTCATTTTATTTTTCTGATAAAGATAAAATTAATGCTTGCAACAATCAAAAAGATAGGTGTAAATACTATCGCACTTTACTAAAACAATTTTATGAAACAAAAACTGTTACAAATACAGAGCGAGTTGAATGCTCCCAAAACTCAATTCAACAAGTTCGGTAACTATTATTACCGAAACCACGAGGATCAATGTAATGCATTGAAACCTCTTTTAAAAAAATATAACTGCACACTTATTATCTCTGATGAGGTAAATGAATTAGGTGGTGTATTATTCTGTGAAGCAACCGCAGCATTGTACTGTACTGATACCAACAAACTTATTGGCGCATCAAAAGCACAAGCTGGTATTGACCCTAAGAAGAAGGGCATGGATATCAGTATGACATTTGGTGCTGCAAGCTCGTATGCTCGCAAGTATGCCTGCAATGCACTTCTGTTGTGTGATGACAACAAGGATGCTGATGCTACTCACAAGTTTGATGAGAAGCCTGTGACTAAAAAGTCCCCGGATGAAACCGAAGAGGACGATTGGATTTAACCCAAATATATATATTATGTCTAAAGAATACGATAACACTAATGGGGGAGCATTGTTCCCCAACGACAAGAAAGAAAAACCTAATCAACCCGATTTCCGAGGGAACATTGATGTTGATGGTAAAGAGTACTGGATTAAAGGATGGAAGAAAACATCCAAGTCTGGTATGAAGTTTCTTTCTTTGGCTCTAACTGCAAAGGATGCCCCACAATCTGATAACAGAACTGAAGAGGACCCATTCTAATGCAACCTTGCCCATCAAATGTTACGAACCCAGATGACCTTGCTTATTACGATAAGGAATGGTATGATGAGTTTCGTCAACAAGTGGTTAAGAAGCTACTCGATGTTACTGCACAGAAGAACAATGACTACACTACTGGAGAGAGCGCAACTAATCCTTTCGCTAACTTTGATAGGTCAGAGGACTTCGGTGTGCAACCCCTTACTGGTCTGTGTATTAGAATGCAAGACAAGTTTCAAAGGGCGATGACATTTGCAAAAGATGGTAAACTTAAAGTTACCGAGGGTAATGATCAAGTCGAGGACATCTTCCTTGACCTCATGGGTTATTCACTCTTAGCTTTAGGGATGCTTGAGCGAGATAAGCAGATCGATAAGCATACATTTTAACCATTATCTCACAACCTTGCTAGGCTCGTCATGAGCGAGCCTAGCTTTTTTTACGATGAATCAAGAAACTATGGAACAATTAGAAGAAGCAGTAAATGTAGCACTAAATACACAGCAAGAGTTAACTCTTAGAAGCCAACCAGAATCTAACCGAATACTTATTAAATCCCTCGGACAAATTTTAACCACACTTAAAAACCTACTAGAAACCTTAAATGCAGATACCCCAAAATAAAGAAGCAGAGAGAGCATTGCTTTCTTGTTGTATTAATGGTGGAGATCAGTTGCGATTCGAGCAAGCAGCCAAGCTAATAACCCTTGAAGATTTTTATTACGAAGACCATCAAGTCATTTGGGATGCTTTGCAAAAATTATCTAACGAATCAACAACGATAGATTTAATCACAGTTACAAACAAAGTTAAGAGTACCCATGATGAGTTAACTCATACAACTTTTGAGATAGCTAGTGAGACTACCAGTAGTATAGCATTCAATGATTACATAAATATCATTTTAAATAAATCAAAGCTAAGAGCTATACGAAGAGAGTATAACCTAGCATTAGAAAAGATTAATACAGATACCGACCCCGATACTATCCTGGACGATGTCTCAAAAGAGCTTGATAAGTATAGACCAAAAGAAAAAGAACTGACTCATATTAAAAACTCCTTGGATATAATCCAAGATGAGTTGGATACCATGGTCAGAGGAGACTACAAGCCCAACTATATTAAGACTCACTTTAAACACCTTGACGAGAAGATTAAACTAGAAGCTGGATGTGTATTTACAATAGCTGCCCCAACAAGTGTAGGAAAATCTGCACTAAGTCTAAACATTGCACTAAGAGCTGCATCAAGAGACGAAATACCGACCCTCATATTCAGCCTAGAAATGCCTCAAAAGCAGATATCAAAGAGAATGATAGGGACACTATCCAATCTTGATTTAAAGCGAACTGAGGAGCAAGTAGAGACCCCTGAGAATGTAAGGAAGATCAATGAATCAATAGGTAAATTGAGAAAGATACCTTTGCATACATTACACTCAGTCAAAAGTATTAATACATTAGCGGGTGATGTTCGCAGATTTAAGAGAGAGAAGAACATCAAGCTAGTTGTCATAGACTATTTACAATTAATACCCTTTGACTCTGGGAGGATGGGCAAAGCTGATGGTATCGCCATGATATCACAGAAGGTAAAGCAGATAGCATTAGAGAATGATGTGGCTGTTATACTTTTATCTCAGCTAAATCGTGAAGGCGCACGATCAGATAAGCCAGACCTTTACCACTTAAAGGATAGTGGTTCTATTGAGAATGATGCCGACATTGTACTTATCATGAACTGTAAAGACAATGACCCAGAAGCAGCAAAGTCTACAGATGACTATGGACCATACATGACAATCAACTATCTGATTGCCAAGAACCGAGAGGGTGAGCGAGGTGTCAGAGATTATTTTAAATTTTACTTTAGAGAAGGGAGATTCTTTTAATGAATGAAGATATAACAAACACAGGCTCTTACGAGCAACGACAAAGGATTAGCAAAGATAATATGTCTGAGACTTTGTTTGAAAACTATTGCGAAACCAAGGGCATCAAGATGCACCATACTGGTTTTGATTCAGTCCTTAATCCTGTTAAGAACTTTTGGAAAGTACATCCAACCATTCGGGCTTTGCCAGACTACCTAGTTGAGATAGAAGATAATCTTGCTTGGTGTCAGGTCAAAGGTAGCAACAGTTTAAAGTTACATGACTTTGTTGAGTACAGTACATGGGATAATTTATTCTCTGGGCAATGTGATTTTTATGTTGTGTTTTGTTTCAAAGATAGTAAACCTATATTTAGAACAATGAAAGACATCGCCAACTCCATTGTCGGTCAAGAGATTAGGCAATGGCATGATGGTGTTAAATATTTTAGAGTACCTTTATGACACAAGTAATAAAAGATGGTGACAGAAACGAGGCATTAAACTACTGTAAGTTTAAGATGGCTGAGTGGACTCGCATGGTCCAGGAGAATCCGGGGGACAAAGATGTTAAGAGGCAGTTAGATAATTGGAAGGCTTTATTTGTACAATTAAATAAGGAAACACAAAATGGAAAATCCAATACAACAGTTGAGAAGTAACACAACCGAGAGGCTTAACACTAGAATCAATATGATTCGTGAGGAATCTCGTACCATCTCCCATAGAATAGCTATTCTCGAAGAGCGCCGCAAGGAGTTACAAGAAGAGAAGAAACATTTTAAGTCCCTACTAAGTGAACTTGATGGGTAGTGTATAATTATTTTTGAGGTAAGTGGCAGCAGCAATGCCCACAAAGATTTCATAAGGTCTTAGTTAACCCCTCGAAGTGTGGTAGCCTCACTAGGTTTTTATTAATTTCCTAGTGGGGCTTTCTTATAGCCCTAGCATTTCTCTTGTTACACCAATTGGTGTAGGACTTATTCGCTGGAATGGATCTGGTAGCCCAAAGAGTGTATCTCTTTGTCTAACTCTCCTTCTCATGAAATCAGATTGCCTTTGTGTCTTATACTTTCTTAGGTCTGGAGACACATAGTGCATAACATCATACATTGGTATAGCTTGTAGGAACTTGGACTCAATTAAGTTTTCGCCAAATGTTCCATCTCCATCTAAAATCTTAAAGAAAGCATTACCAGAATCTATGACTGTTGATAGTGGTGCTGGTTTCGCATAATCAAATATTGCACTAAAGTAACCTTCTCTTTGTCCTTTGAATAAAGAATATTTACTAATACCAAAGACACGAAACATTGAATTAAATGTGTAGTCACTCATATATCCAAGTCTACCCGCAAGCATATCTTTCACTAAGTCTACTGGTATACCACACATAACAAAGAAGAACATAAGTTTTGCGAGTGCGCCTATACCTTCTTTAACTAATTCATCGTCTCCTTCTTTAACACCTTTTGCTATCTTATTGAAAGATAAGTTTCTAGTGTTATTGATTTGTACAATCATAAAAGATTTCATGGTGTACACCATTCTAAGATTTGGATTTTCCATCACAGATAATGGCATTCTCAAATTACTCAATGGCTGATTTACTAATAGCTTCTGTACCAATGCACTAGATATAACACTATTCTCATATTCAGTCCTGGTCTCAGCATCTTTCTTTAAAGATACTATGAACTCAGAGAAAGGATCAGCGAGTGCTTCTGCTCTATTTACTGGTAAGAACTTAATTACCTCTGCTTGGAACTTTCTTGCTGCCTCTTCTCTTTTCTTAGGTAGTCCTTTCTTTATTGTTCCATCAGGATTAAAGTCTTGAGCAAACTTTTTGTATCTATTGTAGTTAGCATCCATTGTGGTATTCTTCATAAGAATATCCAAAGCCCGGAACCCTGTTGCAGTTAAACCAAAGTCAATGATCTTCTTCAGTCCTTGATTACTCTTAGCATCTTTGAAGTTTTCTTCTACAACATTATCGACATCCATGTAGTCTTTAACATTAAAACTCTTCTTGCCAATCATTGATTTAAATGTAGCTAATACACCATTGTCATACATAATGAATGGTAAATCATATAGCTGAGACAATGTTGATGTAACCTCAATCAGCAAACTAAAGTAACTGAATTGTCTAGCAAATCTAAGGGCTTCCATCTCTTGATTATTGTTAGCCATGATTGCTTCATGTAGCCTAGGTAAATAGTCATTCACTAACTCTTGCTTAAGAGTTGGCATACCATCTACCATCTTAGCTCTTTCTTCTGACTCAATCTGTTGGGCTAACCTACCTAGTTCTGTTGTAATATCAAACTCACTATTAATTGCTAGCCCTTGACTGTTAGTAACCTTTGGTCTT
>Ga0181380_1000562_pt1 | contig 16554 bp, 13 predicted proteins | sample 3SPOviralmetaG_FD_130116 | JGI IMG/M metagenome (GOLD analysis project Ga0181380, IMG submission 130116) | Marine viral communities from the oligotrophic San Pedro Time Series (SPOT) site, San Pedro Channel, CA, USA - 3 SPOT_SRF_2009-08-19 | ecosystem: Environmental > Aquatic > Marine > Strait... | reverse complement strand
TTTAGACTTTAGCGATTCAGCTAATTTAGGTGATGATGCTAGTGGTAATGGTAATAACTTTACAGAAACCAACATCACATCAGCCGACCAAGCAACTGACACACCTACTAATAATTTTTGTACGCTTAATGTTAATACAAATATAGACCCACTTGTTTTTACTGGTGGAGCAAGTGTAGCTGCAACTTCTTCGGGTGGTAATGTTAAATACCATGCAGAAGCCACTATGGGCTTTAGTAGTGGTAAGTGGTACTTTGAAGCTATAGTACCCAACTCTTCTGCAAATGATGATGCTATGTTTGGATTTGGAAGACCGGGACTTCATTCGGGTGTTGGAGATAACAGTCCGGGAAATGATACATACAGCTTTGGTGCACATAATGTAGGTAGATGGTATTACAACTCATCTAGCACCTTTACAAGCACTGGAGCTACAGCTTGGAATAAAGGTCAAATAATTCAAATTGCTATAGATTGTGATAATGGAAAAGCTTGGTCGGGTGTTCAAGGCACTTACTCCAGTGGAAATCCATCGACCAATACAGGTGGCTTTGATTGGGCTGCAAATGTAACCAATGTGGCAATAGGTGATTTATTACTTCCAGTTACTCGAGTTATGTATACTGGACCGGGCAGTACTGTTTATAATTTTGGTGGTTATTCAGATATTTCAAATAGAACATATACAGATGCTAATGGATACGGAGCATTTCGTTATGCACCACCTACGGGCTTTTACGCCTTATGCACTAAAAACTTAGCGGAGTACGGATAATATGGCTTATACAAATATAGACGACCCATCAGCATATTTTCAGACTGCTTTATATACTGGTAATGCAGGAAATCAAACTATTACCAATGATGGTAACAGCGATTTACAACCTGATGTGGTTTGGATAAAAAGCAGAACTTTTACAAGTGTTCATCTTTTGCAAGATTCAACAAGAGGTGATAATGGTACTGTTTATTATTATCTTCAACCTGATAGTAACGCAGCAGAAGCAGTACAAACAGATGGAGATGGAATAACTTCTTTAAATAGCGATGGCTTTTCTCTTGGTTTTGGTAACTCAAATAGTTGGAATCAAAGCGGAAATACCTATGTAGGATGGCAGTGGAAAGCCAATGGTGGTACGACCTCAAGCAATACGGATGGTGGTGTGACTTCTACAGTACAAGTCAATCAAGATGCTGGATTTAGCATAGTTACTTGGACTGGAGATGGAGGTAACGAAACCATAGGGCATGGACTAGGCACAACTCCACAAGTAATTATTACAAAAGATAGAGATAGTGCAAATAATTGGAACACGTATCATCATAAAACAAATGATTCAGCACCTTATAATTATCCAGTTCAGTTAAATCTTACAGTTTCAGCTAGTTTAGCTACAGGAAGTTTTGGAACAAGTTCATCAGATATAAACTCAAACACTTTTTATTTAAAGTATTGGTATAACTATTCAGGAGATATGATTGCCTACTGCTTTGCAGAAAAACAAGGCTACAGCAAGTTTGGTAAGTATGTCGGTAATGGAAGTACAAATGGTTCATTTATCTATACAGGTTTTAAACCTGCTTGGGTAATGGTGAAACAAAGTAATACAGCTAGAAATTGGCAAATATTTGATAATAAAAGAGACGGATATAATATAGATTATATGCCAAGATTAAAGGCAGATACTGCTGATGCAGAAGTTGCAAATTCTGGAGCTAGTATGGATTTTGTAAGCAATGGTTTTAAACTTAGAACAGACCAAACAGGAGCAAATCAATCAGGCGGAACATACATATACATGGCATTTGCAGAAAATCCATTCACAACATCAACAGGAATCCCAACAACAGCGAGGTAAATTATGTGGGCTTTAGTAGAATCAGATAACGTAACACAAGTCTTTACAAGACCTAAAGGTATAACCGTAGGAGAAGTTAATTACCCTAGCAATATCTTTATGCTTTGGACAGCTTCAGAACTAGAAGCACTAGGGATTTATGAAGTCGTTATCGACAACACAAACTTAAAAGATAAAGAGTATTACATCAATACCAATCAAAGCTTTGACTTTGCAGATGGCGTTGTAACAGCTTCATACGGTGTGGCAACTCCAAAGGCTATAGATGATGTCACCGATGAAGACGGTAACGTTACTAGAGGTCTTAAGTACAACTACAAGCAGATTATAAACCAACAAGCCGGTGGTATCTTACAAGACACTGACTGGATGGTTGTTAGAGCTGCAGAAGGTGGTACAGTAGTACCAAGCGATATAGCAACTTGGAGAGCTGCAGTGCGTACAAAGTCTAATGACATGTGTGCAATGATTGATGGTGTTGCAGACGTAGATGCTTTAGCAGCTTTATACGCTTATACAAATACAGGTACTGAAGAAAGTCCTGTTTACACAAGACCTTTAGGTGAGTTTCCAGAACTAGGAGCATAACATGGAACTATCAGCATATATCATTTGGAACATCTTTATAACTTTAATTATAGCTCCAATCTTTCATCAAATTAGAGTTAATGCTTCAGAGATTAAAAGACTAAGTATTCTTTTAAATCGAACAAGAGAAGAGCTTGCCAAAGAGTATGTGACTAAATCTGAGCTTAGAGATGATATGAATCAAATCATGGACAGAATAGAAAAAATTGATCAAAAGCTTGACAAACTCTTTGAAGTTAAGTAAAATGGTAGTAAAGAATAAAAAAACTAAGAAGTTTCCTGCTTCGACTTTAGTTATCTCTATTGCTACTGTGCCTTCAAAGATGTTGAAGAAATTAACACGTAGGAAAAAAAATGCCAAAAGATAGAAAAAAAAGAAATAAAAAGTATAAAGCTACTTATAAAACAGATGGTCGTGTAGACATGAGTCAAGGTGGTCGAGTTGGTTATGCAAAAGGAACTCCGGGTCAAATAGATGTATTTAAACAGCCTAAAGGAGTAAGAAATACGTTATATGAACCAACTAGAGAAGAACTCAGAGGTATTACTTCTGATCCTGTAGATTCTTTTTCAAGTAAAGATAAGAGTCCGCAAGTTTTAAGAGAAGAGGATAATCGAAATATTAAATTTGATATGAACATTCCCGGTACTCCCGGATATAATCCTGACCTACCTACTAAAGTACCTAATGCTCCCGGAGGTCCCGGCTTTGGTGGACCCGGAATTGGTATAGAAACTAAACCTATAGAAACTGTCGAACCAGTTACGACACAAGCGATGTCCGATGCTAAAACAAGAGCACAAGACATTATAGCTGGAGAAGTTAAACCTCCACAAGTTCCTGAAGCTGTTAAAGTAGAAGCAGGTAGGGCTGGTGTTGCTAGACAAATGGAAGCACCAAAAGAATTAACAGCTATTGAAGCAGTAGCTCCTGAAGCTCCTGAAGCTCAAGTTGTTACTGATGTAGCTCAAGCAGAAGCTCCTACTCCTTTAACTGCTGCACAGATGGAAGCAGCACAGATTACAGAAGCTCCTGAAGTTGCTGTAGCTGAAGGTGAAGTAAGACCTGAAGCATTAGCAGAAGCTGCAGAAGTAGAACGTGTAGCTCCTATTGAAGCTGCTGAAGTTGAAATACCAGAAGGTGCTTTAATTGAAGCTGTGGTTGGTACAGTTAGTCCTGAAGCTAAAGCTCAAGCTGCTCAAGTAGCTGGAACAACTTTAGCAAGAGTAACAAGAGCTAAAAAACAATTACGTAATGCTGGTTTAAGTGAAGCAGATATTATAGAACTTGGTAACGACCCTGAAGCTTTAGAAGATCGTTTAATGGGATTCTCAGAAGCTGAACGTGGAATGATTGCTGGTCTACCTGAAGAAGCTTTAGTATCTAATCAGCTTGATAGTCTTTTAAGTGGTATTGAAGAAGGTGAAGTTCCTACATGGGCTAGACCTGCTGTAGCCAGTGTTGAAGCTATGTTAGCTCAACGTGGTATGTCAGCATCCACTGTAGGTAGAGATGCTTTACTTACTGCTATTATACAATCAGCAACGCCTCTTGCTCAGTCTAATGCACAAGCTATTCAAAATAGTGTAGCACAACAAAAAACAATAGAAGCTCAAGCTGAACAAGCCAATGCTCAATTTAGACAACAGACAGCACTTCAAAATGCTAATGTTGTTTTCCAAATGGACATGGCTAATCTTAGTAATGAGCAACAGGTAGCTTTATCTAATAGTAAGTTTATGCAAACTGTAGGCTTAACTGAAGCTAATAACGAACAACAATCTGCAATTCAAAATGCTGTATTGATGTCTCAAGCTAATTTAGCTGAAGCTGATTTTTATCAGAAAACTCAAATCCAAAATGCTCAGTCATTCTTACAAATGGATTTAAGTAATTTAAATAATCAACAGCAATCTAATGTTATTAAAGCACAAATGGAGCAGCAAACTTTATTAAGCAATCAATCTGCTACAAATGCTGCAAGACAATTCAATGCTTCTAGTGAAAATCAAACACAACAGTTTATGGCAAGTTTGAATACACAAGTACAGCAATTTAATGCAAGTCAAAATAATAACATGGCTCAATTTAATACTCAACAGATTAATGCTAGACAAGCTTTAGAGTTTCAAGTTGAAGCTGACTTTGAAAAAGCTAATGCTGCTATGGCAAATCAAATACAACAATTTAATGCTGATAGAGAATTTCAAACAAATAAGTTTAACATAGCGAATCAGCAAGCTATTGAACAAGCTGATCTTGCATGGAGAAGACAAATTAATTTAGCTGATACTGCTGCTCAAAATGCAGTTAATCAACAGAATGCTCAAAATGCATTTAACATGACTTCACAGGCTCAACAGTTCTTATGGCAAGAGTTAAGAGATCAAGCTACTTTTGATTTTCAAAGAAGTGAAAACGAAGCACAACGTAAAGTATCTATTGCTATTGCAGCTTTAGGAAACGAAGGTGGTTCATATCAAGGAAAGAACTGGTCAACTAATTTAGACTCAGCTTTATCCGTTTTAAATAGGTTTACAACAGGTGGTTAAGGGATGAAATTTATAAAGAAAGCATTTAAAAAAATTAAAAAAGGAATCAAAAAAGTTGGTAAAGTTTTTAGTAAAGCTTTAGATAAATTAGGTATTAGTAAAGTCTTAGGAAAGATGGGACCTTTAGGTTCTATGGCATTAATGTTTGCTATGCCTTATTTAGGTGCGTGGTGGTCGGGACTGGGTGCAGCCTCCCCTGCTACATCGTTTATAGGTCAAGCAGCTCAATCATTACATAAGATGGCAAGTACTGTAGGTAACGTAGTCTTAAGTCCTGTTAAAGCTATGATGAAAGGTTTAAATTCTTTTGGTCCTACAAAAGATTTAGTGACTAACGCAACTAACTTATTTAAAGATGCTCATAACTTTGTAGCTGATAAGCTAGGAATTAAACAAGCCTTTGGACCTAAGATGGTAACAGGTCCTGATGGGATACCTATGGGCGAAGATACAGCTAGTTTATTTGAAGATATTAAACAGTTTGATACACAGTATCCTAATTTAAAAGATAGTCCTCTAGTAAGCACTAAGGGAGCTTTAAATGATATTGTTGCTAGTGGATACAAAGGACCAGCTACTGATAACTTTTTAATGAACCAAAGAAACGCATTAAGTAGCACCTCTATTTTAGAAGATAGTTTTTATAAAGACCCTAAAAATTTATTTGGTGTAGATGCAACAGGAAATATTCCAGTATCGGCAGATATCAAAGACATGATAGACTTTAAGAAAATAACAGCACCTGATGCACCTAAGAGTCTTTTAGATTCTAATGCTGGTAAAAGTGTATTTGAAAAGAAACTTGGTAAGATTGCTGGTAAAGATGTTGATTGGTCTGACGTTACTTTTGATGATGCTAGACAGTTCTTTGAAAATGCTCCAAGCCTAACACCTAATGATCTTATGAGTACTATTACTGATAAAGAAAATCCATTAGGAAATATGTTTGGTAACACAAGAATTGGTACTATCTATCAAGCTAATAATGTTATTAGTGGGATGCTTAGAGATGAGACAATTGATTACAGACCCGGCACAAATTTATATGCTGCAGGATTAGCCTCTTCTGAGTTATCTAAAATAGACGTGAATCCAATAGCAACTTTTGGTACAACTACAAGTTGGGCTGATGATATTCAAAGTATTAAATCAACAAACTTGTCCTCAGGTAGTTACGGATTTCATCCTAACAATGTAAATACATATGATTTATTTTCACAGTCATATGATATAAATAAATATTTAAATCCTGCAAGTCAGTACACACAAGAGTATGTTCCAGCTTACATGAAAGGAGTAGATGGTTAATTATGAAAAAACAACCTTTTAGTCAAGAAATAAATTCACAGGCTTTAGAAGAAGTTAATTTCTTTGATGCTCCTATTCCGGGACAATCTTTAACAAATAGTCCTGACAAACCTCATGCGTTTGAAAGACCTCCTCAGTTTACATCCATAGATGATCTGATGTTATACTTTGCTGATATTTTATTAGAAGCAGATACATATACAGAAATGATGAAGCTATTAGCTCGAGGTCAAACAGTTGATACATTAGCTCAAATGATTTTGTATACTAATTTTACAGAAGGTAATCTAACACCTGATTTAATGATGTTAGCTTATGAGCCTTTAGTTTTATTTATTATGGCTATGGCAGAACGAGTTAATATTGATTATACGTTAGACGATGATGAAACTGAGTTAGACGAATTAGATGCAGAAGAAACTCAAAAGGTTGGTAACGTTATGAATGACATTACTAAGATGTACAATCAATCTAAACAAGACCAAGAGTTAGCTGGGATGCAAAGAACAGCATCTTTAAAACCTGAATTACAAAAAGAAATTGAAGAAGCTCCTGTTGAGGAAGTACAAAGTTTATTAAGTAGGGAACAATAATGACAAAGAATATTAAAGATATGAGTTCGATTGAATATGCCGATTACATGATTCAATCTAATAGAACTTGGAAGAATCAACAAGCTGCTGCATATCGTAAAGATATGAAAAAACAGCAACGTAGGTCTGATGTTAAGTCTTTATTAAGTCTTGCTTCTCAAGAATTAGTGTATAATGCAGATAATAAATTAAACGAAATGCACGTTAAAAATCTTCCTCAAACAATTAACTATGCTGCAAACTTAGCAAAGGCTAACACCATTGAAGAGGAAAGAAATAAACTGTTAGATAAATATGGAACTCCTGAACAAATATGGCAGTACCAAGCAGCTTCTAAATCTTTTTCTGCTCCCGATATTGCTAAGTATAATTTTAAAAGCATGGATGATGTGTCGGCAGCATTGACTACTGGTTTAATATCTCCTGAAGAATATTCTAATTTAAATAAAAGCTATAACACAGAACTTGAAAGATCAAAAAAACTATGGGATAACGGTTCAAGTTTTGATCAGTACGATGATACGTATACAAACACAGCAGTTACTGGATTAACAACTCTTCAAAATACTAAACCTAAAAACTCTGCAATAGGAATACTTAGAGGTAAGTCTGATGAATATTATGATCTAGCTGCTACAACTTATAATACAATTACAGAAGATAACACAGCTATTTCGCAAGCATTAATAAATAGACAAAAGATTATTTCAGGTCAAGCTGATGTTAAAGATGTATCAAGTAAAACCAGTGAAGCTACACAATCTTCTTTAATTAATTCAGATGTTCCATTTGCTGGAATTAAAAGAAACATTACAGATTTAATTAATCAAACAGCTAACGAGATTAATAATCCACAAAGAGTTGAGGCAAGGTTTGATAAACTTGTTGAAGAGAAGTATAGAAACAACGAAACCTTTAACGCTACAGCTTTATGGAAAGAAGCACGTAGACCTTTTGAAGGTGAGATAAACTTAGATAAACTAAGTAATGTTTTAAATTATATCGACACTGCAAAAACTAATTACAATGCCGATAACGAAGTTATTGAAGCTGAAATTAAAGAACGTTATGGTTGGGATATAGACTTTGCTGCTCCTTCCGCTTTAACTTATGCTACAAACGCATTAAAAAATAATGTAAAAGTTAGTGATGAAATTGCTATGATATTAGGAAGTAGTCCTGATGGTAAAAGATTGCTTGAAGCTAATCCAAACCTTTATGGAGATACAGTTAAAGCTTTTTATGCTGAACCAACTGATAAACAAGACAACTATAAAAACGAAGCAATTAATCTTATTAGTACTATCAATGGTAATTTAGAAGACCCATCGTTTTTAAGTAAACTAGGTATAGATAAAAACTCTGTAGAACATAAAGCACGTATCGAAACGTTAAAGAATTTCTTTACAATAACTGATGGAGCAACACCTACATATCAATTTGGTGGAGTTGTACAGCAAATGCAAGATGTCTTAGCTAAAACTATATATGACTTTGATCGTCAATTTGCTGCAGGAACTATGACACAAGAAGAAAAAAATATTAGGTTAAACCAAGCAGCTTTAGAGTATATCGATTCTCTTGAAATGAAAGATAAACAATTACTATTTCAACCTTTTTCTGATGTTGAGTTTAAACAACTACAACTTTTAGAGTCTGCAAAAAGTAATACGATGCACAATCCTATTAGGATTAAAGGACAAAAAGCTTTAAATAAATATAACTTAGCGTTTGAAACATTTAGTAATGATCAAAATAATATTGAAGCAAAAGATGAAATGTTATCTAATGCTGCAATTATTATTGACGGTATAACTAAACAAAATCCTAACTTAAATACAATTCAGAAGTTAAGAGAAAGCAGCCCTTCAATGAATATTCTTTTAAATCAAATTGAATTAGCTACACCAACAAGTAGTATTCAAGAAATCTTAGAATACTTACCAGTTTCTAATGAGGTTATTGCTGAAAACATTGAGGAGAAGAAAGAGATAGTTCAACCTGAAGTTAAAGAGGAGCCTGAGGTTAAAGAGGAGCCTGAAATTAAAGAAGAGCCTGAGGTTAAAGATGTCAGAACTCCAAGCTTATTAGCAGCCGATGAAGACTTAACAGGCTTTGAAGAATTTAACAAGGCTACAACAGATAGAGGCAGACGGATTAGGAAAGAAAGAAAGGCAGACTTAAAACTAAACGATGATTTTAGAACAGCTATTGGTTCATTAACTGCTGACTTACTACCTAGACCTATTAGTTTCTTTACACAAACTAGATCAGAAAAAACTAATGCTGAGAAACTTTCAGTTATTAGGGACGAAGTTAAAGATAAGTTTGGTATAGATATTGCTAGAGTTCTAAGAAGGTCTATGTCTCTACCATCAGTCGTAGAACAAAACAGACAAGATATTCCTAGGATTATAGAGTACATAGAAAAACGTAAAAAAGAAATTTTAGGAGGCTAATACGTGGCTTTAAATTTCGATGACCTCTGGTCTTCTACTACACCTTTACCACAAGAAACTAATCAGCCTGTTCAGATTGATTGGGGTTCTTATTTTGATAAACCATTAGAGCTTAAAGAAAAAGGAAATACTGCTGAAGCTTATGCAGAATTAAATAAACAATTAGGTGAAGGTACTTATAAAAAATCTTTAGTTGATTTAGAAAAAGATCAAAAATATCAGCAAATAGCTAGTGACTTTTTACGAGACATTGGTGAGCAAGGTGATGATATCTTTGAGTACATGCGTGATGAAGATTTTAATTTGGTCAATGGTTTTAAACGTTGGGCAGATGCTACAAATTTATCAGAAGAAAATAAACAACGTTACGCATACTTAAGAACAGCATTCGATAATGCTTCTTTAGGTAGCTTTGGACAAGGAATGGAGCTAGTTAAAGATGCTACAATTGATATTGTTACAGACCCTACAAATATTTTAGGTATTGTAGCTGGTTTATTTACAGGAGGCACAGCAACTGCTGCTTCCTTTGCAGCTAGGAAATCTGCTGCTGAAGGCTTTAAAGCAAGTATGAGAAACTTTGCCAAGTCTACAATCGTACCAACACCTCAAAATCTTAGAAACACAGGTACAACATTCGGTAAACTTTTAAACCTTGAAGACGATGCAGCTCGTATACTTGGTAATGCTAGTATGCTTGGAGCTTATGAAGGATTAGCCCACATTGGTCTAGGAGACGTAGCACGTCAAGGTACACAAATAGCTACCAACATTAAAGAATCTTATAACCCTTTACAAACAGCAGCCTTAGCTCCTGTAGGTGTAGGTATTGGTACGTTAGCTCCCGGTGCATTTACTGCAGCAGGAAAAGGTATTGGTGCAGTAGTAAGTCCTATGGTTGAAGCTGGTAGTAAAGTTATTGGATTAGAAAAATATCAACAAAAGCTATTAGATGATTACAAGTTTAAGATTGATAATTATGAAAATGAAGATTTTGTACGTAAAGAAACTACAGATAAGAACTTTCAATTTTGGAGAAAGCTATCAAGACTTACAGGTGATAAGCTAGGATTTTTAACTTTTGCTAGACAGACAGCACCTTTACGTGGATTAGCAGACCAAGCTCCTACTGCAAAAGATTTATTATTGACAATGAAAAGAGATGAAGCTCAGAAGTTTTTTGAGCTACCTGAGTTAGTTAAAGATTTAGATTTTAGTTCAGAAATTGAAGGCTATCGTGGTACAGTACGTCAAAAATTTATGGAAATTCTTCAGCCAATCTTTGATGCTGATGAAACTATTTTTGGTAGAGAGTTTAAATTAAACCCAGATATTAACGAGCAACTTAGTGCAGCTATCATGGGCAAGGAAGTTTATGGTCCTAGTGATACTCCTATAAGTGATCTTGTTTTAGATGTAAGTTCTAAACTAAGAGAATTAGATACAGATATTTATAGAGATGCTAGAGAAGCAGGCTTAGGTGTTAGCTTTGTAAAAAATCACTTTCCTAGATTTTATTTAAGAGAAGCTTTAATTGAAAAGAAAGATATCTTTGTTAATGAATTAATTAGGTCTGGACAAGTATCTCCAGTATCAGATGATATCATTCAAGAAGTTTTACAAAGACCTGACTTAGCTCGTGAAGTTAAAGTTACTCTGCCAGATTTTAAAGGCGAAGGAACACGAGAACGTGAATTAATAAAGCTTTATGATGAGACAAATAAAACATGGAGAGTTACCGAAGAAAATTTACCACCTTTAATTGAAGAAGTAAAAACTAAATACCCACAGCTTATTACAGATATACAAGATCGTAAAGCTAATGAAGTTTATAATAACATGATAGACCAAGCAAACGTAGATATGAGCTATGGTGTTTCTCGGGGTGGAGGTCGTGGTAACTTTCAAAGTAGACCGTTTGAAAACATCAGTGATGAGTTCTTGTTGGAAAATGGTTTTATCGAAACAGATGTAATGAAGGCTTTTCAATCTTATTTTAACAGATCATTACCTATTATTGTACGAACTAAAAGACTTGGATATAACTTAGAAGACTTCCAAGCTAGATATGTTAGTCAAATTAAAAATGAATTAAAATATAAAATAGATAATAAAGGAAATTTATTAAAAGATGATAAAGGAAATTTTATAAAAAGAAAAAATCCTTTAACATTGAGCAAGCAAGATGAAAAGTATTTAAATGATCTTTACATGTATACAACTGGTAAAGGTTTAAATGGTAGTGGGTTTATTGCTGAGCAAGTTGTACCTCACATGCAGTTATTAAACGCTACTGCTTACTTACCATTAGCTACTGTCTCAAGTTTAACAGAGTTAGCTATACCACTAACAAGAGCAAATTTAAAACAATACGGTGGTGAAGTTGGTAGACCTGTTAAAGAACTTACTAGTACTATGGTTGATAAAACTAAGGTTTTATTTAATCAACAAGTAGATGAGTTAAGAGGATTAGGTTTAAGTCAAGCTGACATTGATAGAGAGTTTAGAATTTTTGGATTTGCATTTGATCAATCAGCAAGAGAAAGAGTATTATCTTTAAGTGGTGAAGGTATATCAGAAGAAAAATTCTTTGGTGTTGGTCCTAAGATTACCACATTACAAGATGGGTTTTATAAATTTAACTTACTAAGAGACTGGACAGCTAGTGTTGAACGTACTTCTTTTCTTATTGGTAAAAGAATTATAGCTGATGCTGCTGAAGAATTATCTAAAGGTGGATTAAAAGCTTCTAAAGAACTTAGGTTAAGAGAGCAGCTTGTTGAGTTAGGTATTAATCCTGAAGATGCAATTAAGTGGCATAATGCTGGGGCTAAGAAATTTGGTGAGGCTGGATACAAAGCAAGGTCTTATGACAAACTATCAGACGGTAGAGTTTATGACCCTTTCTATTATAAACTCTTAGAAGGGGCTACTATGTTTACTAACGAAGTTATTTTAAACCCTAGTGCTGCTAGTGCTTTAAAGCCTAAGATGTATACACATCCACAAGCAAAACTTTTATTTCAGTTTTTAAGTTACCCTTCTGCTTTTTCTAATACTGTACTAAAAAAAGGTTTACAACGTACTACCCGTAGTATGGCTCGTGGTGATCTTCATAATCCTGCTAAGTTATTCTCTACCTTTGCTTTGATGACTACATCAGCTATGTATTTAAATAACTTAAGAACATCAGGAAAAGAATTTGAAAAAGATGCTGATGAGATATTTCTTAATGGAGTATCTAGAACTGGTATAACTGGTGTGTTAGATACCGTAGATAGAGTAGCTAAGAATATTGAATACGGTGGTAGAGGAGTACCTGTGGTTATAGCTAAGGCATTAGGTGGACCTACTGTCAGTGATGCTATTGAGTTATTCCAATTTAACAGAGGATTTACAGAAACTTTTTCTAGAAAGATACCAGTCATTAATCAAATTTTAAGAACCGGTATTGTTCCTGAAGGTGAAGAGATTCCTAAGTTAATACAAGAAGCAGCTAGAGAATTTGATAAGGCTTCATTCGATGTGTTGGTTAATGCATTTGAAGCATTAGGTTTAGTACCTGAAGAAATACAAGGAGCTCCTGCAATTAAACCAACCCGTGCTCAGCCTACAAGGATACCTAAGGAAAGAGGTGGTAGGGTTTATGCAAACATTCCCGGGGTTAAGGACGAACCAGAAGATACTAAAGTTCGTGGTATGCCTTACACCTTTAAAGAACTGGCAGGCTTTATTGTTGAAGATCAAGAAGACAGATTAGGTTTTGCAATCGGTGGTGTTGTTGGTTCAATAGCCAGTAAACAGTTTCCTAAGTTCTTACAAAAGTTTTTTAGAAGTAACTTAAAAGGCTCTAAGCATACAGAACTACATAGTATCTATGATGAGCAAACTAAAAATCTTGATAAGATATTCTCTATTAGAACAGACGAAAGTAAAATACAATTAAACAATCCTGAAGCTGCTACTAAGAACATAGAAGGCTCTAAAGTAAAAGAAGATGTCTATATTAATTACAGTGGTGATGATATGAAAGACATCATGACCTATCAGTATTTTGATATGAACACAGCAGGTGTACCTGTTTCAACTAAGCCAGTAACTAACGGATACAAAGCTAAAGCTGTTATTAAAAATCCATTAGATATAAAAGGAACAACTAAGCCTATTAATGTTAACAATCTATCTACTGATAAAACATTACAAATGCTATTCCTTGATAAAGTTAAATCAAGATCACATGAGTTTGGAAAGTTTGACAGTGAGTTAAAAGGATTGTTTAAAGATTTTGATAGAGTTAAAACTAAATTTGCAGATGAAGAAGTTGTAGACATGACTGATAGAAAAATTGCAACTTCATTTTTTAATACACAACTGTTTAATATTTTAGAAAAAGCAGGGTTTGATAGTATCAAGCAAGGCGATACTTATTTATTACCAAGTGTTAAGAAACTTTTTATGACTGAACGAGTTTCTAAAGAAGGTGATCTAGATAAAGTTATGTTTGATCTTGATGAAAAGAATAGTCAAATTACTGATAGACTTAATAAACTATTTTCTGTTTGGTATGCTAATCAACCAAAATGGATTCAAGAATCTTACGATAATGCTTTAACAAAATTCAGAATTAGACAAGAAGAAAATTTTAAAAATAAAGAAAACTTAAGCATCGAAGATTATACAAAAGAAACTCCTGAACAAATTCAATACGATGCGGTTAGGAGTAGGTTTTTTAAAGACAGCCCAGAAGCTCAACGTCTACAAAATCAACTTGACAATATAACAGATGAAGAACTAAATATAATAATGGAAGATATTAAACCTTCTGATGCTGGACAAACTAAAGTTACTGATATTGGAATGAAAACAAAAAGTAGTGAAGAAGATAAGTTTGATATTGAAATGGAAAACTTAGCAGACCAAGGAAGAACGGAAGCTGAGTTAGAAAGGATTATGACTGTTTTTTCAAACGCTAAAACCGATGACGAAATTAAAAATTCTATAGCTCGTGCATCAGTAAATATTACTAAAAAATTAAAACAGACAGGAATGTCTGAACTTGAAATAGCTAGGTTAATTAAAAATGCTATTAAAGAAAACCCCGACAATGAACTGTTTTATCTTTCTGATGCTAAATTATCTAAAGCTTTATCAGACACCATATCTGATAAAGAACTAATGACTCCTACTGAACAAGCTAATTGGAACTTTGATGAGTTTGGTAACAGAACAACTAAAAAAACAATTCAAGATAAAGAACTTTCATCACCTCCGAAAGTTGCTGCATTAGCTAGGAAAATATTATCTGAATCTACAAAATTATTAAATAAAAAAAATACAAACAGAGAATCAATCTCAGTAATGAGGAGTAGAATTTTCGATGAATCTCAAGATGTTTATGAAAGATGGGTTGGATTATTAACTCCTAGTAAACAACAAGAAATACTTCGCTTAGAAAAAGAAGCTGGTTATGATTATAATACTTCTGCATATATTGGAAAAGGAAATGCTGAAGGCGGTACTTATAATCCTGAATATATGCTAGATCATGTAGTAGAATTTTATAAAACTTATCCTGAAATAGCAGAGCTAGATAAAATGCAAGGTAAATTAATGCAAAAAGATTTTGATTTAATGGATGATTAACATAATGTATAAATACTTCAAAGACTCAGAGTTATCTTGTAAACACACAGGCGAGAATGGCATGGATGTTGCATTTATGAAAGTAATTGAAGACATCCGAGAAGAATGTGGTTTTCCCTTTAGAGTTAGTAGTGCGTATCGACACCCTACTCATCCTATAGAAGCTCGTAAATCTAAACCGGGTGCTCATGCTTCAGGCAAAGCTATTGACATACTTGTAAGCATGGAACAAGCTTATAAATTAGTAGAAGTAGCATACAAACATGGAATCATTGGAATTGGAATCGCACAAAAAGGTCCTATCGGGAATCGTTTTATTCATTTGGATATGGATGAATCTCGTTCCAGACCCCGGATTTGGTCGTACTAATTATGCTCTTATACACAGAGAAACAATTAGACAAAGCTTATCGGATAGATTGTAAAGCTCGTACATCATGTAATGAGCCTTGGATACAACGAGAAGACTTTAGACCATTGTATGAAGATTTGATAGAGGCATACATGGTTGCTTACAGTGAAGATTATTTATTAGGTAATGATGTACCTGAATATCTTTTAGATGCTGTAAACGATTTACTTGAATCAACATTAACATTGGAATAATTATGAAACTTAAAAAAATATTAGGTACACTTGCTCCAACTCTTGGTGCTGCTATTGGTGGTCCATTAGGTGGACAAGCTGGACAAATACTAAGTAGTGTTTTGGGTGTAGCTAACAACCCTAAATCTATTGAACAGGCTATGCAAAATATAACAGCCGAACAAATGGTTGAGCTTAAAAAAGCTGAGAAGGACTTTGAAGTTCAAATGAAAGAACTAGATGTAGATATCTATGCATTAGAAGTTGATGATAGAAAAGATGCAAGGTCTAAATTCTCAGGTGACTGGACTCCTACAGTTTTAGGAACTTTGTCAATGACAGGATTTATCGGATATGTATTTTACATTACAGCGTTTCCTATACCAGACTCAAGCGATGATATAGTCATGCTGATTATTGGTTCACTTACAGGTATCGCAACTGCTGTAATAAGTTTTTACTTTGGCTCATCAAATAAGGATAAATAATGGAAAGAAGATTTCTTAATCAAAACTTTTTTATGCCTATAATTATATTAACGTTATTATCTTTATCTTATTTAACGTAGTAACCTACCGTTTAAATGAGCTTCAATCTCATTATGAATTCGATCTAACTTAGCTGTAGCTTCTCGTACTACAATTTCTAAAGTATTATATTCTTCTTTACTTAAATAATCTTTCAAAGCTGAAATATCTGTGCTGGTTCTTTCGGTGACCAGCTTACCTGTACGATCATAAAATAAATCGTAACCTAACAGCTTTGCTTCTGTGCGTTTAGTTCTCATCACCAATCCTTGCAAAACTTATTTTGTCTTGTCTACCACGTAGTCCTGCTTTCATATAAGAAGTAGCACGACCTTCAAAGAAGTTCTGATGTTCAACACCCATCACTTCATCCAACCAACCTAGAGGATTCTCACGTTGGTCATAGTTTGTTTTAAGACCAAGCTGTAACAATCTTCTA
>Ga0181380_1000560_pt1 | contig 16593 bp, 19 predicted proteins | sample 3SPOviralmetaG_FD_130116 | JGI IMG/M metagenome (GOLD analysis project Ga0181380, IMG submission 130116) | Marine viral communities from the oligotrophic San Pedro Time Series (SPOT) site, San Pedro Channel, CA, USA - 3 SPOT_SRF_2009-08-19 | ecosystem: Environmental > Aquatic > Marine > Strait... | reverse complement strand
TGTCTGGTTCAGATGGTGCTGTTGGTGGTGCTGTTGGTGGTGCTGTTGGTGGTGCTGTTGGTGGTGCTGGTGGTCCAGATGGTGCTGGTGGTCCAGATGGTGCTGGTGGTCCAGATGGTGCTGGTACTGGTGCTTCATCTGGTGCTACGGGTGGTATCCCACTTCCATCTTCAGAGTCACCCTGAGGTACCGCTTCATCTGTTGTAGTACCTCCTAGTTTACTTTGTATTTTTGAATTTATAACTAGATTAGTAGGCATTTGCCAAGTGTTTTCATCTTTTGTTTTTTCTTTGTATGGTTCTTTGTTTGACAATTCTGGTATATTCTCAAATATATAGTCTAGTGCTGCTTCTAGAGTACTTGTTCTCTTCATTGCTTCTTCAGATATTTTTTCTGCATTTCCTATAAAACCCATATCAGTAAGTGCATTTTTGATCCTGTCTTTCAATGTTATACGTACTTTTTCAATCTCACCCTCACTTTTCCCACTACTGATTGTAACCCAAGGACCTTTTACACCACTAATTCCAAGTGATAATGTAGGAATAACACATTGAAAATGTCCTCCTCCAATATTCGCGAGAAGAATAGGCGGGGTATCAGACTCTGTATCCTTTTTGATAGCAATAGGATATCCAAGATATTCGTACCCCTTTTCTATTTCTGGCATTTCAAAACATTCGTTGTCTATTTGCGCCATCCATTTACCCCGAACATCATCATATAAAGCACAACCGATGGTGAACACTGGAATATTAGTGATTCTGTATAGAGCAATCATAATATCTGTTGAAAACTGTCCTTTTGTATCTTGAATTGGATTTCCAGTACTAACTCCACAAATAAGCTGAGAAAATGCGACATACATCGACCTGGCATCACTATGTTTGAAATTTTGTTCTTTCCCTTTTTTGCTGGCGAATGAAGAGTTATCTAATGCAGTATTTGCATCTCTAGCAGCAGTATTTAGATCTTTGATTTCATCAGCCGTAAATCCTGCTTTTGTTGCTTCGTCACTGAATGTGATGGGATTGCCGTAGCGTATGTCATCAGAATCATTTATATATTGATTCATTTGTGGAAGTTCTCTTTTTTCGTTTTGCTTCTTCTTTAATATTTCATATATATTTTTTAGTTTTTCACACATAGTTGTTATATGTATAAGTTGTTGTTTTGGATAAATCTTGGAGGTTGTTAATGTTTTAAGATAAGATTCATCTTCAATAGCTACAATAAATTCAATGATAAATATCTTAAACTTATTTACATCATCGCGAGAGAAGGTAATCTTTTGTTTGTCGTCTACTGTTGGGATTGCACCAGCAATTAACTTGCCAACAGATTGATTGAAGGTGGGAATATCACTGTAATTTTCTTTCATATGATAAAGGTAATACATATATGCATAAAATCCGCAATATCCATCACCTTTTGCATCAAATATTTTATAACGCTCTTCATTATATGGATGAATATATGCATTTTTATCTATCCACTTACTATCATTCAGAGTTTTAAGATTATCCTTTGTAAAAATACAATCTTGTTTTGGTAAATCACTTCCCGTTAATGCGGGTATATTACCACCTGCGGAATCATTTGGTCGTAATTGCATTTGTGTCTGCGAACCTACTTGAGACATATTATTATATATAATAACCTAATACATTATTCTAAATGAAGACTACTTCAAATACTTAACAAATGAAAAATAATCAATCATTTAAAGAGAGAACTAGATTATCATATAATGAATATTTCTAATCCTCGCATCCTGACATTTTTTAAACAACATCCCAATCTTGAACCCGAGACAATTATTTTAAGATTTATTGATATTATGGAATCTCTCCACGAAAATATGAATAACTCTATGAATAATACTATGGTTATTGATATGCTTGATAAATTAAAGCAAATTAATAATAAAATAGATAATGTTGCCGATAAAGTAAGTAAAATTTCCGACGATACCCAGACCCAGTTTACATTGAAAATGGCCGAATTTAAAAAGGAATATCTCTCTGAACTAAATATGGTATTGACGTGTAATGTTTCAGATAAGATTGCTCCTTTGGTAAAAGAGCAAAATGAGGCTCTTTTTGCTAAAACAAATGCTATGATTCAACAGGTTATTCCTAAAAATGAAACCTTCGTGAGTGAAGGTATCGAGAGGATGGTTTCTAAGTTTCGCGAGAGTGTTGATTCTGACACCAAAGCCTTGTTGACAAATGCCGTAGACAAAGAAACCTTTACTAAATATCTCTCTGATTTTAACAGTAATATGGGCGGTATTATCACCGCATCACAGGGACTTATTAATGAAGCAATATCACGATCTGAAGAGAAATTGGAAAATAAGATTGATAATATTCAACAAATTTCGGCAAATAGCAATCACAATACAATTTCTCTCCACTCATCCGTGGGCGACCTCCTTAAAAAGTTTGAAAATTCTAGTGCTAAAGGGAAAATGTCAGAAAATCTCCTAATGAATATTATTGAAACTCTATATCCCACCGCGGAAATTGAGTCTGTGGGTCAAACAAAAGAAACCGGAGATATCATGATGACACGGACACGCAAGCCCAAAATATTGATTGAGAATAAGCTCTGGAATAGGAGTGTTGTACAAGCAGAGGTTGCGAAGTTTATTCGTGATGTAGAAATGCAGGGTTGTTGTGGCGTTTTCTTGTCACAAGGCGGCAAAATTACTACCAAAGAAAACTTTGAGATCAATATTCACAACGGTAATGTACTGGTGTATGTTCATGATGTTAATAATGATCCAGATAAGATTAAACTAGCGGTAGATATTGTTGACCATTTGAAATGTAAGCTCGATGAGTTTTATATGGTAAATGCCTCGGATAATATCTCACAGGAAGTGCTTGATGGTATCAATGCTGAATATCAAAATTTTGTCAGCTCAAAAACCACATTGATTAAACTTACGAAGGATTTCAATAAGAAACTGTTGAAGCAAATCGACGATTTGAAACTGCCGTCACTAGAGGACTACCTCTCGTCGAAATTTGCCTTTGCTTCCAACAAGTTTGTCTGTGAATATTGTGGATTTGTGGGGAAGAATCAGCAATCCAAATCGGCACATTTGCGAGGATGTGTTGAGAAAAAACGCATAGAAGCTCAGAAAAAAACGGGTGATGGAAATGTGATTTATTGTCAGACAGAATAAAAATTATACAACATACCTAATCATATTGTTTGACGTCTAAAGAATTTTAATCCCAATTATCTTTTTTGCATATAGATAACAACAGTAAAAATGTAAAACAAATTGGAATAGTAAAATAAAACATTTTTGAATATTTGCACACTATTTTACTATAATCATGAAGAGACTTAATTGTAATTTGGCTTCCAACTAAATAACTGAAGGTGTTTACAAATAAATCCGACAACTTTGATTGGTAGCCAACAATATATTCATAAAATTCACATAATATAGACATCACTATAATAATTTTATAACGATTTGGTACGACGAGTCCTATTACAAAATAAGTTATACTGTGACTAACAGCCCACATATTTAAATGTGTTTCATTCAACAGCTTATCTTTTTTAATATAAGGAAATAAGAATTGTAATGATTCTGGTATATCGACCACATTACTATTTAAAAAGGCATCGGTATTCTTTTCTGGACGTAGCAAACAATTATGAATACACCAAAAACCTGTAAAAAGAGTTAGTAAAGTAAAGACACTTAAATCTTTACAATCTATCTTATTGACAACGTTCATTATATAATATATAAGAAAAAACGCATATAACATAGTTCCTAATGAAATAAGTCTATAATGCTATTTATTTAATATCCATATTAAGATATTACATAAATGTCAATTCAAACATTAAATATTGAAACCGACACTCAATATCTCATTGTAAATCCCGAGATGAAACTGCTTTATGGAGAGATTTTCACGCCATTTTCTTTAATAGAAAAAATGTTTTCGTTATTTCCTAGAGAGGTATTTAGTAATCCCGATAAAAAATGGTTAGATACAGGTGCTGGTACCGGATTTTTCAGTATATTTCTCTATAAAAAACTAGAGGAAGGACTGAAAAAACAATTTCCTCGTGCAAAGCAACGACATAATCATATCATTAAAAATATGATTTACATGGTGGAGATCAGAGACGAAAACATAGCCAAATTAAAAACAGTTTTCGGAAAAAATGCCAATATTTATCATCAAGACTTTCTCTCGGATTTTCATTTTCCTCCAGTTGATTATATTATTGGTAATCCTCCCTATAATTTTAATGGAATAAAAAAGGTGCCTACTAACAAATTAAAAAAGAAAAAACAAGATGGTCAAACAATTTGGCTGGATTTTATTAAACGAGCAATTTCTCTCCTTAAACAAAAGGGACAACTACTTTATATTGTCCCTTCTATATGGATGAAGCCGGATAAAGCCAAGGCTTACGATTACATTACACAATTCAAACTGCATAAAATATGTTGCCTTACTAATACCGAAACAAATACTTACTTTAACAAGGAAGCACAGACACCAACCTGTTACTTTACCCTAGAAAAGAAAGAAAGCGATTATCAAGTATTTTTATATGACAGTGAGAGACAAATATATATAAATCATAAAATAGAAAATAGAGGAGCTATTCCGCTTTTTGCAGCCTCTGTTATTCAAAAACTAATGAAATATGTTGATAAGGTTGGTACAATTGATGTCATCAAAACCAATATGCCAAAAAAGAAATCGTTATTTTCTCAAACATTGTCAAAGGGATACAGTCATAAAAATATTAAAACCTGTGTGTTAAACAAACTTGCCCCGGAGTTAGTGATTAATTACAGTAATATTAAACAAGCATATGCCGACCAACCAAAACTTGTCTTGGCTCATAAGATGTATGGCTTTCCTTATTTGGATGAATGTGGGGAATTTGGTATTTCCAATAGGGATAATTATGTGATTGTAGAGAGAAGTATAGAAGAATTAAAAATACTGCGTGATTTTTTTTCCACCAAGACCGCCTTATATATATTTGAAGCCACGCGGTATCGTATGAAATATCTGGAGAAATATGCCTTTGAATTTATACCCGACGTGACACGCCTCTCTGATTTCCCCAAGGTAATAAATGATGATACCATTGCTGAGTTTTTTGGCTTTGATGAAAGAGACAAGAAAAATATACAAGAGTATCATAAAAAATCCTACACATTTTTATTTTAGAGAGATAGTATATATGCCAGAACCAGATTATGATATACCTGATGATTTTATGAAGTTTTCGAATAATGTTTACAATCTACTTACCGACCGTTTTAATGTTCCGCCTCACTGTGCCCAAGCAGGATTAAATGGATTATTGAGATTTTTTCATCGACACGGTCGTAGAAACCTTCACCGTATGACTCTAGATATTTGGGTAGGTCAACGCGATAATCCTAATCGCCAAGAAGCAGAAATGAGCGTTCAATATGATCTGGCAAATGATTTACGAAATATTATAAATCATCTTATATTTGAAGGACAACAAGTTACACCCGAAACAGTAGAACACGAATTGGTAGAAAGATTTGGAATTCGTGCAAGAGGTAGAAAAAAACCCAAAAAACACACACGACGCAGAAGATCTCGTCACAGAAGATCTCGTCACAAAAAATCTCGGCGTGGTAGATCTAGACATGGTAGAGTATCATAAAAGCCTACATATTTTATTTTATTTAGATAGTATATATGGGAGATCGTGCCGACAATTTAGATGATGAATATAGTAAATTTATTAGTCGTGTTAGAGAAAAACTTAATGACCAAGCTAAGAACAAAGCTAATATATTAGGAAATGGAATGGAGGAATATATTATACAACATCAAGTCGGACCGAGGGGTCTCATTGAATTTGATACATATATACAGGCTAACAGAATTGCGAATCGTGAACAAGCAATAGAAAACGCAGTGACGCAAAAGGTGGACAGTTTAAATGTTATAGAAAGGTTTCTACGAGCTAGGGGTAAAAAACTTACTGCTAATAACGTATTACTCTCGTTAAACCAGATGAGCGGCGGACCTGGCTCCGATGACGATCTTGAGGACGAGGACGGGGGTGAAGGGAAAAAACTAAAAAAACACACACGACGCAGAAGATCTCGTCACAGAAGATCTCGTCACAAAAAATCTCGGCGTGGTAGATCTCGACACCAAAAGAGAAAACACAAAAAGACAAGACATAAGAGATAAATATTTATTTAGTGTTCTAGAATACTGATGGTACCCTTTTTATTTTCGCTCTTTGAAATACAAAATTTTTTTCCGGTTCCTTTGATATCCACACCTGGTTGTTTTAGACCATAACACACGTCTCCTACAGAACATATATTACAACCCGCCCATATATCTTGATCTGCCCAAGGTTGGTGAATCATTTGAGATGTTCTACACGACAAATGATCCTTACATAGATACACTGTCCTTTTAGTATTGATATCCCGAAATGATTCGACATTCAATGCACTGTGACCAAAGTTACAAATCTTACAAGTAAATAGCATTTTATATTGTATATTATACTTTATTTTTAATATCAATTTTATGTATGAATATTAAAAATTTTATAAATAGATTAAAAGAACATCCAAAGTTGTTAACAAAAGGTTTTTTTAAAAGCAATCCATCAGATCCTGGTTTCAAAAAAACGTCACCGTGGGTGGGATATTCCGCACTTTTCTATCTATTACCGATTTTCTACATAAAAGATACTAATAAATGGACTACTGTTTATAAAATATTGTGGGCTGTACAAACTTTTTTAGTATATATGGCAGACTATGGTTTACCGCGTCTACAATTGCAACAATATGGTAAACGTAAAGATAGTATTATATTTGGAATTGATAGATTAATGGCAACACTAATGGTGTTGGTTATGATAGCAATAACATACTATTATTTAGAACCAATATATTTAGTCGGAGCAGTACCACCAGTATACTTTGTATTTCAATCAAAACAGGCTTCTACTAATTATAACTGGTCAAAAATGGTTGTTAACCAAACACTGTGGCATATAACTGGTCCGATTATAGCATCATTTGTACTCTATAAAATTCAACTTAAGTATAAATTATTTTCCCAGATATAAAATAGAACCGATTATAGTAGAATGCTAGAAGAGGATAAGTATATGTGTTGCTTCTGTGCAAAATTTATTGTTATTTTAAATGTTGTTCTAGTAATTCTTCTTTACTTTGTATTTATTCCATATTATATGTATGTCAAAAGGTAAATTCTGTTTATTGATTTACATATCTTTGCCAGAGTTCATTATACTTACCTTCTTGGTGTGTATTATGAGAATCTAATATAACAGCTCGACAATCATCTTGTTTAAGTAATTGAGGTATTTGAATATGACTTACCCAAACAACTGCACATCCAGTCTTCTTTTTGATGTTTTCTATCATAGAAAACCCTTGATGTTTGCTTCGCATATCTAAAGCACTGTTCCACTCATCTAATATAAATAGTTCAATGCAATTTGGTGCATACAACGCCCTAATATATGCACGTAAAAGACATACCTTTTGCTTTTCTCCACCGCTAAGAGTAGAGACTCTTTTATTGATCATATCTTTCATATCTATTTCTTGACATACATTGGAGAATTCTTCTTTAAAATCTAAATACTTATTGTTGTATATAAAATGGGTACCATAGACAATGTTATATAAAACCGTTTTAGACTCAAACAACATTGGTATTTGTTCACAAATAAGTATCTTATTTGTATCAGGTATGCTGTATTTTCCAGAATCGTTATCTATAGTAACATTGGTTTCATAACCTGATAGTATTTTGCATAAAGAAGATTTACCCGAACCATTTTTCCCCATTACAACAGTATAATTGTTTTTTGAAAATATCTGTGGAGAGAATGAAATACCACTAAAAATAGGTTTATCTGTATAGGAAAAAGATAGTTTATTAATTTTAATTGTATTACTGTAAACAATTAACCTTGAATCAGTAAAAGTGTTTTTCTCTCTAGACATCATTTCATCAACTTGCAATTGTATTTTATTTTCGGTACGCTTGACTCTAAAATAGTTATATATCTCTTGAAATCCTCCACGTGTTTCTTTGGCAAAATATAAAACCCACAATATACGGGTTTCGGATATATTAGAGTTATGAGTCATAATAATAATACCAATGTATACCAGTTGCGACATCCACTTAATGAGAGAATCCAAAATATTAAATGTTTTTATTCTTTTAATTTCATATTTGAAACAGTCTTTTGTATAATTTTCAGTGTTGCATAACTCATGTTCTGATTTTACATAAGACATAACTATTTCTTTATTGACTATAGATTCTACCATTGAACTATACATTTTTGCCTGAATCTCTCTTACCTTAGTTAAAGCAACATCTTCTATCTTCAATAAATTTTGACTGCCGAGTATGTACAATAATTCTAGGGTAAATAGGTAACCTATACAATAAAAATATATTGGTAACTCAATATAATAGTATAAATTATAGAGACCAATTGATATTGATACCATACCTGGTACAAGATCTATTGCTATTCTGCAATGTCTTTGTTCAATATGCTTTCCGAGCTGTTCAATAAGAGATGTTGTTTCTTGTATAACATTGTTGTCCTTGCTCATAAAAAGATTATTATTTAACCATTTCTTTTGCGTTGATAATAAAAATTTATTTCTTTTTTCAAGTGCAGAATGATATGATAAAATGTGTCTTATTGAACACAAAAAATATCGTAATAATATTATACTCCCGCAAAATATAAACTCTTTGAACATGCCGAATACAGTTAATTCTTTGGATATTAGTATTTGATCAATGTTATTTATCCAAATTACCGAACGTAAATATCTCTCGGCTATTGAAAACACGCTGGCTATTAAGATAAACATTACTGTTTAATACTAATTATATATTTTTTTTATATTTTGTTGTTAAAATTGATATTAATTAAACTATATATGTAAAATATATACAAGAAACTATGTTTAGTCGTATCTTTAATATTACTATTCGTCCGATGATCAAGAGTAAGAAAATGACACCGCAAGGCAGATGGGAACATCGTATTAGCGACAAACAAAAGGATATGAAAATTATTTGGGCAAATGCAGATCATTGTGGAGACCATATCTGTGGAAAACCGTCGCATATTTCAACAAATATCAAATACTATACTGAAAAAACACTTACTACTAAGAAATAATTAACCCTTCTCTTATATTATAAAATTGAATTAAACTGAAAAATATTTTTTTTATTACAAATGTATTATCTAGCTACTACACGTTTTAATACCGAGACATGGCTTGAAAATGAAAATTGGAGAACACAAAACCATTGGAATGGCTGCGTATATGGTACACCAATACGTATTGCTGAAAAATATCCGTTAGGGACATATATGTTTGTTCTAGAAATGCACAACGATAAAAACAAGATACAAGGCATTGGATTGATCAAAAATAACACTTACATTGGAAAATACCACAAGATTTATTCTGATGGTAATTATAATCGTTATATCTATAAAAGTATGAAAAGAGTTTCTAGAAAAGAGTTAAACCAAGAACAAAAAAAAGTAATAAGGATACTGGATATATTACTATTTAAAGGTAGTCGGCACCTTAAGCGTGGACAGGGAATACAAATTGTGCCCGAATGGATTTCTGAAAATAAACATATCTTGTTTATTTCAATATTAAAAAAAATATTTGAAATAAATTCATAATATAAAAATTATAGATGTATAATAAGTAATATATGCAAAATAAGGATAGTTCTGATGATAATTTTGATGAGAATCCAAAAAAGAAAAGGTCTATTGAAAAATTAAAATTGAATAAGACTAGTGAAAATCCAAAAAATGAAAAAGTAAAGAACACACTATCGCGTGCCGCCCACGGACGTGCACGTGCCGCCGCTGATACTGATTTTAATGTAAATAACTATACAAAAGCCCAGTTGTACAAAATTTTAGGATTAGACATTGATGAAGATCCTCCGGACAGTAGTGTTATCAATAATATTAAAGCATTGAAAGAAAATACCAGAGACCTTCGTGTAGTAGATTTTTTAAATAATATGCGTAATAAATTGGTCGGTGTAGATGAAGTTGTTGTTGATGGTGGCGATATGTTTCAACGAGAATATACCAAAACACGCGACGATAAAACAGACAACTTTCGCACAAATCGTTTTCAACAGGTCACTACGGTTGATGACGAAAATGAAAATTTTGTTATGTTTAGAAACAAATTGAACGTATCAAACACAAAAGCCACAAATATTTTACAAGGTACTTTGAATCCCAATCTAAAGAATATTATCCAAAGGACAGTTAATATTGACACGCAATATCGAAAATATATTTATGATAAATTCAGTGCATTTAATAACGCAAGTACGGTTAGTACATCAAGTACCGATTTTGTAATGGAGTTAAGTGAACATTTACCGAATGTAATTAGTATGAAACTTTATTCATATAGTATACCTACTACTTGGTACGTTTTTTCAAAAAAACTAGGTAATACTTGTTTGGAAATTGTCGATAGAAACTCTTTTGAAACAGATTTTTTAACTGGTGGTAGTTCTAATGAATTACCTTACTGTGATTGTATTGAAGATGGAAATCCAAAATTTACCGAGTTGACCGACAGTCTGAACGATACCTTTGGAACTTTTTTATTATTTGAATTTTTTAGATCCAGTGGTAAAATGAGAATTACCAATAAAACCGATAAAAATATTAGAATTTATTTTTATAGACCATCCGGGTTCGGTGTTTCATCTTTAATTGCTTCAACCATAAATAATACTCCTTGTAATAAAGGTTGCTCTGCTCCAGGATTTTCAAATAATAATCTTGGTTGGGAACTAGGTTTTAGACCATCGCCTGATATAGATACTGGAGAAGTATATATAGACATAGATGCGTCTGGTACAGACAATAACAGTATATTGGGAAGTTCTATAGTAAATATTAACGGTCCAAAATATTTTACTTTATCTTTGGATGATTTTAATCAAAATCATATTAACAAAGGAATGATAAATATACTAGAAAAGGATGAGACGGTTTCATTACCTAGCTATTATAATCCAGTAGATAAAGATTATGAAGATGAAACCATTTTTAAAAATGATAATATACCTGAGAGTGGCAAAGAAGAAACAGACACTAATGTAGAATCATTAGCTTGTACAGAACTGTTAAACAAGAATAATACAAAAATACCTTATGTTAAAAAAAATGTAATCAGACCTAGAAAACTTACTTCAGCACAAATATATTCTATAAACCAAATTATTTCTAATAGACACAGACCAGTTACGCGAACACCTACACCGGGAATATCAAATACCTTTGCACACATTAATATTGACAACATTAGAAAATTAGTTGAAGAAAGGGAACCGCTTACAGGGATAGGGACCAATCTTCAAATGAATTCTAGAGCATATTTTGGTCCCGTACACATTCGCAGATTAAGAGTTACTTTATATGATGATAAAGGAAATATTGTTGATCTAAATGGTCACGATTGGTGTTTTACTTTGATAATTGATATGCTCTATCAGTACTAAATATTTCATTATTTCATTATTTATACTATAATATTCTAGTTTAATATTCTAGTATAATATTAAACATATATGGATATATTTACACATATGTTTACAAAAAGAATGATTGTAGAAGATTCAAAAAAAGAAAAACCTCCACCTCGACCGACAATCCACGAAACAAATATTACTAAGATAGACTTACCATATACACCAATGAAATCCCCAAAACAAGCCAAACTAAAATAAAATTAACCGCGATGTTTTGTGGAACGACGATGTTTTTTTGTACCGTGTTGACACCGCCGCCTGGGTTTTCTTGTACCGTGGTGTCGTCGCCGCCTAGGTTTTCTTTTTGTATGATGTCTCCCTCTCCCATCATCATCATATCGTAAAATATAGCTTACTCCTTTTCTAGAGTGAGGTCTTTTTAATGTCATCCAATTACTGGTACCATCTTCTAATGTAATACGATGTTTACGTCTTCTACCAAATCTTTTTTCTTGTATACCTGTAACTGTTCCCTGAAGGTCTTGTTCGATTCCTGTATTTGGGTTAGTCATTGTTAGTATTAATTCTTTACCTACCAACGCTCTCTGGGGAGATAAACGAACGGTAGCCAGTTGTTTTACAGGAGATAAACGAACAGTAGGCACTTGTTTTATACCCTGCGATACATCAGCGAGTTCGTCTAAATCTTTTCCATAACGACTTAAAAAATCTGCTCTTTTTTTTCTCTCTAGTTGTAAATTACGTTGCATTATATTATAATTGTTAGATTATAATGCAAATATATTGAATAAAGATAAGCTATTGAATATAATCTGGAAGAATAATATCCTTGCAAGGATTTTCCGCATGCCAGACAATATGAAGCGGAACGCTAGAAGAAAGTGGGGATTTAGAAGTCCATCTTTCACGTTTTAATACCTCGTATAATTTTTTGATACGATTTACCAATCCACCAGCATTTCTAGGTGGAACATGCTTGACCGCCCATTCAAATTGCATAGCCTGTATTTTATCTTGGAATCCTGATATTACGCAAATATGTCGCCAACCAGGACCTTTAGATGTCGTATATTTTGCACCTCCTTTAATCTCACCATTATGCTGCCGTAAACGTCTTGCTGGATCAGGCGAAACACCGGCGTAGGTTGAACGATCATTACCTATAATGTAGAAAGACCAATGTTTATCTGTATCGTCTTTCATATACATATTATGCTATATTCTTCATATTATTTAAGAACAACAATGAAAATATACTGAATTCTCGGCGGCTGGTACAGTTGGAAGTTCATTTATATTTCTAATAGGAGAGGGAAGTTTTTCAATAAGCGTTTCTAAGATATCTTTTATATTGATATTATCTTTTGCCGAAGTCTCCATAAATATTACATTATTTGTATCACAATATTCTTTTGCTTCTTCAGTAGTAACCCGACGTTTTCTATTTAAATCACATTTATTTCCAATAATTATTATAGCCGAGACCGAAGATTTTTTACGCAATTCATCTATACTAGAAATAGCTTTTCTATAACTATTTCGATTTGTTATATCGTATACAATTAGAGCCCCATCGCTATTACGATAATATAATGGAACTAGGCAACTATATTTTTCTTGTCCAGCTGTATCCCATATATTAAATTTATAGATTTTCTGACCTTGTTCTATTATTTTTCCAAAATAACTAGCTCCTATTGTAGCCTCCGTGAATGTGTTAAATTTATCACAAGCTATTCTAGTGGCTAACGACGATTTACCGACACCAGATTCTCCCATAAATACTATTTTATAAATAATAGGTTTATCGTTACACACAACAGCCATTTATATAAAAAGCTATATATTATATCTATATCTATATCTATATCTATATCTTTGTTTAGAAAATTAAACAGAACATTGCATATATTTTATCTTACAAGTAAATTATTTACAATTTACGAGCAATAGATAAAATATCTTTGTAATGAAAAACTATCTTGTTGATGACTCTTTGATAAAATTTACGAAATTGACCAGGACTATGTTGTAATTCTTCAATAGTAAACCAACCTATTTCTGACTTTTCAAATAATCCTTTTTTATTAATTTTATACGGCATTTTTTGTTTTATAAATTTAGTATTATTATTGAAATACTCACAAAGTTTTTCATCGTAATTAATCAAAAAAATGTATGTTTGTAATCCCTCCGTATCAATAACCGCCACACTATTCTCCGTAACCAATCTTTTCAATTGTGATTTGCAACCGAAGAATCCATTTAATTCTTCACAACCTTCACGTATCGCGGTTTCAAAATGACTCTCTTTACCTTCCCTCCCGCCACCAAAATCTGCCCATTTTTTTTCACCAACTTCTTTTCCAAATAAAAACATTAATTTTCCGTTAACTAGAGCGACCGGCAAAATCCCTCCACCCATTTAATATGTAATAATAATATAATTTTAATATCAGATTATATTATTATGTCAAATAAACTCTCCAAATTTTCTTTAATGAATTTTAAACCTGTTTATAGATCACGAAAATTAAGTCTCTCTACTAGAATCGAAATGTTAAGAAAACGCCATCTTATTAAAAAAGCTAAACTCTTATTAAAAAAGGGCCTAAGTAATAATGTAACCCCTACTCCAGACACCTATGAAGAATGTTTCGAAAAAAGTATTAATCTAGAATTTCTGGCCGAACTTCTAGAGAGAACTAAGAAAATTGAAACAAAGAAAATGATTGAATACCAGCTTCCTGAAGAAAAACTAGACAAAGGAATTTTTACTGATTCCGAAAGCGATAATATTAGTGATGAGACAGATAATTATGATAGTGAAAAGTTTGAAGAAGAATGCGACAGTACAAGTGATAGTGACAACGAAAAAGCAGAAAAAGAGCCCTTTGTTTCTGAATCACCTGAGTTAGTTGATATCTAACTACGGTTTATTTAGTTCTTTTTTTTCAGTGCTCTTTTTTTTGTTATTTTTTATTATTTTTTATTTATTTACCAACTATTACAATAGCCTAGCCATTTTTCGATGTTATTGTTATCTTGTTGAACTTGTTCCCCGTCAGTGCTACATATAACATTATTTTTAATATGGTCTTTGACATCTTGTTCAATCTGTTTCCGACACTTTTTATCATTTTCACCAGTAGTAATCGTCGCGTCAATATCGTTTTTAATAGTTGTTTGCATCGTGTTACCCATATTCATTTCACTTATGTAACAAATTACTTACATTTTATTAATATCAATTTTATATAAAATTGATACTACTAAATAAAAAATTAACTCTATAACCACATAGAATGTTTGCATTTAATAACGAGAATTTTATGAAGTTTATTTACAACGTGACGTATTATATATGCTACACGATTATGTACGGCACCTTGTTTTATATGTCATCACTAATCTATAATTATTATCTTTCTGAAGAGGTTAATAATGATAATATTAAAAATGATTTGTTGCAAAATGAAACAAATCGCTCCACACAGTCTTGGTTTGTTTTTGCAGGACGTGTATGTATAGTAGTATTTGCATTGACACTAAAACACGAAGATAATGTATAAATCTAAAACATTTATACAAAATTATAAATAATAAAGTTGCTTGTATATTTTTTTGTAAAATTGATAAAGGCTATTTACAAATATAATAAACTAAAAACTATGGAATTATCTAGCGAGCAGATATCAGTTCTTGCAGCTTTTCGCAAAGGTGAAAATATCTTTCTGACCGGTCCTGGTGGTACCGGAAAAACCTATTTAATCAAAGAAATACACGAAATTTCCAAGAAAACAGATAAAAATATACAAATCTGTGCAATGACGGGTTGTGCTTCAGTTTTGTTGAATTGTGAAAATACAAAAACACTGCATTCGTGGTCAGGTATCGGTTTGGCGAAGGGAAAAAATGAACACATTATTGAACGTGTCGTAAAAAATTATCATAAAACAAAGCCATGGAAAAATATTGATATATTGGTAGTGGATGAGGTAAGTATGATGTCCAAAAAAATATTTGATCTCCTCAATTCACTCGGAAAAAGGATTAGAAAGGATTATACAAAGCCTTTTGGGGGGATACAAATCGTATTTTCCGGGGATTTTTACCAACTGCCACCAGTTGGTAATGAGGATGAACCAGACACTATGTCTTTCTGTTTTGAGAGTAGTGAATGGAATAGCGTATTTAAACAAAATATTAATTTGACAAAAATATTCCGACAAAAAGACGATGTTTACTGTAAAATCCTTAACCAAATACGAGTTGGAAGACTTACGAAATCATCATATGAACGACTTAATAACCGCATTATTCAATATAAAGTAGAAGAAAAAGATGCGGTTATTCCAACCATCCTAATGGCGAAACGTAAGGATGTTCAATTTATTAACCAACGAGAACTAAAAAAACTAGAAGGAGACACTAAAACATATGAATTGTCGAGACGCGACGACCTAGAAGTAACTAGTAAAAAAGATGAATCGATACATTTTCCAAGATCACAATATGATAATGAATGGAAATATCTTGAAAGCAATATCAATGCCGAAAAAACTTTGGTGTTGAAAATAGGAACGCAAGTAATGTGTGTAACAAATCTTGATATGGAAAGTCCTTATCCAATTGTAAATGGTAGCCAAGGAATAGTCACCTCCTTTGTAAATAATTGGCCTATGGTGAAGTTTAATGATGGTCAAACAAGATTGATCGGTCCACACGATTGGGTTAGTGAAAATTGTAAAAAAATTGGTGTACGTCAAATCCCCTTGATACACGCTTGGGCTATCACTATACATAAATCACAAGGAGCTACCCTTGACCTAGTGGAACTAGATGCTGGAAATAGTATATTTGAATGCGGTCAGACATACGTTGCCCTATCTAGAGTAAAGTCACTAGGAGGATTGTATCTAAAAGCCTTCAATCCACAAAAAATTAAAATTTA
>Ga0181380_1000554_pt1 | contig 16690 bp, 31 predicted proteins | sample 3SPOviralmetaG_FD_130116 | JGI IMG/M metagenome (GOLD analysis project Ga0181380, IMG submission 130116) | Marine viral communities from the oligotrophic San Pedro Time Series (SPOT) site, San Pedro Channel, CA, USA - 3 SPOT_SRF_2009-08-19 | ecosystem: Environmental > Aquatic > Marine > Strait... | reverse complement strand
GCTAGCCTGCCGGTTTGGAAAAACGCCGCTTTTGTCTTTGACCCACCCCTCGGGTCATTTGGCGGCAGGGTTGCGCGGATCGACAGGCCAGCCATCAGCTCCGATCGTGCTGTCAAATCCGAGCTTCTCCTCGCTCTGGATCTCGCCGGAGTGACAGCTCCAGCAAACCGCCTCGAGGTTGCCCAGGTCAAAAAACAGCTCCAGGTCGCCCTTGTGAGGCTGAACGTGGTGCACGACCGCGCTCGTTTTATCCGAGCGTCCAGCGGTCAATTGCACGCCGCATCCTGGTCGCTGACACCGAAAGAGATCCCGCGTTAATGCCTGGGCGCGCAGCGCTCGCCAGCGCTTGGAGGAATATAGTGCTCTGTATTGTGAGGCTGCGTCGCTGCGCTTGTTTGAATTCATAAAAAGCCCTTGGCTGACGCAAGGCCAGCCTGGTCAGTCAAGGGAGGTCCAACAGGGAGGTCAGTGTAAAAACCAAAGCGCATTGCCTCGATTTTGTGGAACACTGTGCAAATAAAACGACGCAGTCAACACTTGTTTAAAAAAACGACATAATCATAAATATCTTGTCCAGCCTCGTGCGCTACGCTGCGCAGCTGCCGGACGTTAATACCTGTCACAGCTGCGATCTTGTTGGGCTTTGCACCGTTCGCTCTGAGGTAAACCGCACGCTTGATCCTGGACCGATCGCCTTTATGCGGTAGCGCGTAATGGTGCCAGATGTGCAGCACCAGGTCGCACTGGTCAATCGCGTCGCTCGACGGTCTAGGCAATCTGTTTTCTATATCGGGCAGGGACGTCAGCTCACCTTTGAGGTAAGCGCTGATCAGCTGCCATTGCGTCACATCGTCGACGCTGTCAGGCAAAGCGCTTTTGCTGGGCCAGCCTGGCCTGGGTGGCGCGCTGTAAGACAACCGCGAGGTCGTGGCTGCCGTCCTCAGTAGGGCAAAGCCGACGTGATGGTCCGCAAGCACCGCGTCACGCTTTAGGTGATCCAGCGCGTCGCTTTCGGCGTCTTTGAGCGCTTTGTGCCAGTTGTAACCTTTGAGGCGCGCCATCATTGAGGGATCCGTCATTTTTGTCCCAGGGCGCGGTCGAAAGCGTTACCGGCTGCGCCGTCGCTCCGTTCATCTTCATCCGTTTCAAAATTTCTCTCTTGGTCCAGTAGGTCGAACGTTTTACCATAGCCTTGCTCCTCAAGCTCTGCTTTGATCAATAAGTAACCGACCGCGTCCCGATAGTTGTCCCGCTTGTAGTTGTGCTCCTCTCGTGAGAGCTTTTGTGCCACGTTCAACAACGCAACGTCAGCTGCCGTCAAAACGCTTTGACCTTTGATCGCGTTAAATATCGCCGCTGTTTTCGAAAAGTTTAATGAGGGCGGCCCATAGGCTGCCTCGCGATCGCCGGTGATCAGATCAACTGCGCGCTCTCCGATCTTTTGCCGAATTGGCTTCTCGACGTTCGAGCTCGAGCTTTCGGGATTTAATGGCTGCGATCTGCCAGTCACTCCATCGTTGAACATTGACGCCGAGGATCCGGCGTCTGTTTGCGGTGCCCTCGAGCTCCGAAAGAGAGGAGCACTTTTTGAGGGCGCGCTCAAAGTCTCGCTCGGAGAGGGATGCGAAATCTGATCCCAGGGCGGGGTCGACAGTGATACCCCGAGCTTGTTCTGAGTTGGCTGGGATAAATCTTGCTTCAAATCCGAGGGCTCTGATCTTCGAAAGAATGTCATTTATCTTCTCCATTTGGGTGGGGCCCCTTTCCCAAAAAGGGGTGCCAACCCCAGGGGGGTATAAGGGGGGGGGACAGCACAGGGGGTTCGCAGGGGGGTTTGCATAGGGTTCGCAGGGGTTCGCATGGTTAAATTGTCCGCATTATATCGAGGTATTTTCTGCGCTTTGAGGGGGGTGCATCGTTGTCTCGGAGCACGATTTGTTGCGTTAGGAGGAGGCGATTTTGCGCAGATGTAAATTGCTTTTTGTTGATGCCTTCGGCGTCCGGCAGGGAGGCAAATATCGTCGGCGCGTACTTGCTCCCAGCTTTGTCCGATAGCTCCATATTTGCGTCGCGACACTGGCGTAAAAGCTTGATGAATACGCGGTCGGCTTTGTTTTCGAGCGCCATTTTATCCAGACCGGCAGCCTCTTCTTGCGCCTCGAATACGCCTCCGTCGTACTTGACGACGATCTCGATGCCGGTTTCGCCATAGTTTGATTTCATGACCTCGAGCTTGCGCAGCGACTTGTCGGCCTCATAGCCGTCGTCTTTAATCCTGGTCATATACAGCCGAGATCTGACGCTATTGTTCCAGGCTGTGTTTCCACTGGTGCCGGTGCCGGAGGCCATGCCGGACAGCGAGGGATGCGACAGGAGCACGATCGTCACGCGCTTGGTGACACAAACCTTGCGCAGCTGGGCAATGAACTGACGCGCCAGGGCACGATTGTTTTCGTCACCTGGAAACAAATCCGCCAGGGTATCGAGCACGACGACCGAGGGTTGCAGCTGGTCTATCGCCTGGACGATTTGGGTAAATAGCGGGGAGGGATAAAGCACGTTTGTCTTTGGCTCGAGCACTGAAAGCAACGCATCCCGATCCGCCAGGGAGCACAGCTTGACGTTCGAGATTTCGTCATATGTGCATTTGCCCTGGAGCACAAACTCGGAGAGCCGCCGGTGCATTTCGTCAATATCGTCCTCGGCTCCGACATAGAGCGCGACGCCTTGCTCCGGCTGCCGGTTTAACCAGGGCCAGACGCCGGTGCCGACCGATACGGCGAGCTGTAACGCCAGGAGCGATTTGCCGGTCCCACCGTCGCCGGAGAGAAGCGTGACAGTGTTTGCGGGTATGAGCTGGGGCACGAGCCATTCGCGCGGTGGCACAGCCTTTTCTTTGAGTGAGCTGGCTGAAATAAATAGAGGGCTTTCGTCAGCTCCGTCCGGTGCCTCTATTTTGCTGTCTAGTTCATCGAACCAATCATTTGCCACGTTCATGCCGTCCCCGATAATTTGCTGACAACGGTCTTTTTATCGCCGTCTGTCATGTGTTTTAAAATTGCGACGAGGTACGCGCGTCGCTCGCTGTCGCTGGCGTGATTTGCCCAATATTGCGCGTCGTCTAGAATTTCGTCGCCAAAGGGCGGCAAGGGGTAGCCCATGCCGTCCGGCTGGCGGAGGTTTTGAATTGCTTCGATCATCATGTCCTGATGATCGTCCTGGAGGCTCCGAGTTGCCGCATATGCCAGGGCAAAACGCTCCTCGGGCTCCAGGTGATGTTTGAGAATAACCGGCAGCTGTAGCCAGCGATCGGTTTCAGCCAATACCAGGCAATAGCCGATTGACTTAATCGAGCGACGCAAGCCGTCGCGGATATTCCTCAAATAACGTTGCACGGCTAGAAGGGGATCTCTTCGTCATATTCGTTTGATGGTTTTGGCGCGCTGCTTGCCGCTGGCGTTTCGTCAACGTCCTCGAAATCATTGCTGCCATATTGAGGATCCCAAACAACAAGATTTGACAGATAAAGGGATATGCCCTCGGCACCTTTGCCGCCGTCAGCGGAGGGGTTAAATGCCGGATACATGGCAAAATAAACGTCGCCTTTTGAGCCGGATTTTATTGCGCGATCGGGCAGGGCATTCCCAGCTTCGTCGACGTCCATGCCTGGCGCTTCGTTTTCTTTGCCCTTTGCGTTTTTGGCGTTGCGCTTGGCTGTGAATACCAGGCGCAAGTCGTCGCCGTTAATCTCTTTATATCCCCAAACGCCGCCGAATTTATCGTCCGGCTTGCACGCTTTGAAATGTTCCTCGCATTTTTTGTAGAGAAGCTTGCCGCGCTTTTCGTCCAGGTTAAGGCCGCACGACCAGCTCGCGCCTTGCTCGGCAGCCGTCGCCGCCACCGATTTGCCTCGACCGCCGTCGTCCCGCTTGAATGTGGGATCGTAACGATAGAGCTGGTCCAGCCTGGGGTAAATAAGCTCGACCATTTGCATCCGCATGCGTTTAAATTCTGACATCACTTTTCTCCTGTTTGTAATTTGTGCTTTCCGCTTATGATTTCGGAAACGCGTCCTGAGTTGCAGTTAAATTGATCAGCGATCGACTGAATTGATCGCCTGGGGTTTGCCCGATAGGCAGACAAAATTTGATCGACGTCCGCCAGGGTGAGAGCCCTGGACGTCGCCGGTGCTCGAGTTTTGATGTATTGTCGAAACGATAAGCCGACGGCCTCGTGAATGAGATCAATCACCTCGGGCTCTGAGCTGGCTGCAATCGCTGCGCCAAGCAGCTCGCGCACTTTTGCCATGTCCGACATTATGTTTCGTCCTGGAGCCAGGCGGGAATATCAAGGTCGCTTTCAATGCCCCAGCCGGTGGGCCAGGCGTCAGTGTCATGCGCTTTTTTGACGATCGGCAACAAGCGCTCGATCACCTCGTAACCGTAGTTCAGCGCGTGTTCTGAGAGGCGGTGACAGTGGACAAAGTAGGGAGCTTTTTTCTCGACGGTCAGGAAATAAAAGTTGTCGACCTCGATCCCGAATTCGCGCGCGATGCGCATATAAAACGCAGCCTGGATTGGGTAGCCATAGGACCAGGCCGATCGCATGAATTCTCGCGGGTCTGAGCTTTGGGCCGTTTTGACGTCAGCCATTGCTCGATGTTTTACGCTGTAAATGTCGGGCCGGATTTTGCAAAGCAATCCGTCGACCTCCTGGAATATCGACGCCTCGCAAACCTTATCTGACCAGGTTAGAATTTCGCCGCACCTCGGGTGAGCAAATAAAGCCGCCGCCATTTCGTGCACTTGGTCGAGCACTTTGCCTTTGACCAGGATCTTGCCCTGGTATTCAGCCTCGAGCTTTGCAGCGTTCCATTCTTTGGTCCCGCGCCGATCGGGTCCGCGCACCAGGAGATCCTTTTCGCCCTCCAGGGCAGCCGTGTGGACGCCGTGACCGATTTCCTCGACTTCGGCTGCCAGCTCAAATTTCGAGTGCTTTGCCTTTGCCAAATTTTCTTTCATGCACTGCTTGAAGAAGCTCGACGAATAGCCTGGCAAGCTGTGATATTCGTCGCCTGGAATGTCGTGATATATGCCTGGTTTCATCTTAATTTTTGCCCCAATTTTGCGGCCTTGCTTGGGGCCGGATTGATTTGGATGGGATCTCTGTGCGATCACAGCGCGCCATCGTTTCGGTGAAATATTCGCTGATCGGCTCGTAGACTGGAGCCATTGCCTCGGCGCAAGCCTCCAGGCTCGGGTATAGGATTTTGCTTTGCAGCTCCTCGCCGTTCGCCTGGTATTGCAGCACGAGGATCGTGAAGAATTCTAGCACGCCGCCCTCCAGCTCATAATCTCCCTGGAGAGTTTGCAAAACGCGTCGAACGTTATGTCTGCGACGTCAAAAGTGTTGTCGGTCCGCACGCCTGTTTCAGCCTCTGAGATCGCCGCGTATGGGACAACGGCATACGTCGGCTGGTAGGTGTAGCGGTAGAGAACACAGGGAAAGGTACCCGCATCCCCTACCGCCTGGGCAGCTGCGACGGCTTGGTTCCAGGCTCCGGCTGGGATGCGGTTGCCTGATTTGCGTCGCTTGCACTCGATCAGAAAAGGGAAAGCTGGATCGGACGAGAGGAGGTCGCCCTGGTGCTTTGATCTGACCTGATCGAGGTTCCGAGAAAATTGAATTCCTAGCTCTTGAAAGAGGTCTTTTGCGCACTGATTTTCGAAGCTGTGACCGTTTCTGCGGTTACTTCTGCCCCTTTGTTGTGCCGTTTTTGCCATTTTTTAACCACTCAACCATCTGTTTTAACTGCTTTTTATTTATTATTCTGGACGTTGCATAAAATATTTAACGTCTGGGTATTGCATAGCATAACAGAAAGTCTTACCTCTTAGTCAATGGTACAACACTGGTACACAGGTCAGGGAGGGCCAAACCAATGAAAATCACAGTTCAACACTCAGAGCGCAATCGCGAAACTGGCGACGTCACTGGCTTCACAAATGTTGCGTCTGTCGACGCCTCTGGCTTTGACAATATCGACCAGGCTCTCGAGTATGCTTACCGGTTCACAAATAACGTGATGGGCTCCTGGTCGATCAAAAAAGAATTTCTGCCAACTCGCGATGGTGGCGAAATGGCAAACGGTGATTTCAATGCTGATGTGACTGTGCTCCGGCAGCGTCCGGATGGAATGGGCCAGCGGTCGACAATGATGGGCGATCGCATGATCGTTGAGATCGGTGACTGCCCATCAGTTTACGAGGTCGCCGGATTTGGATTTGAAAAAGTTTAAACCAGGTGGGGCTCCGGCCCCACAAAACCACCAGGCCGGAGGAGGGCCAAATCAATGAGACTTTATAGCAACGGAACACAATGGGCAGGGACGCAAGAAGAAGCGCGCAAAGCCTGGGGAAAAGATTGGCAAGCGATCGACGTCCCGACAAAAAAGGACGCGCTGATTGCGTTTCTGAATGGGCTGTTAAAGCCGCTGCCGACAACGGCAAGTGAAACGCCGATCGTCAGTGAAGCGCCGTCAAAGCATCCGCTGTCGTGCAGCTTAACGCCGACAAAATTTGACATTCGGGACGCAGCTTTGAATGCTGACATGAAACATTTAACGCAAGCTGTCGCGGTCTGGACGACGCGGCTCGATCAGGAGGTTTTAAAATGATCAGCGCATTTATACCGTCGAACGCCGACAGGGCGCGACAGAAAAACCAAATCAAAGTAATGGCGGAGGGCAGGGCGATCGAATGGTTTATTGAAACCGAACCAGCGAATTCGCACCTCGACGAACGGTTCACGCTATGGGCTGCCGTCGACCTGGCTCAAACAAAAAGAATGACTTTTGCCGTCGCTTCAATTAAAGGACTGACCGAAAAGCGTTACCAGTCGCTGGCACTCCTTGAAGAGATTGCAGCGCTGGGCATTGAAATCGAGGTCGCTGACGACCCCGAAATGAATGCAGCCACCGTTGAGGTTTTGTCCGCGCAAGCGATGCTGACGCGCAACAAGATCATCGAGCGCAGCAAAGAAAGCCTCGATCGTATAAAAAAACGCCTGGAAGAAACCGGCGAGTATACGTCGCGATCAGGACGGAAAATAAAAAAGCTCGGCGCGAGCATAGGTCAAGACGCGTTGAGCGAGGCAGGGAGAGCGGAAAGAAAAAAACGGACGGACGCCCACGCTCTGGAGACTTACGGTCTGATTGAGCCGCTGGTGCAGCGCGGAGTATCACAGGGAAAAATTGCAGCGAATTTAAACCGGCAAGGTCGCACGACTTACACCGGCAAACGGTTCACGCAATACGCGGTCAGTAAATTACTAGGAAAGTTTAAGAAATGAAAGATATCAAAATAGATGAACTTGCAGAGGTCGAAAAAGCATTCAGGCTGAAATATGTACAGTCAATTTGTGACTTGCAATTAACCTATGCACGGCGTCGCAATTCGCCGGAAAACAGCACTAGGTTGCAGAAATGGATCCATTCAACATTTCAGAAAGATGCGTTTGCCTGGGCGATGGTCCACGCGGCAGCTGTCAAGTTGCCTGCAAGCCAATCTGAGATTATGGCTCAAACAAAAATCACGCGCCAAAGTATATCAGTTATGGTCCAGGACTGCTTGGCGGAGGGCTGGATAGAGGCATTTTGCGACGGCAAAAAAGTTGACGCGAAACACTTAAAGCATTGTAAAGGTATGATAAAATATTGGGCCGGTGAGGAAATGATGCAGCTTGTCGATGCCTTTGTCGAGCGCCATATTGAAACCACCGAGGGCACCTTTATGAATAAGCACTGGGATGATCTGATGGCTATCCGTCAGGTTAGACGTTCTGGCTTAAAGTAGAGGTCGTACCACCCAAAGCATGACAAGCTATTGGCGCTTTTTTTCGCAAAAAAAATGTTATAGCGTGACAGAAATGGTGCAGTAGTAGGACGAAAGGAGGTCACAAAATGCCCAGGGGTAGGAAGGTCGCAGACAACCCGACGACCATGAAGCTGAAAGACAATGCTTTGCGGTTTACCAGGCGCGTTGATATTCCGTGCTGGCACCATGACCATATCGAAAAAATTGCTAGGATCTTGGAAGAGTATGGCAAGCGCATCGACGAAATTGGAAAGTTGAATTCGATGCTTAATCACGAGAAGGTCAGCATAGTTCAGCATCAGATCCAAATGATGAATTGGGACATGAAAGGGCTGACGCCCAGGGATCCCAGGGAACGCGGAGCTGCAATGTTAGGCTATCAAAACGGTCGAAGCTATATGACCGACATGAACGGTATCGACGAGGTCGCAGCTCGCGACGATCTAAACGAGCCGCTTTATCCAGGGCCAAATATGCGCGGCGCGCGAAGGTCTGGAGACTACTGAACTAACGCCTGGAGAGGGTGACATTGAGGCAATTGAGGTTTTCAATTGTTAAACAGGAGACTATGGAAAGGACTTCATTATGGAAGCGCATAATATATACATTGTTAGTAATAATAGACCGGCCCTGTCGGCTGTTCAGTCTGAGCTGTTAAAACAGGAAAAACAGAAACAACAGTTTAAACAGGTTTTAAATTTTGCCGGTGATTGTATCGGAGCAATATCAGTTTTTGTGATTTTGTTCGTCGGCTTGTGGGCCGGAGCGATCCTAAATGTCTAAGCATTTGAAAACCGCAATCAAGCGAGATCTCGCTGTAATGCTGACGGATGTCGGTATTGCGAAAGTCCGGCACGCCTCGCACGTCCTGGCAGCGGCTCAATGGCAAGAGGTTGTCGAGCTGTGCGCCGAAAATATCGGTCAGGCAATGACTTCGCTAGGTTTGGAAAATTTTGAAAACGAGCAAATCAAGATTGAGATCAAAAACGGCGAGCTCGTGATCGAGGAAAAGGAGGTCGACAAATGCGCCCTCCATTAACGGATCGTCAGCGTAAAACATACGATTTTATCTGTGAGTTTTACGCCGAGAAAGACCGGTTCCCTACCAGCAAAGAGGTTGCTGAGGGCACCGGTCGAATAGGCCGCAATTCCTCCAATACTATGGTGCGCAAGCTTGTAGAGCTTGGTTACATCAAAGAGCATAAGCTGCGCTGGTTTCAGCCTGTTTTGATGGAGGATCCGCAATGACCGATATTCGGATCCGAATGCTGCACGATACAGCCGCCGACCTGATGGGAATTCCCCAGGGACGGCGCGCAGAAATCGAAAATCAAGACGCCTGGAAAATTGGTTTTGAAATCTCCAAAGCCGTCCAGGAAATCGAGCAGCTCAAAAAAAACCTGGCGGTCGCTCGCTCTGAGATTTTGCTGGCAGAGAAGAAACTTTTGAACGCCAGGACAAAGCTGGAGTTTTCTTGATGCTGGAGCAACGGCAATATAAGGACGCGCGATCAAGGATTGAAATCACGTTTCTTGATGGGGAGGTCCGTCAATATGAAATCTCAGCTGGCGCAGGGCTTTCAAAATACTTGGCAAATCAAGCCGCTGAATGCGGGATCCTATGCTTTATTGATTACCAACAAAAAGCGTCTTTGAGCATTCCGGTCGCTAATATTCGAGAGTGGAGTTTGCAGGAGCTGCCGACCGAGTTCGAGGAATAACTATTCAACCAGGTGCAGCGCTTGTTCTAGCGTTTCAGTGTTGCGCCTGGTCCAGCCTTTTCCAAAGGTCTTAAACGTTTTCAAACCTTCATAAAACCCCTGGCGAGCCTGATGCAGATCCTTAATCACTTTTTGAGGGTCTGCTTTTTTTACAGCTGCCAGGGTTTTCGGGCCGATCGCTCCGTCCTGGGTAGCGCCGACGCATCCCTGGAGAGCTTTGGCAGCCCTGCCAGGGCCAGAATTCACAGCAAAATCTAAAGTGGCCCAATCCAGGCCAGAACTCAGCTCGTCAAATTTCACCGCGTCGGCGTAGCGCGAGCGATAGATCGGCTCGACGTCCTCGACGGTCAGATCCCGCATTTCTTGCATCGAAACATGACGACCGGCATATGCCTGGTAGGTTGCTTTTGTGACCCCGAGGTTTGTGGCACCTCCTGGATCCTCGGGATGGTTTACAAATCCGCCCTCGTGCTCGAGCAACATTTTGAGACACTTTTTAAAATTCTTTTTCATTTGTTTTTCATCTCCAGATAAAGGCGATAGATGTTTGCGATCGTGTTGAGGCTGACGGCGGTCAACAGCGCTGCGTGCCAGGTGATCATTTGCTAATTCCTTTTTGCTTCTCGTATGTTCTGAGTGACCCGAGCCCAAGCATTCCGCCCAACACAGTGAGGAGTGTGCCCATGTCAAACTCGGGGAGGTCAGGGATCTCGGTGCCGGTCAAGGCAACAATAAAAACGATAAGAGGCTGACCAACAAAGTGATAGAAAAAAGCAAGAGCACAGACCCAACCCACGCAAGGACGCCAGCCACCTTTAAAAAGGCTTCCGCTCGCTGCTTCTGCTTGGTTGACTGAAATTTGAGCGAGGGCAATTTCTTGCGCGTGCCTGGTGGACATGGTCGCAATCTCGTGAGCGAGCGCTGCCTTTTGATCTTTGTCCTCAACAAATTTATCTAGAAGCCCTGTGACCGGCCCGATCAGCTTATCAATCATTTCACGTCCTTTTCAGAGTTTAGCCAAGCCGCAAAAGATCCAGTGGTCGCACCGGACACGACTGAAATCAAAGCGCTGTGCTGAGTTGATAAAGTTTCTGCATTTAGTCCGAATTCGATGCAGCGGATCCAAACGATTGTCATGGTTAGCATCATGATCCTGGGAATAAGTTTCCATTTTAAAATCCGCTCCATTGTGACGTCTGCCATTTTCGCCTCTTGTTTTCATAAGCTTTTTAAAAAGTTTGCCATCAGTGTCAGGAGTGCGACCCCGATCACTGACAGCAACGCAGCTGCCCCATAGACTGCGATCTTAATATTTTTGGCGACCTGGCGCTCGCGCTCCTCGGCCTCCTGCTTGCGCAGCTTGCGCATTTTTCCACAGTACGCGACGTATTTATCATATGTCCCAGGAGGGCAAAAAAGCCGCATCGTGCTCTCGAGTTCTTTTTTTTGGTGCTCGATTTTTTCGAGGGCCATAAACTCCTCGAGATCGTTTGTCCCGCCTGACAGCTTGCGAAATAGGCTTTGCTTTTTGCGGTTCCCTTTCGCGCGCAAATCCTCCTCGGAGGTCACAAGCTGTTTGATCGCGCTCCCCGCATCAGATAGGTCTTTGCCAGCGCGCAAAAACTTGGTGATTTGGCTCATTGCGCTGGTTGCCATCGCAAGCTCTGCCAGCATTTTTATTTTCCCAGGTTAATTAGTCGAGGTCACTTGTCGCGGAGCGTGAGCTGGAGATCGTCCAGCTTTCCACTGATCGACCGCAAAGCCTCCTTGACGTCTTTCATTTCACGATCGCGCGAAAGCTTGTCAGCATTCATTTCTGCCCGAATGACTGCAATTTGAGTTTCCTGGCGTTGTGCCCTGGTGTGAAGCATCCAGGCAAACGCTGCGACCGGTGCGGCGAGCCATTGCATAATAAAGTCGATGGTTTCCATCATGCGAGGTCGTCCGTGACTTCGATCGCGATATATCCAGAATTCGGAAAAGTCTCGACTTTGTTGTCAGTATAGGTCACCTCGAATTCGCCCTGGTAGGTGCCGATCGTTGCCGTGTCCGTGGCGCTCCAGGCGTATTGAATTTTTCCCTGGGAGGCGTTTGTCACGCTTGCGGCTGCGTCAACGCTGACCGCTGACTTGCCAATTTTCCGCATATGAAACCGCACGGTCGCGCCGGACAAGTCAATCGCAGTTCCGTCCGCATCCTTTAAGGTCGCCGCAATGATGGGGCTGGTGTCATTTTGTTTGATTGCGAAAGTCATTTAAGCCGCCTCATTTATAGTTTCAGATATTGTTACAACGTTTGGCAGGGTCGTGATCGTTGCTGTATTTTTCGACACGATCTCGACGCTGTTCGCGGAGGTTCCGACGACTGCATTTTTTGGATCAGCTGAGACAAAGACAGACCTGGCTTGTGATCCGTTTAAGTATGGCTCGCCCAGGACAGGCGGAGCTGTGACAATGTTCGAAGCTGTCAGGCTGTAGTTTATGATTTCGCTGAAAATCGCCTGGCCCAGGAACGGAATGCCCGAAACCAAATCAGCCGCGACGATGCCGTGAGTTTGCGACAGCGCTGGCGAGCCAAGCACAGGAGCGCCCAGGACGACGTCTGAGGCCGTGAATTCGTGCGACTGCGCAACCGCCGGTGATCCCAGCACAGGCGCGCCCAGGACAACGTCTGAGGCTGTGAGCGTGTGAATTTGGTCTGCGCCAGGTGAGCCAAGCACCGGCGGAGCTGTGACGATGTTGGCAGCTGTTAGACCGTGCGTTTGATTGACGCCAGGAGTGCCGAGCTCTGGCGCGCCTGTCACCAGGTCGGAGGTCGTGAACGTTTCCTCCTCGGCAACGTTACAATCTGAAACAATCGGTGCGCCGGTTGTAATGCCCGACGCTGTCAGCTCGTGCGACTGGTCGAGATCCGGCGAGCTGACGATCGGCGCAGCTGTCGCAATATCATCCGCTGTCAGCTCATGCGTTTGACTGAGCCCAGGAGTGCCGAGCACCGGCGAGCTGGTGACGATATTGGACGCGGTCAGCACAAAGTTGATTTCCGCGCTCGGCGTGCCCAAAATCGGAGCACCGGCAACAATGTCGTCAGCGCTAATCGGGTAAACAACAATCGGGGCCGGTTGACCTAAAATCGGAGCTCCGGCGACAATGTTGTCAGCTGTCAGCTCATGCGTTTGGTCGACGCCAGGCGAGCCCAAAGTCGGAGCACCGGTGACAAACCCGACAGCTGTCAGCTCATGGGTTTGATCCAGGTCAGGCTGCCCAAGCACTGGCGAGCCGGTGACAATGTTGTCAGCTGTAAAGTTGTGCACCTGGTCAACGCCAGGCTGACCGAGAACCGGCACTCCACCGACAACGTTGTCAGCTGTCAGCTCGTGCGTTTGACTGAGCCCAGGAGCGCCGAGCACTGGCGAGCCGGTTGTGATGTTGTCAGCGGTGAGGTTGTGCCCCTGGTCAACGCCTGGGGATCCCAGGACCGTCGGTCCGGTGACAATGCTGCCAGCGGTCAGCGCATGAGTTTGATCCAGGTCGATCGAGCTGACGATCGGCGCAGCCGTCAAGATATTGTCAGCTGTAAAGCTGTGATCCTGGTCAACGCTCGGCGTTCCCAAAACAGGAGCACCGGCAACAATGTTGTCAGCTGTAAACTCAGAGCCGACGATCAGCGCCGGAGAGCCAAGTGCCGGAGCGCCGGTGATAATGTCGGCGGCGTTTAACTGGTGAACCTGGTTGACGCCAGGAGTGCCCAGGGTCGGCGCGCCTGTTACCAGGTCAGGAGCTGCAAAAGTCTCCTCCTCGGCAACGTTTGCGTCCGAGACAATTGGAGCGCCGGTTGTGATCGACGACGCCGTCAGCGCGTGTGCCTGGTCGAGATCTGGCGAGCCCATAACTGGCGCAGCTGTGACAACGTTTGAGGCTGTCAGCTCGTGCAATTGGTCGAGATCCGGCGAGCTCATAACCGGCGCAGCTGTGACAACGTTTAATGCTGTCAGCGCGTGAGTTTGATCCAGGTCTGGAGAGCCGAGCGCTGGAGCGCCGGTGACAATGCTGGACGCAGTCAGCGCGTGAGTTTGATCGACGCCAGGCGAGCCCAGGGTCGGAGCGCCGGTGACAATGCTTGACGCTGCCAGATCGTGCAGCTCAATCAAGTCAGGCGAGCCCATAACCGGCGCAGCCGTGACAACGTTCGAGGCCGTCAGCGCGTGCGTTTGCTCGACGCCAGGTGAGCCCAATGTCGGCGCGGCTGCCACAACGCTCGACGCGGTCAGAGAGTGAATTTGAACCAGGCTAGGAGTGCCCAGGGTCGGCGCGCCTGTTGTGATAGACGACGCTGTCAAATCGTGCAGCTGAACCAGGCTAGGAGTGCCGACGATCGGCGCAGCTGTGACGACGTTTGACGCCGTCAGCTCATAGTTGACCTGTCCGCTGTCCGCAATGGGAGCACCGGCAACCGAGGTAAATCCAAACATATTTTAGATCACTGTCACGCCTGGAATAGGTTGAACCGCCGTCAAAGCGTCTGGCGTTGTTGCTTCGTCAATTGACGACAGTGCCGGTGCGTCCCTCAATGCTTGCTTTTTCTCTGTGATCGCAGTCGTGCTTGCTCCACTTTCGAGCGCTTTCATAAATTCGGTATCAAGCTTTTCAAGCTCTGGCGCTCGTGCCTGTCTAATTTTATCCCGCCAAATGTTTCGAGCTGCGACCATGTCAACTTCGACAACGTTCCCGCTGAACTGCCAGGCGTTTCTAAAAGTGCGATCACCTGGGACTGTAAGGCTCGATGCTTCGCGGCTCTCTCCCGCAATGTTGATGTAAGTCGTCATGCTGCAATTTCCTTTTCTGCTTCTTGTTTAATTCGCCAGGCATTTCTGAAAGAGCGATCGCTGGGAACAAGCTCGACAGGTACAATTTTCATAATCGTGCGGTTGCCTTTGTAATCTCTCCATATGCTCGGACAGATATCCTTTTGAATGAGATACTCCACGCTTTGCTCTTCGGTCATAGGGCCAATGGGTGCTGCGTATGGGTGTTCCTTTGGCTCACCGTCTTGCACAAGCCTGTCACGTTGATAGGTCTGTATATCTGGAAGGACGTTGCCAGCCAAAGCACAAGCAAGCCAATTCGGATCAGGGCATAGCACTTTGGCAGCTTCGTCTGGTGTAGCAGGGTCTTCAAAGACCACACGGTATTTGCTCTGCACTGGGTCTAGCCGTGATTTGGCTTCTGCTAATCTATCCCATAGGTGTCCGTGGATCATGCTAAGTCTCCTGTGATTGTAACTTGCCCCATGTCTGGGTCAAAGAAACTAGTGCTTGAACTGCTTGAGTATACGTTTCTAAAATACCATTTTGAAACTGTTCTATTTTGGTAAGTTTCAGCATCGCAGAGAGTTACACAATAAGCTGTAGAACTCGAAACATAGATACTTTGAGATGGGGCGGTATACAATCTGTTGGACATTGCACTTGTCCAATTTAAATCACCCTTACCCTGTGAGCTATCTGTTAAGCTGCTTGTGTTAATACTGTCTAGTATTTCAGGTGTTTTTTGATTGAAGCTACACCAAGCCTTGGCTGACCCATTAACCACAAACTCTGTGCCGACTGTTGTTGTGCCATCGGTGATGTTGGAAACGTTTAGTGTACTCATGCTAAGTCTCCGTTAACTTGAGAGTTATATACAGTTGCATCTGCAATCGAATGGCTAGAGTTATATGATTGCAAATTAAATGACGAAACGGTTCTGACTGTTGAGGTAGCTTGATGATAATTATTATTTGCAGCCGACCAACAATATGATGTGCTAGTCATATTGTTGGATAAGTTTACATTATAGTTTCCTGTGCTGTTATCTGTGAGGCTTGAAACACCAGAGCTATCTTGTATTGCAACCGTACCAGACCCATTAAAATATATCCAAGCAACAGCAACCCCTGACACTGCACGACTAGGTGTTTCGCCTGTGGCTTTTATGTTGGTGACTGTGAGTGTACTCATGCTAAGTCTCCTGTTACAGTCAGACCAACACCGCCTTCACTGTCATTTGCAGAGCCGTTGTGATGTGTAAAAACGTACATGACGGAAGCTGTGAGGGTGTCACTATCTGAGGTGTTTGCCCCAGAGCCATCGTTATGACCGCCGCCATCCATGTTGTGGCTTGCATAAGCATACCATCTGCTATCGAAAGCATTGGTGAAATTATACTTTATGCGTCCTGTTCCCTCGTCCACGATTGACGCAAGATTGAGGCTTTTGTTTATAGTATTGCTTGTCACAACAAGTGAAAAGTGTTGCGCAGCACTTTGCTTCGTCAACGTGACAGGGCTTGTGCCATCAGCGGCAACAATTGTGTCGGCTTTAAGTGTGCTCATTTAAACCACCGTCCAAGTTTCCCCAGAGCCGACTGTCACAGTGACCCCCGAGTTTATTGCAATCGGGCCTGCGCTCATTGCGTTTTTCCCATTTGTAATTGTGTAATCTGTCGTAACCGTCTGTCCGTTTTCATAAAAAACATTATCCGAACCCCCACCAGTTGCGGCTGTAACACTTGTGAGGCCAGACCCATCGCCACTAAAAGCTGTTGCTGTCGCTGTGCCGGTAATTGTCACCCCGCCACTGGCGGTTTTTATTTTTTCGCTCCCATTATAAAATAATTGCGCTTCATAAGTTGAAACGTCAGCGACAAAATAGTTTTTAGAGCTTCCGAACTGACCTTTGGCCTCGATCTGTATATCGCCGTCGCCCTGGTTCGAAATGTTCAATAAGCCGACTTGGTTGTTGATGTAGGTGTTGTTGACGCTGTTTGCGTAAATCATAAAGTTTTGATCGTATACGGACGACCCACCGTCACCGATTGCTAACTTCGCATTTTTATCAATGATAAAGGCATAAGCACTATCATCCCACTTTGCATAGTAAGGGCCAGAACCAAAGGTCACGTCGTCAGTAAACGTTCCGCCACTGGTCAGCATGAGATCCTCGGCAGCCGCTGTGACAAAGACTTTTGCATTTCCCTGGAGGTTTAAAAGCGCGCCGGTTGTGCTTTCCAGGAGTGTCCTGGAGAGCACTGTGCCGGAGTGCGTGTATGTGCCCTTT